>Ga0194063_10002683_pt1 | contig 10929 bp, 9 predicted proteins | sample SepL3720m_MetaG_FD_155459 | JGI IMG/M metagenome (GOLD analysis project Ga0194063, IMG submission 155459) | Anoxic zone freshwater microbial communities from boreal shield lake in IISD Experimental Lakes Area, Ontario, Canada - Sep2016-L373-20m | ecosystem: Environmental > Aquatic > Freshwater >...
GTCCATCTTTGTGTATTTAGTAAGTTAGAAATTTTTCTGTGGTTTTTTGCAGAAATAATTTCGTTAACGCACTTATCCAGTTTATCTGGGTCAAGAAAGTACGTATGCCCAAGCGATCGCTACGTTCGCAGCTGCTGGCAGAGCGCCGGGCACTCAGCCACCATGACTGGCTGGCATCCAGCCGCTCTGCACAGCGCAATCTGCTCTTGCTGAAGGAGTATTCCAGTGCCGGGTGCATTGCGATGTATGCCCCTATTAACCAAGAGGTCGATACCGACGAGGTTTTTGCGGCAGCCTTTGAATCGGGGAAGCGGGTACTTTATCCTGCGCTTTGCGACAAAGAGATTGTATTTCGAGAGGTTATGGGACTGGACACGCTGCAGGAAGGGGCCTTCGGTATTCTGGAGCCACGACCGACCGGCATCGAACACCAGGCCGATGAGGCGGATCTGATAGTCGTTCCGGGTGTTGCCTTTGATCTTTCCGGCCACCGCATCGGATACGGCAAGGGTTATTACGACCGCTTTCTAAAGCATCCAGAGAGAAAAACCCACCTGGTGGGTCTCTGTCACGACTTTCAGCTGATCGACGGAGTGATTCCGGCCGACCGGCATGACATACAGATGGATATCATCGTCACGAACCGGAGGATCATCTACAGAGAGAAGTAACCGGAGTTGCATATTCAACCCGGATTCACATAGAGGAGGTTATTGATATGGACGTAAGCATTTGGACGGTAGTCATCACCCTGGTTGTAGCTGTCGTGGCTTATTTGGTAGGAAACAAACTCAACAAGAAAGATTCCGGATCCATCATCCGCCAGGCAGAAGAGCTGGCCAACAAGTCTATTGAGGACGCACGTCGTGCGGCGGAGACCATCACCAAAGAGGCCCAGCTTAAAGCCAAGGATCTGGCCATCCAGACCAAGGATGAGCATGAGCGCACTACCCGGGAGAAGACCAAGGATCTGCAGAATCTGGAGAAGCGCCTGTTGCAGAAAGAAGAGAATCTGGACAAAAAAGTCCTCCTCTTTGATCAGAAAGAGCTGGATATACTCAAAAAAGAGCAGGTTTTTTCCCAAAAGGAGCAGGAACTGGGTAAGCGGGATGAAGAGCTGAAAAAAGCGGTTGATGTCCAGAAGGCAAAACTTGAGCAGATATCCGGCATGTCAGCCGGCGAGGCAAAAAAGGAATTGCTGAATGCGATGGAAAGCGAGGCCAAGCACGACGCGGCTAAAATGATCAAGGCAATTGAGGAAGAAGCCCGTGAAACAGCAGAAAATAAATCCAAGGAAATTATGGCGTTGGCAATTCAGCGCTACGCCGGTGAATACGTCGCCGAACGCACGGTTTCGGTTGTGCCGCTCCCGTCTGATGAGATGAAAGGGCGCATCATTGGTCGCGAGGGGCGCAACATTCGTGCCCTGGAGGCGGCCACAGGTATTGATCTGATCATAGACGATACCCCCGAAGCGGTGATTTTGTCCGGCTTCAATCCGGTTCGTCGAGAGGTTGCCCGTTTGTCTCTGGAGAAGTTGCTGGCCGACGGGCGCATACACCCCGGACGCATCGAGGAGGTCGTGGCGAAATCCACGGAAGAGGTGGAACATTCCATCAAGATCGCCGGTGAACAGGCCGCCTTCGACCTGGGAGTCCACGGCATCCACCCGGAGGTTATCAAGCTGATCGGGCGTCTCAAATACAGAACTTCCTATACCCAGAACGTGTATCTACACTCTCTTGAAGTGGCCTTCCTCTGCGGCATCATGGCCGCCGAACTCGGCATCAACGTCAAGCAGGCCAAGCGTGCCGGCCTGCTGCACGACCTGGGCAAAGCTGTCGATCATGAGGTTGAGGGATCGCACGCGGTAATCGGTGCAGAACTGGCGCGCAAATATGGGGAATCGCCCAAAATAGTGCATGCCATTATGGCCCACCATGAGGACGAAAAACCGGACTCCGTACTGGCCGTACTGGTGCAGGCCGCCGATGCGCTTTCCGGCGCACGCCCTGGAGCACGGCGTGAGATGATGGAAACTTATGTCAAGCGGTTGGAGGACCTGGAGCGGATCGCCACATCTTTTGGTGGTGTTACCAGCTCTTTCGCCATCCAGGCCGGTCGCGAAATCCGCGTCATGGTCTCCAGCGATCAGGTCACAGACGAGCAGTCAGTTGTCATGGCCCGTGATATTGCCAAGAAGATCGAGGCCGAGATGACCTATCCCGGCCAGATCAAGGTTAATGTGATAAGGGAAACCAGATCAGTCGAATATGCCCGTTAAAATTCTATTTATAGGTGATATCATCGGAAAACCGGGCCGTCAGGCGCTCTCGCGAGAACTGCACCGCCTGGTGGACCGCCATAACGTTGATATCGTAATCGCCAACGGTGAAAATGCCGCCGGTGGTTTCGGCTTGACGGTAGATGTCGCAAAAGAGCTGTTCAACCAGGGAATTCACCTGCTGACCGGTGGTAACCACATCTGGGACAAGAAAGAGCAGGTCTCGCTGATACTGGCTGATCCGCGCATCATCCGTCCAGCAAATTATCCTGACGGTGCACCCGGTTCAGGGAGCGCCACCCTGACCACCCCCGGTGGAGTCAAAGTCGGAATTCTGAATCTGGAGGGGCGCGTATTCATGAAAAACCTGGAATGCCCCTTTCGGGCTGCCGACCGGGAACTCGAACGCCTGAAACGGGAGACACCAATCATTTTTGTCGATTTCCACGCTGAAGCAACATCTGAAAAATCCGCACTGGGGTGGTACCTTGATGGCAGGGTCAGCGCTCTGATCGGAACCCATACCCATGTCCAAACGGCTGACGAGCGCATTCTTACACAGGGAACCGCCTTCATGACCGATGCCGGCATGACCGGCAGCTTTGATTCAATCATCGGTATGGGCAAGGAAGAGACCATCCGCAAATTTTTGACGCAGTTGCCTGCCAAATTCGAGGTGGCCAAAAAGGACATCCGACTGAACGGTGTCGTGATAGGTGTCGACGAGAAAAGCGGCAAGGCTTTAAGCATTGAACGAATAAATATGAGTTGTTAAAATACCATGCCACAGAGGACACAGAGAACACAGAGTTTTTGGTAACGACTGAATTTCTTATCCCGCTATACGCTGGTTTTATTAAGATTTTGAATTTCTCTGAGTACTCTGTGTCCTCTGTGGCTAACCTGTTTTGAGGAGTTAGTTTATGTCCGTAGCCGACCAGATGGCCGTCATCAAACGCGGTGCCGTCGAGATCCTGATCGAAAAGGAACTTGAGGAGAAGATCGCGACTTCGTTGAAATCCGGCGTGCCCCTCAAAATTAAGGCCGGTTTTGACCCGACCGCTCCTGACCTGCATCTGGGACATACCGTGTTGATCCAAAAACTGCATCATTTCCAGCAGTTGGGGCATGAGGTCAGTTTCCTGATTGGCGATTTCACCGGCATGATCGGAGATCCAACCGGCAAGTCCGAGACCCGCAAGGTACTGACCCGCGAAGATGTACTCAGGAACGCCGAGACCTACAAGGAACAGGTCTTCAAAATTCTCGACCCGGATAAAACGAAGGTCGTCTTCAACTCCACCTGGCTGAACGAACTCGGTTCCGGCGGTATGATCGCCCTGGCCTCCAAGTACACCGTGGCCCGCATGCTGGAGCGGGACGACTTTCACAAGCGCTTTACCACCCAGCAGCCGATCAGCATCCACGAATTCCTCTACCCGCTGGTTCAGGGCTATGACTCGGTGGCTATGCAATCCGACGTGGAACTCGGCGGCACCGACCAGAAGTTCAACCTGCTGATGGGACGCGAGTTGCAGCGCGAGTGGGGGCAATCACCCCAGTGCATCCTAACCATGCCGCTTTTGGAGGGGTTGGATGGGGTCAACAAGATGTCCAAGTCGCTCGGCAATTACATCGGCGTCAACGAACCGGCTGATGAGATCTTCGGCAAGGTAATGTCGATTTCTGATGAGCTGATGCTGCGCTACTTTGAGCTGCTCTCCGACATGACGCTGGCAGAGATTGCGCTGCTGAAGCGCGATCTAAAGGCTCATTCGCTCCATCCGATGGCCGCAAAAAAACGCCTGGGACGCGAGATTGTTTCCCGCTTCCACGGTGCCGGCGCCGGGGAAATTGCGGAAGAAAACTTCGTCAAGCGATTTAAAGATAACGAAATCCCCGAGGAGATGCCTCAGATAAACTTTGCTCTGACCGACGGAACCGTTCTGCTGGCGAGGGCCATGACCGAGGCCGGCCTCACCAAGTCTAACGGCGAAGGGCGCCGAGCCATAGATGGGGGCGGGGTGAAGTTGAACAACGAGAAGGTCAGCGACACTAATCTAGAACTGAGCACTGTCGGCGAATACATTGTTCAGATCGGCAAGCGCCGTTTTGCGAGGATTATTGTTTCGTAGGCATACATGCTTCGTTGTCGCCCAGTCGCAAAACCCGCTTGGCATTGGCCGTTGTGGCTGCGGCGACCTCTTCGAGCGAAATCCCCCTGATATCCGCCAGCCGTGAAGCTGTTGCTTCCATCCAGGCCGGTCGGTTAAATCTTCCGCGATATTCTTGCGGCGTCATATCAGGAGCATCGGTTTCCAGCACCAGATGCTCCAGAGCCATCTCACTGGCCAGCCGAAGCGGCCTGACGGCATTTTTCCAGGTGATGGTACCTGAGATAGAGATGTCGAATCCAAGCCGGATGAACTCCCGGGCCATTTCGGTTGAACCTGAGAAGGCATGCATTATCCCCCCTACCTGACCGACCCGTTCCTCCCGCATGATCTGAAGTGTCCTCTGGAAAACCTTCCGGCAGTGAACCAGTACCGGCAACCCAAGCTTTACAGCCAGGCGCAACTGTTCCCGGAAAGCGTTTTCCTGAATTGCCGCCTCCACCGGGTAAGACGGGTCGAGTCCGATTTCACCAATCGCGATGCCGTGTCGCGCCTGGTCAGTTAACTGCACAAGAAACCGGTCATCGGCAAATGCCGCATGCATGGGATGAATGCCTAAGGCCGGCATAATCTGAGGATATTCTGTCGCAAGCTCCAACATCCGTTGCCAGCCGTCGGGGTGCACCCCCGGAACAACAAAACCGGTAACTCCCGCTGCAGAGGCCTCCTGTAGAATCTCCGGCAGGCGCAAAACCAGCGGTTCCAGATCGAGATGACAATGGGTATCGATCATGCTGCGCTCAATGCTGTTTAAAGGAACCAACTAAAAAGTCTGACTACGCGCTCCATCAGGCGAATCAATATACCTCGCCGCTCATGGATGTCCAGTTCCACCTGACGGGAACCGGCGATCTCCTCCAACAGCAGCGCCCGTATCTGTCCACCGAATTCGACGTTATCCACCATACAGTTTATTTCAAAATTGCGATGGAAACTGCGCTGATCGAGGTTGGCCGAACCAATGACCGTCCGCTCGGCATCGATCAGCATAACCTTGGCATGCAGGATCTCTCGCTCCAGTTCGAATATCTCGACCCCGCCCCGCAACAGCGTAGCGTAAGAACTGCGACCGAGCAACAGCATCAGCGGGACATCACTGCGGGCCGGCAGCAGCAACCTCACCTGCACGCCCCGGAGCACAGCCCGTAGCAGTGAGCGGATGATGCGCGGGCCGGGTACGAAATACGGAGTGGCAATCAGGATCTCTTCAGCAGCGGAGGCGATATTGACCTGAAATGCTTCGCGAATGTAGGAACGTCGCTGGCGGGGACCTCCGCTTATTATATTGACCAGTGCATCCCCGTTTTTCCTGCCGGGCTTGCGCGGTCGTACTGCCGCCACCCGAGTATCAGTATCATCCTGCCCACCATTCCATGTCGCGTGGAATATCGCCTCCAGTTCGCAAACCGCCTCGCCCCGGATACTGAAGCCAAGATCTCGGAAACTCTGTTGCCCACCCAGAGAACCTGCATACTCGTCTCCGATGTTGAACCCCCCAAGAAAAGCCAACTCCCCATCGACGATTGTCATCTTGCGATGATCTCTTTTATCGAACCAGTAGACACCGCGCTGGAAAGAGGGAACATTGAATGGGAGCAGTTCGACCCCCTGTTTGGAAAGGTTTTTGAAATAGGAAGACGGGGTTTCAAGGCAGCCGATGTAATCGTATATCAGCTTGACCGTGACTCCTCGTTGAACCGCAGCCGCCAGTTCATTCGCCAGTTCGGTACCGATATTGTCATCATGTATCAGGTAGTATTCAAGGAGAATTGACTGTTCTGCCGAGCGAATAGCGTCAAAAAACGCCTGAAAAAATTGTATCCCCTCTTGGAAGAGTGCGACACCGTTATGGCGGTGGGTTACCGGCAGATCAAAAGGGCGTAGACGACCAAGTAGGCGAATTATCCTGGGCAGTCGCTTTTTATGCTTGAAGTGATTGCTCCGCATCGTTCTTACTTCACGTTATGTGACAGGTATCGTCAAACGCCCAACCGACACGATCTCTGCGGCCATGATCTCACCAGCGCGAACCGGTCCAACCCCGGCCGGGGTTCCGGTCAGGATCACATCGCCCGGCTCCAGGGTAAAAATTGCCGAGATATGAGCGATGATCTGCGGAATGCGATTGATCATGTCGGAGGAGTAGCCATCCTGACGACTCTCTCCATTGACCGCAAGTTTCAAGTTCAGCGCATGGGGATCTACCACCGCAGATGTCGGCACAAAATCCGACAGCGGACAGGATGTATCAAAACCCTTGGCGATCTCCCAGGGCAGCCCTTTTGTTTTCAGTTGGTTCTGCACGTCCCGTAGCGTCATGTCGATGCCCACGCCGTAACCGGCCACATATTCCATGGCATTGCCTGCCGAAACAGCCCGGCACTCTTTACCTATCAGCACCGCCAGCTCGACTTCGTAATGGCACTCCTGCGAGTACATCGGTATCCGCACCGTATCGCCATCGCCAATAACTGACGAGGCCGGCTTCATGAACAGTACCGGTGCAGCCGGGGTCTCGTTGCCCAGCTCTTTGGCATGTTCGGCGTAGTTGCGCGCCAGGCAGACGATCTTGCCGATGGTAAACTGCTGGTTCGTTCCGATAATTTTTCTTGAAACCATCACATCCTCCGTAGGGGCGTGGTCTATGACCCGCCCGCCTTTGATCTTGGTTTTAACGATGCACTATCAACCCTTTTGCCTATTGCAACGAGGGCGAGTTTATGCCAACGCCACAACAATTTCCCGGAAACTGTTCAATCCCGCTTCCAGGTTATCGATGATTTCCCCGGCCAGTTCATCCGGTTCCAGCATGTTATCCAAATCGGCCAGACTCTTATCTTTCAACCAGAAGATGTCCAAGCTGGTTTTATCACGCGCAACGATCTGCTCATAGCTGAATTTGCGCCAGCGCCCTTCAGGATTGGTCTGCTCGTTCCAGTTTTCCTTACGGGAATGGCGATTGAGCGGATTGTAGCAGGCAACAAAATCCTGAAGATCTTCGAAGCGAAGCGGCTTTTTCTTGAGGGTATGGTGTATGTTGGTCCGGTAGTCGTAATACCAGACCTCTTTTGACCAAGGGTTTGGGCTGGCCTCCCGGTTATCGAAAAAGAGCACGTTCGCCTTCACACCATTGGCGTAGAAAATACCGGTCGGCAACCGAAGAATGGTGTGCAGGTCGGTGGTTTCCAGCAGCCTTTTTCTTACCGTTTCACCCGCACCCCCTTCAAACAGCACGTTGTCCGGCACGACCACGGCGGCGCGGCCGGTGGTCTTCAACATGGTGCGAATATGCTGCACAAAGTTGAGCTGTTTGTTCGAGGTGGTGGCCCAGAAATCCTGCCGGTTATAGGTCAGACCATCTTTTTCCTGTTCCCCCTCTTCATTGGTGAAGCTCATGGCGCTCTTCTTGCCGAATGGGGGATTTGCCAGAACGTAATCATAGCGTTTACCGCTGTCCGCCACCAGAGCATCATTGGGAGAGACCGCGCTTTCTCCGTCGATCTCGCCGATATTGTGCAGAAACATGTTCATCAGGCAGAGGCGACGTGTGTTGGCAACTATCTCATTGCCTTGAAAGGTCTCATGTTTGAGAAAGACTTTTTGCTGCTTGTCGAGCTGATGATTTGCCACTAAAAAATCATATGAGGCCAGAAAGAACCCGCCGGTGCCGCTGGCCGGATCAGCAACCGTCTTCCCCGGCTCGGGGCGCACACATTCGACCATCGCACGGATCAGGGCACGCGGGGTGAAATACTGTCCCGCCCCTGACTTGGTATCTTCGGCATTCTTCTCCAGCAGCCCTTCGTAGATGTCCCCCTTCACGTCCGCACCCAACATTACCCAATCGGTCTCATCCACCATATCTATCAGGCGGTAGAGCTTTGCCGGGTCCTGGATCTTGTTCTGGGACTTGGTGAAGATCTGACCCAGCATACCTTTGTGCTTCCCCAGCTCCCGTAGCAGAGTCACGTAATGCACTTCCAACTCGGCTCCCCGTTTGCTCTTCAGGCTCTGCCAGGAGTATTCCGTTGGAATACCTACGTTGCGGTTGTACGGAGGGCGGCTGTATTCATCGGCCATCTTGAGGAAAATCAGATAGGTGAGTTGTTCCAGGTAATCGCCATACCCCACACCGTCGTCGCGCAGGGTGGTGCAGAAACTCCAGACTTTGGAGATGATAGATGCGGTGTTGTTGGTCATGTATTGGCCTTTATGCGTTAAATTTCTTATTACCCTTACTATTACCCTTACTAAGAGGTAATTACCCCTTTCTCCCCCATCGCGCCGCTGGTCCTCGACCTTGACACTCAATACCACCGGCGCTTTGCTGCTCCCTTAATACGCGACGGATCATGTCCCGGCTTACTCCGGGGCATGCATGTTCCAGTTGAGTCAACGTGAATTCGGCAGAAAATCGGCTGATTGCTGCCAGAATCTGTTCGGTTTTGGTGCCGCGAGGAGCCTTGACATCCCCCACCCGCTCGGCAAACTCGTGATATGCCATTTTGAGAATTGATAATACGTAATTGATATACGGCCAGGGATCATGTTGCCCATCATGCCAGCCTTGCGAGCTTTGTTCCAGCGTCTCATAGTAACGATCTTTGTTTTGTTCGATCAGCCTCTCAAGACTGATATAATGCCCCACTTCATAACCAAGGTGGTAACACTGAAGCAAAAGGATCAACCGGGAGACGCGCCCATTGCCATCCCTGAACGGATGAATACAGAGAAAATCCAGATTAAATGCGGCCAAAGCGATCAACGGATGTATCCAGCGTTCCTCAAGGCAGTTCTGCCAATCCTGAACCAGATGAGTAATTGCACCAGGGGTGTCATTGGCGGAAACCGTGCGGAAACGCACCCGTTCCCGTCCATCTGCAGAACGCTCGATGATGTCGCCGTCTTTTTCCTTGTACTGTCCGGCATCCCATATCTGACCACGTGTCAAGCTGTGCAGTTTGAATATCGTCACTTCGTTGATCGGCAGCTTTGCTATACTTTCGTGTATGAGCTTCAACGCGTCACGGTATCCCCGTACCTCCTCTTCGTCACGATCACGAAACAATGGTTTTGGGGCGACAAGCAGGTCGCGCACACGCGACGGCTCGACGGACACCCCTTCAATCCGGTTGGAAGATACGGCGCTTTCAATCATGGCATGTTCCCGCAGTGCCTTGAGCCGCTGTGGAGATTGCCGGGTGTAAAGCTCCTGCTTACCGCGAAATTCACCCAGATCGGCAAGATACCAGGAGGCGCTGACAGGCATGGAAACGTTGTTCAAGGCGAAAAGAGAGAGGGTATTCATGCACTAATCCTTTTCTGTGATTTGTGCAAGGATCCCTTGCGTAGGGGCGAAGCAAGCGCTTCTCCTGCTTCGCCCTGGTTTTGACTTTTGTTCTTGTTTTGACCATCACGCCGATTGCCGCGAAGATCAAAGGCGGGCGAAGCAGATGAAACTTGCTTCGCCCCTACAGATTTTGTTGTGATACGTTCCGCCTTGATCCGCTCCAACAGCACCGCCGCCGGTTCATCGTGCGGGTTTTGCGTCACCAGTTGGCCGGAGAAAGCTTTTTTCAGGATGGACTGGCGGAGAGTTTCGGATTGTTGGAGGGCGGTGGCTATGGTTTGGTCGAGTTGGTCGGTGGCGGAGAGTCGGGAGTCAAGCTCAGAGGTAATAGTTTTTTGTTCCTCAATGCAGCACACAGGAATAGCAACAGACTTAAGTTGCGTCGTGTTTATACGTGGGCGACCAATCCCATGAATCAACGCTTCAAGCTGCTTATAGACGTGACGCGACGACAAGAACATTACAGCATAAGAACTGAACAAGGTCTCGCCTGCAAGTCGCACGCAAAAACAGTCAGCTTTATTTATTGCCTTGGTGATACTTGGCGGTATTAACGCTACACGAATATTCTCCAAGATAAAGGACGAGAAAATAATATCTCCAGCAGTAACGGTATGCCTTTTCAGCAAATCATATTTTTCTTCAGTAATGTAGGTTTCTCTATTTTCAATAAACTCCAAGACACCTATATTTTCAAGACGTACAACTCGAACGCCTTTAGCAACATAATCGGAGGTTTTAAGGTTCGAGCCAAACGGGCCATCGGATATTTCTGCATCCGTATTTCCCAGTTTCACCCACTCCCACCCCAACGGCAATTCAGGCAGTTCTGCCAGTTCTTCTGCGGACAGCGGCGGCAGGTCTTTGCGGCGTTTTGATGGCACCCGTTCACGTTCTTGTAGGGGCGAAGCAAGCGTTTCATTTGCTTCGCCCTGGTTTTGACTTTTGTTCTGGTTTTGATCTACATGCCGATTGCCGCAAAGACCAAAGGCGGGCGAAGCAGATGAACCTTGCTTCGCCCCTACAACGTCAAAACCTATATTTTCTTCCCGCCATTTTTCGGTCAATTTCCCTTCAAAAGCATGTTTCAGCAGCGCCTGACGATACACTTTCAACTGATC
>Ga0194063_10002684_pt1 | contig 10927 bp, 11 predicted proteins | sample SepL3720m_MetaG_FD_155459 | JGI IMG/M metagenome (GOLD analysis project Ga0194063, IMG submission 155459) | Anoxic zone freshwater microbial communities from boreal shield lake in IISD Experimental Lakes Area, Ontario, Canada - Sep2016-L373-20m | ecosystem: Environmental > Aquatic > Freshwater...
GTCCCCAGCGACGGCCAGAGTCGTCGGTAGGGCGCGCTGACCCGCAATGGGGTCAGGTCGGCGAACAGGCGAGCCACGTCAGGAACTTACCCACCTCAGCGAGCGGTGGCGGTAGCAGCGCGGGCGTGGCCCAGAGTCCGGGCTAGGGAGACAGGCGCTCGACGATCCAGTCGGCGGGACGGCCGAGGTCGGGCTCGGCTGCCTGCGACCGGAAGCGGAGCCGGTCGTGCAGGCGCGAGGTCCGGCCCTGCCAGAACTCGACGGTCTCGGGGCGCACCAGCCAGCCGCCCCAGAAGTCGGGCACCGGCACCTCGTCGGGGTACGTGACCTGCAGTTCGGCGAACCGCTGGTCGATGACGTCGCGGCTCTCGATCACCGTGGACTGCCGGCTCACCCACGCACCGACCTGCGAGTCGTGCGGCCGACTCCGGAAGTACTCGACGACCTCGTCGCGATCGACCAGTTCGGCGCGACCGACGACCACGACCTGGCGGTGCAGCGACAGCCAGGGGAACAGGCACGAGGCGCGAGGGTTGGCGGCCAGTTCCCCGCTCTTGCGGGACGTCAGGTTCGTGTAGAAGACGAATCCCCGCTCATCCACGTCCTTCAGCAGCAGCGTCCGGGTGCTCGGCATCGCATCGACATCGGCCGTTGCCACCACCATCGCATTGGGCTCCTGGACTCCCGCCTCGACTGCCTCGGCGAACCAGGTGCGGAACTGGGCGAGCGGCGAGGGCGCCAGATCCGCCTCCGACAGGGTCCCGCGGGAATAGGAGATGCGCAGGTCTGGTGCCCCAGGCCAGACCCCAGGCGACGAAGTCATGCCCCGATCTCACCACGAATCAGCGACCGATGAAGAATGGGCGGCGACAGATGCCGCTTCGCGTGAGGAGACAGCCGTGGCCGATTTCGTGCCTGGTCTAGAAGGCGTGGTCGCCTTCGAGACCCAGATCGCGGAACCAGATCGCGATGGCAGCGTGCTGCGCTACCGCGGTGTCGACATCGAGGACCTCGTCGGCCGGGTCTCCTTCGGCAACGTTTGGGGACTGCTCGTCGACAACGAGTTCAACCCCGGACTGCCGCCGGCAGAGCCCTTCCCCATTCCGATCCACTCCGGCGACGTGCGTGTGGACGTCCAGTCCGCAATCGCGATGCTCGCTCCCGCGTGGGGGCTGCAGCCTCTGCTCGACATCGATGACGACACCGCGCGCGAGAATCTCGCGCATGTGTCGGTCATGGCGTTGTCCTTTGTCGCCCAGTCCGCGCGCGGCATTGGCGTTCCCATGGTGCCGCAGGCACACATCGACGAGGCCACGACCATCGTGGAGCGCATGATGCGCCGCTGGCGCGGGGAGCCCGATCCCAGGCACGTCCAGGCAGTCGACGCGTACTTCGTGTCCGCCGCCGAGCACGGGATGAACGCCTCGACCTTCACTGCTCGCGTCATCGCCTCAACCGGTGCCGACGTCGCCGCCTCCATCTCGGGCGCGATCGGCGCCATGAGCGGGCCCCTGCACGGCGGCGCGCCGTCGCGCGTACTGGGCATGATCGAGGAGATCGAACGGACGGGCGACGCGGAGGGCTACGTCCGGGGTGTTCTCGACCGCAACGAACGTCTGATGGGCTTCGGCCACCGCGTCTACCGCGCAGAGGACCCCCGGGCCCGCGTGCTGCGCAGGACGGCCCTTGAACTCGACGCCCCCCGCTACGAGGTAGCCGAGGCCCTCGAGAAGGCCGCGTTGAAGGAACTGCGCGAGCGCCGTCCCGACCGGGTGCTCGAGACCAACGTGGAGTTCTGGGCCGCCATCGTCCTGGACTTCGCCGAGGTTCCATCGAACATGTTCACGTCGATGTTCACCTGCGCGCGACTGGCCGGCTGGAGCGCTCACATCCTCGAGCAGAAGCGCACCGGACGCCTCATCCGGCCGTCCGCACGCTACGTCGGTCCGGCCCCGCGCACGCCCGAGCAGGTGCCCGGCTGGGACGCCACCATGGTGGCTCCGAGCGGCTACACCGCCACCCTCTAGGGTTAGGGATACCGCCCTAGCACAGGAGAGAACCGTTCGTGGCCGTATCGCCTGAAGACATCCGCATCCCCGCTGACCTCCTCCCCGCCGACGGCCGCTTCGGCTCAGGGCCCTCGCGGGTCCGGCAGGCCCAGGTCGACGCCCTCGCAGGCGTGTGGCAGACCTACCTGGGCACCTCGCACCGGCAGAAGACCGTCAAGTCGCAGGTCGCGCGACTGCGCACGGGCCTCGCCGACCTGTTCGACCTGCCCGACGGGTACGAGGTCGTGCTCGGCAACGGCGGCTCCACGGCGTTCTGGGACATCGCCTCGTTCGGCCTGATCCGCGACCGCGCCCAGTTCCTCACGTTCGGCGAGTTCGGCGCCAAGTTCGCCAGCGGCGTCAAGAGCGCCCCGCACCTCGGCGACCCGACGATCCTCAAGGCCGATCCGGGCTCCGCGCCGTCCTTCGCCGCCGAGGTCGGCATCGACGCCTACTGCACGCCGCACAACGAGACGTCGACAGGTGTTGCCGTGACGCCGATCCGCATCGCGGGCGCCGATTCCGACGCCCTCATGATCATCGACGCGACGAGCGCGGCAGGCGGCCTGGCCGTAGATCCGCGGCAAGTCGACACCTACTACTTCGCCCCGCAGAAGAGCTTCGGCTCGGACGGTGGCCTATGGTTCGCGCTCATGTCCCCTGCGGCGATCGCCAGGACAGCCGAGATCAAGGAGTCCGGACGCTGGATCCCCGACTTCCTCGACCTGCAGACGGCCATCGACAACTCGCGCCTCGATCAGACCTACAACACGCCCGCGCTCGCGACGATCTTCCTGATGGCCGAGCAGGTCGACTGGTTCAACCACAACGGCGGCCTGAAGTGGTGCACCGCGCGCACAAGCGAGTCGTCCGGCGTGCTCTACAACTGGGCCGACGCCAGCCCGGTCGCGACGCCGTTCGTCACCGACCCGGCGTTGCGTTCTGGCGTGGTGGCGACGATCGACATCGACGACGCCATCGACGCCACGTCGATCACCCAGGCCCTGCGCATCAACGGCATCGTCGACACCGAGCCCTACCGCAAGCTCGGCCGCAACCAGCTCCGCGTGGCGGTGTTCCCGTCGGTCGAGCCCGACGACGTCCGCGCGCTCACCAACTGCGTCGACTACGTGATCACGCAGTTGTCGTGACACAGGTCGCCCAGTCAGGCGCGACCACGGCGCGACCGGTACGCAACCGGGTCACGTGGCTGGAGTACATCCAGCTCGCCTTCTGGGCCGCCTTCTTGTACGCCTTCGGCGCCACGAACGCGCTGCTGCGCGACGAGCAGGGCACGACCCGCTCTGTCGCCGGCTTCCACGGCACGGCCCTGGCCATTGGCGGCCTGATCGGCGCGCTGATCACAGCCAGGGTCATCGACATCTGGGGTCGCGGTCGAACCCTGCGAGTGTCCGCTGTTGCCGCGTCGGCGTCGATCCTCATCTACACGGTGCCGCACGGCACCCTGCCGGTCACGTTGGTGGGATCGTTCCTCGCAGCCCTGTTCGGCGGCTTCCTCCTGATCTCGATCAACGCCTTCCTGCTGGACTATCAGGGCCTCGCCGGCCCCACCGCGTTGACGGAGGCGAACGCGCTGGCCTCCTTCGCAGGAATCCTCGGCCCCCTGGCCATCGGGGCGGCCGCAGCCAGCGTCCTCGGCTGGCGTGCGGGCATGTGGACCATCGTCGTCGGCCTGCTGGCCATCGAGGTGTGGCGTGGGCGCGACCTCGACACGTACGGGACGAAGGGCCTGGCCGCTCACGAGGACGCACCCGGAAAGCTGCCACGCCGCGCCTACTGGTCGCTCGGCCTGATCATGTGCTTCCTGGGAGCGGAGTTCTGCCTGACGTTCTGGGGCGCCGATCTCCTCCGCGAGCGCTGCAACTTCGGGGCCGCCGCTGCTGCCGCGTCCATCGGCGCCATCAGCGGCGGGATGCTGGTCGGCCGACTGGCGGGCGCCCGCCTCGCGCAGAGCATCCCCACCGAGACGATCCTCAAGGGCTCGGTCGTGTTCGCCTTGGGTGCTTTCGCTATTGCTTGGGCGTTCACCTGGTGGCCGATCGTCGTCTTCGGCCTTTTCCTCACCGGCGTCGGTATCGGTGTCGACTGGCCGTTGAGCGTCGCGCGAACCGTTCGCGCGTCCGGTGGCATGACCGACAGGGCGTCGGCGAGCTCCTCTGTCGCGGGCAGCATCGCGATCGCCACGGCACCGATCCTGCTCGGCGTGCTGTCAGATCGACTCGACGTCCATCTCGCGTTCCTGCTTGTGCCCGCCCTGTTGGTCGGCGCACTGACGATCCTGCTCATCCGGCCGGTCCCGGACCTGGCCTAGCCCGACAGTCGCGCGATGCCAGTACCCCCCGCGCGGATCCGCACCGACGGCGGAAGCTCGACACGCAGAAGCCGGTTGTCGCGCTCACTCGCGACAAGGAGCGCCTTGCCATCCGGCGTCCACGTGATCGCCTCGCCCTGGAGCTGGAATGGCAGCGGGAATTCCCTGCCATTGCGACCCGGCGGCAGGCCGTCGAACATCGTGCCGTTGACGTAGTCACGAAGCACGTAACGCGATCCATCGGGAGAGACAGCGCCGTCGGTCACCAGGCCGCCTTCAACGCGAATCGGCTTGGCGACATTGATCCCGCTGGTCGACAACTTCTTCGGCAGCACGTACAGGCTGCCGTGCGCGAGCTGCTTGGTGACGATCCACAGCTGCTGTGACTTCGGGTCGGCAAGCAGCGTCTCGGCATTGTGCGGACGATCCGCGTACCTGACGCGATACGTCTTGGCGGGCACCGTGACCGACGCGATCGTGGCCGGCTCACGGACGCGGTGGATCCGCACGTACGGCCACGAGTCGTTGTTGTCGCCGATGTCGGCGATCCACAAGACCGGCCGGCCCAACTTGTCGCGACCGGGTGCGATGGCCTCGATGTCCCGCGCGGGGATGCCGGCAATTCGCACCCTGGCCAGGGTCTTGCAGGTCTTGGCGTCGATCGCGTAGATGTACGGCCCGCCGCCGGAGTCGTTGTGGGTCCACAGCACGCCCGGATGCGAGGGCGACCACGCCAGGCCGCTCATCTCGGTCAGGCGCGAGTCACTGAATCGGCAGACCTCGGTGACACCATCCTCCGCATGCGCGGGCGGGGCCGCCAGCCACGAGAGGGCAAGCAGGCTCAGCGCAAGAACCAGGAAGCGTCGCATCACGTCACCGGATGATGGCAGCGACGAGCATGAAGCCGACCAGGGAGATGAGGACCACCAACGTGACGATGCGACGCGTGCGTGGGTCCATCCAGACAGGGTAAACGGCGACAGCATGACGGGGGTTGCGCGGCCCCTCTAACGCGGCCGCGCAACCCCCGTCATCGAGCTACTTGACGCCGAGCAGGACTTCGAGTGGGTAGATCGCGAAGTAGACGAGGAAGGCGATCGAGATCACCCACATCAGCCAGTTCACCTCGCGGACCTTGCCCATCGCCACCTTGATGACGACCCAGGTCACGAAGCCCGCGCCGATGCCGTTGGTGATCGAGTAGGTGAACGGCATCAGCACGATCGTCAGGAACGCCGGGATGCCGATCTCGTAGTCCATGAAGTTGATGTGCCGCACCTGCGTCATCATCAGGAAGCCGACGACCACGAGGGCAGGCGTTGCTGCCTCGTAGGGAACGATCGTCACCAGCGGCGAGAACAGCATCGCGACGAGGAACAACGCGCCGGTCACCAGGGAGGCGATACCGGTGCGTGCGCCTTCGCCGATTCCCGACGCCGATTCGATGTACGCCGTGTTGCTGGATGCGGAGGCCGCACCGCCGGCGACAGCTGCGAGGGAGTCGACGACGAGGATGCTCTCGAAGTGAGGGATCTGGTTGTCCTCGTCGAGGAGTTCCGCCTCGGTCGCAAGGCCGAATGCCGTGCCCATGGTGTCGAAGAAGTCGCTCAGCATCAGCGAGAAGATCGCCAGCACCGAGGCGATCACGCCGATCACCTGGAAGCTGCCGAAGAGGTTGAACTGGCCCAGCAAGCCGAGGTCAGGGCTAGAGACGATCTGGCTCGGGATCTTCGGGACGTTCAGGCCCCAGCCCAGCGGGTTGTCCTGCGACTTCGCTCCGACGCCGGCGATCGACTCGACGATGATCGCGACGACCGTGGTACCCAGGATGCCGATGAGGATCGCACCCTTGACCTTGCGGACGACCAGGATGATGGTCAACAGCAGGCCGAACACGAAGGTGAAGATCGGCCAGCCCTGCAGTTCGCCGAAGATGCCGAAGGTGATGAGCGGGACGCCGCTGCGCACGATGCCCGAGTCGACGAGGCCGATGATCGTGATGAACAGGCCGATGCCGACGCCGATGGCGTACTTCAACTGCTCGGGCACGGCCGTGAAGACCGCGGAGCGGAATCCGGTCAGGACCAGCAGCAGGATGAGCAGGCCCTCGAGCACGACCAGGCCCATCGCGTCCGCCCATGTCATCTGCGGGGCGAGGGTGAAGGCCACGAAGCCGTTGAGGCCGAGGCCGGCGGCGATGGCGATCGGGAATCGCCCGATCACGCCCATGAGGATCGTCATGACACCGGCGACGAGAGCCGTCACCGCGGTGACCTGGGCGATCGATACCGCGACATCGGTGTTACCGCCGACGAACTGGTCGTTCATGTCCTTGGCAGTGCCGATGATCAGCGGGTTGAGCACCACGATGTAGGCCATCGTGAAGAAGGTGACGAAGCCACCGCGGATCTCGCGTCCATAGGTGGAGCCGCGTGCGGTGAGCTCGAACCAGCGATCGACACTGCTGGTGGGGGGACTCTGGGTCGACGTTGCCATCTGCTTCCTCCGGGAGACGGGTCAAGGCACGCCGGGGAAGGCGACGGACGTCGGACGTTACGCGGGCAGAGTAGCGTGACGGTCTTATGAGCGTGTTGCGACTCGACCAATCCGACGAGGATGCGATCCTCCCCGTATCCATCGGGACACTCGTGTGGTTTCTGGTGCTAGTCGGGCTGCTGTTTCAGCGATCCACACTTGAGGCAAATGGCACCTCATGGTGGATCTGGACGGCCGTGATCGGAGTCGTCAGCGGTGCCGGGGGCGTGCTGTTCCTGACGTGGCGAAAGCGTCGCGCCGTTGCCCGTCGCGCGTGAGTTGGTTCACGCTGCGCGCGGACTAGGAGTGGCCGAGGTCGAGCGGGTCCCAGCCGATCTCGTCGGTGGCGACCTCCGTGCGCGGCTCGGTCTCGGTCTCGACCTCCGAGTGCGCACCGCATCCGAAGGCGAGGGCGACGACGCGACCGTCGGCCGGGCTCATCTCGTTCGCGCAGATCGCAAAGGCCTGACCCAGCGGTCCGCCGACGGGGAGCATGAAGCCGCAGGTCGCGCAGTCGAGGGCTGCCTGCCGGGCGACGGCGGTGGTCGGGCCGAAGTCGCCTTCGATCCAGCGATCTGACGCGTCGTCGCGACCCAGCGGCGAGAGCACGCGAACGCGGCCCAGCCCGATCTCCCACAGGCTCGGCTGCAGCGGCGCCAGGCCGGCAACCGACTCCAGGTCGTCTTCAGCGGTGAGGCCCGCGATCAGCCGGGGGTCGTTCGGATCGGTCGGCAGCACATCGCCCGGTCCGAGGTCTCCGGGACGGACTCGCTCGGCCCACGGCACCCACGCGGGCGCCACGAGTGCGTCCCGACCAGGAAGCAGCAGGACCTCGTCGATCGTGATGGTCTTGGCCCGGGGCGCCCGGGCGATCGTGACCGACCACCGCCAGCCGACGTACGCCTCGCTGAGGCAGATGAAGCTGTGGGTGGCGACCCGCTCGCCCTCCATGACCACACCGAGGTGATCGCCGACCATGGCGTCCCCGACCTCCTCGACAGCGGCCGCGCGGGCAAGGTCGACGGCGGCCACGAGGGCCGTGTCCTTCTTCGCCTCGGTCGTGATCGTGCCTGGGGTCATGGACAGATTGTGTCCCACGTGTCCAATGCCACCGACTCTGGGTCGGATTGGCTCGCGCGCCAGCGGTAGTCTCACGAGCATGAAGCGTGCGCGCACTGTCATGGTGCTGGCCGGTTCCGCCCTGCTCGCCGCCGGCCTGACCGCGTGCGACAAGCCGAACCCGGGAGCCAGTGTCTTCTCCGGCACCACTTCCCAGTGGCGGATGGCCGCATGCTGGTCAGGGACGTCAGCGCCCATCGACGTCAACAAGTGCGCCCGTGACGTGGTCGACAATGCCAAGTCCGGCGTGACCGTGGGAACGGTCCCGGTGGTGCCGGGTCAGGTCATCGGCATCAGCGTCGACCCGGTCGTCGCCGACGCGGGCTGGACGGCCAAGGTCAACAACCAGAGCATCACGCCGGCGCCCATCACGAGCACCTACTTCCGGTTCACATTCCCGGACCTCTCGGCGGTTCCCCCTGAGGGCATCGTCATGACGATCGTGGCCGGCAAGGACGGCGCGACCAAGGGAATGTGGCTCTTCAAGATCGTCCCGGCCTGACCCAACTCGCCGCCGGCTGACCGCCGCGGCCGTTGCTCAGACGTCGAGGTCGTCGGCGACGGCGCGCAGCAGCGCGGCAACCTTCGTCGCATTGGCGTCCGGCGGGTACTTGCCGCGCCGCAGCTGGTTCGAGACCCCGTCGAGCAGCTTGATGACGTCCTCGACGATCACGGCCATGTCGTCGGCGGGCTTGCGCGAGCTCTTCACGATCGAGGGCGCGGCCGACAGGACCGACAGCGACAGCGCCTGCTTGCCACGACGTCCGTCGACAACGCCGAACTCCACCTTCGAGCCGGGCTTGAGCGCGGTCACGCCTGCAGGCAGCGTGGACACGTGCACGAAGACGTCATCGCCGTCGTCGGACGTGATGAACCCGAAGCCCTTCTCCGAGTCGTACCACTTGACGGTTCCCGTAGGCACGGCAGCCTCACTTCGTTGACACGCGGCCAGCCGACGGGGAGTCGGGTGCCCGGCACGGGCACTCCCCCGCGCCCCAAAAGGCTACCCTCCCCCGCAGGGGGAACCACCAGTCGCCCTGAGAGGCTTGGCCCATGGCCGTTTCCCGAGCCGACCGCGTGATGCGGGTCGGCGCCGCGATCACGGCGCTGGGCCTGCTGTTCACCCTGATCGCGATCCTGCCGCTGTTCTTCCCGTCGCTGGCACTGCCCAGCGCCCTGTGGTTCCTGTCGATGCTGACGGGTGTCGGGATCGTGGTCATCTGCGCCGGGCTCGTCATGAGCGCCCGCTCGCGGCGGGCGCCCGCCAAGCTCTAGGCGAGGGCTGAGCGCACGGCCTCGGCAACCGGCGTGGCCGGTCGGCCGAGCAGCTCTTCAAGGTCAGCCGGGTCGACGAACAGCTCACCCGCGGCGATCCCGCGGTCCACGTCAGCGAAGACCGTCGCCAGGGGTGCGGGCAGGCCAGCCCCCTCGAGAATGCCGACCAGAGCCTCCACCGGCACATCGGTGTACTCGACCTTCGTGCCCGTCGCATCCGAGAACACTGCCGCCAACTCGGTCAACGTGACAGCCTCGCCACCAAGCTCGTAGACCTTGCCCTCGTGCCCGTCCGTCGTCAGAACAACGGCGGCGGCTTCAGCGAAGTCGCTGCGCGGTGCCAGGCTGACCCGACCCTCGCCAGCGGAGCCGACCATTCCGTGCTCGCGGTAGGTCGGCCACTGAGCCGTGTAGTTCTCCACGTACCAGCCGTTGCGCAGGGCAGTGCTCGGCAGGCCGGACTCCTGCAGGTAGTTCTCGGTGGTCCCGTGATCGGCAAGCAGCAGCACCGACGACGTCGTGGCCTTGGGGCCGGACGTGTAGACAAGGCGCGAGACTCCAGCGCGCTTAGCCGCGTCGATCGCATTGCGATGCTGACCGGGCCGGTCATTGAAGTCGTTGCTGGAGACCAGCAGCACCGAGTCGGCACCCGCGAAGGCAGCGTCGAGGCTGGCGGGGTCCGTGTAGTCGGCCGCCGTCACGGTGACCCCGCGATCAGCCAGATCGGCGAGCTTGTCGGTCGACCTGGCGACTGCGGTGATCTCCGAGGCCGGCACACCTCGGTCCAGCAGTGCTTCGACGACGAGGTGGCCCAACTGGCCGGTGGCTCCGGTAACGACGATCGACACGTGCTCCTCCTGAGGTCAGGGCGACCGCTCAGTCGCACTCAAGCGGGGGTAACCGCCCAACGCCGCGATCTGTTCCCGCGGAGAGCAGTCATGTGGGGGCGCGTAACGTGGCTCTGATGACCAGCCCTCGCAGCCTTGCGGACGACCTGCGCCAGCGCGACGACGTCGCGCTGGGTCGGCTGCTCCGTCGACGCCCGGACCTGGTGCACCCGGTGCCGTCCGACATCACGGCCCTGACGACGCGAGCGACGACCGGTCCCTCGATCGCGCGCTGCCTCGACGGCTTCGACGCCCTCCACCTGCACGTACTGCGTTGCGCGGCCGACCTGACCGTGTCCGAGCCTGCCGACGAGGCCGCCGTCATCGCTGCAGCCATCGAGCCGCTGGGGACCTTTGCCTCATCGGCCTGCACAAGCGCCCTTGCCGACCTGCGCGATGCCGCGGTGATCTGGGGTCCGGCCGAGGCCCTCCGCGCAGTCCACTCCGTTCGCGACCTCGTGGCCAATTCTCCGGTCCCGCCGTGGCCCCGGCCCGGTCTGGTGCCGGGCCGGACTTCGGCAACTGGTGATGTCGACGAGCAGGCGGCCCTGCACGCCCGTGCCATGGTTGCTCGCGTGCGGGACCTGCTCGACGACTGGTCCGTGACCCCGCCGGCCATCCTGCGCAGCGGCGGGCTGTCCCTGCGGGACTTCGCAGCAGCGGCACGTCAGTTGCACGCCGACTGGCGCCTGGCATCGTTGACGATCGAGATCGCCCACGCGGCGCGGCTG
>Ga0194063_10002685_pt1 | contig 10921 bp, 12 predicted proteins | sample SepL3720m_MetaG_FD_155459 | JGI IMG/M metagenome (GOLD analysis project Ga0194063, IMG submission 155459) | Anoxic zone freshwater microbial communities from boreal shield lake in IISD Experimental Lakes Area, Ontario, Canada - Sep2016-L373-20m | ecosystem: Environmental > Aquatic > Freshwater...
CGGCTTCCGATTCCTGTGAACCGCAACTAAGAAACAATTCGAAGCCAAATACAAAACCCCGGTAATCACCGGGGTTTTGTATTATATAATATCCAACCATGAATGGTTGCTTTAATAATTAAAGACAGTTTTATCCTTTATTATAAGTATGAATACGTAATATCATTGTGTATAAACAGCCAATTATTCAACAAGGGGGGCTAATTGTTTGAATTACTAATAAAACCTGCTTAGTTTTACTACAGAAAATATCCAATACCTAAAAAAACACCAATCCAAAATCCAAAAACCAGGCTTCCAGTGCCTATCAATTGAGCAAACGAATTATATAGAAGCCAAATAAAACCCAGGTAGATTACCTGGGTTTTATTTTTAAATCAATTTGTAGCTTAGCAAGAAGTCTATTATAGATTATGTATCCTATTTAAATGTACCTGTCTTATTTATCCAATTCCACCTGTGCTGGACCCGTAATTATAATTTCGGGCTTCCCTTTGTAATCAATTAGCTTTCCTGTTACACAAACCTTTTTATCATTGTATAAATCATAGGGGGCTATTTTGAAATTCGCAATATCCTTGGTAAATATGAGCACCGTTAATGGAGCGTGAGGATAAGCCGCACCCATATTCATAAAAGTAATATTGCTGGTTGTTTTAACGCCATACACTTTGGCACAAACCGTTACCGAGTCGCCAATATGTTGTGCAACAGAATCGATAGAAATCCTGGATTGGCAATAGGAAATATTCACTACCAAAAGAGATAGTAGGACTATGGTTGTTTTTCGCATACCTAAATGTAATAGGTTTTAATGGATATCCTTATAAAATCAACTTGCCATATTGCTTAAGGCCACTGCAATCGAAGCCCCGGCGGCCGCATTTTGTTTAATCAATGCAATATTGGTTTCTAAACTTTCTCCCTTGGTATGATCGGCAATATATTTCAACAGAAAAGGTGTAATCTCTTTACCCCTTACCGATTGCTGTGCAGCTGCTACCAAAGCCAATTGAATATGCAGTTCCATTTCATCTGCAGGCATCTCATTTTCGGCCGCCACCGGATTGGCAATTAAGACCGAACCCTCTAATCCCATCGACCATTTGGCATCTAGCAGGGCTGCTATTTCAGCAGGGCTGTCCAACCTTAACGGTGAAGCATAACCGCTTTTTCGAGAATAAAAACTAGGAAAAGCATCCTGCCCCATAGTCACCACCGGTATCCCCTTGGTTTCTAAATATTCCAATGTTAGTCCAATATCTAAAATAGATTTTACCCCAGCAGATACCACCGCCACAGAGGTTGCTGCCATTTCTGTTAAATCGGCCGATATGTCCATGCTGGTCTCTGCCCCCCGGTGTACACCACCAATACCGCCTGTTACAAATATTTTTATTCCCGCCATCGAAGCAATGCGCATGGTAGCCGCCACCGTAGTAGCACCATACAAACCCTTGCTAATTACATAAGGCATGTCTCTTAAACTCACCTTCCACACATCTTTTGCCTTACCAAAGTAGGCTAGCTCTGTATCGGTTAAACCCACATGACAACGTCCGCCAAAAATGGCAATCGTAGCAGGCACGGCACCTTGCTCCCGTACCGCCTGTTCTACCGCCCTGGCTGTTTCCACGTTTTTCGGGTAGGGCATACCGTGAGAAATGATGGTAGATTCTAAGGCTACAACCGGACGATGCTGCAAAAGCGCAGCTTGTACCGATGGCTCAATGGTTAAATAAGATGGTATCAACGTGGATAATATTTATTTACTTGTGCTAGTAATTTTTCTTGATTCAAATGGGTGGCAATGGCCCCATTTACCTGTAGAATTTCCGCAGACAAAGTATGCGCTAACCGCAAACAGTCTTCATCGTTTAATCCAAGGTGTTTACCTAAGATATACCCCGATAAAGAACCATCCCCGGCCCCGGTACAATCCACCACTTCTATATCAGGCGCATGCAAACTGATGCTTTTTTCCTTGGTATACAAGGCTGAGCCCTGCTTACCATTGTGCAACCATATTTGCTGCACCCCCTTGTGTAATAATTCTTCCACCTGCAACTGTGTGAGAAAAGCTTTATCGGAACACAATACCGGCAACTCGTCTTCATTGGGGGTAATCAAATACAATCCATCCAAATTTTCATTTTTAAACTTACTGGCGGGCGGCACCGATACGGGTTCCAATATAAACGGAATACCCGTTTCTTTACTAAAGGCCAATAGCCATAGCACCGTTTCTACCGATACGTTGGCATCGGCTAATAAATAAGAAGCTGTTTTTAATAAAGGAAGTTGCGATTGTAAATGTGCTGGCGTAATCAAGTGATTGGCGGCATTGGTTAAAAATGCAGAAAATAAGGAACCGTCTGCATTTAATATACCTGTATACTTACCCGATAACCCTTCGCGCGTGATAGAGCCATCCAGTTTTACACCCGCTGAAGTACAGCTTTTTTTAAGCCAATCGCCATCACTATCATCTCCAAAAACACTGATCAACTGTACGGGCACTCCCAATATTCCCAATTGCTGTGCTATATTTCTACTCACCCCCCCTGCCGTCTTGGTAACAGTAGCATCATTGGTGGTGGCATGCAATAATTCGGTGCTGGCGTGAAATAATTCATCTACCAAAGCTGCACCAATACAAATGACAGGATTTTTCATGCTGCAAAAATAACAAGTTTAATCAGCCTTTTTAGTGAACCTGATGAAAAGCAGGCCTTTATTGCTTAAAAAACTTTGAAAAAAGCCAAGCCCAAGTCATTTATATAAAAAATTTGATAAGAATCATATAAAGACATGACCGAATAACTATTTTATGCACAGAATTATAGCAACTTTTACGCAACGATTGAACCAAACTATATGGACACGATAAAAATCAAAACTCCCAAGGAAAGGAAAGTGAAGGGAAAAGTTGAAATCAACATCCAAAAATGTAAAGGCTGCGAACTTTGTCTTACTGCCTGCAAGGAAAATGCACTAAAACTATCCGACAGTATTAATATCAAAGGCTATCGATACATGATTGCCAACAACGATTTATGCACCGGCTGCGTGAACTGTGCCATCATTTGTCCGGATGCTGTTATCTCTGTTTTCCGCACCCACCCCAAGAAAAAACCTGTAGATATTACTCCAGAAAACATAAAGGACACCATCAAATCCATCGTGATTTAAAGTGTTCCTGTTATTATAATTGAATGATAAATATTATTGCATGGAAGCTAAATTAATGAAAGGTAATGAGGCACTGGCAGAGGCCGCCATTCAAGCGGGCTGCGATGCCTATTTTGGATATCCCATTACACCCCAATCTGAAGTGCTGGAATACCTGGCCGTTGAAATGCCCAAACACAATCGCATTGTTATGCAAGCCGAAAGTGAAGTGGCCTCTATTAATATGGTATACGGCGCTGCTGGCGCTGGCTTTAGGGCCATGACCAGCTCCTCTTCGCCCGGTATTAGCTTAATGGCAGAAGGTATTTCTTATTTGGCCGGAGCCGAACTTCCTTGTTTATTGGTAAACGTAAATAGAGCCGGTCCTGGTTTGGGCACCATTCAACCCGGTCAAGGTGATTATTTTCAAGCAACAAAAGGAGGTGGTCATGGGGATTATAGAATGATTGTATTAGCACCCGCCTCTGTTCAAGAAATGGCTGACCATGTTTTTTTAGGCTTTGATCTCGCCGATAAATATTGTAATCCCGTAATGATATTATCAGATGGGGCCATTGGACAAATGATGGAAAAAGTAGTATTCCAACCCTATATACACAACAAAGTAGATAAGCCCTGGGCAACCGTGGGCAAACCTGCCAGCCGAAATCGCAACTTCATAACGTCCTTGCATATACGCCCTGAAGACATGGAAGTGCAGAATCAAAAACTGCTCGACAAATACAACCTCATGCGCAAACAAGAAGTGAGGTATGAAGAGTTTCAAACTGAAGATGCTGAATACCTATTTGTGGCCTATGGACTCAGTTCTCGCATTTGTCAAAAAGCCGTTGATCTAGCTCGTGAAAAAGGAATCAAGGTTGGTTTGTTTAGGCCAATCAGCCTCTTTCCTTTCCCCTATCAACGACTTGAAGTGTTGGCCAGCCAGGTTAAACTAATGCTGAGTGTAGAACTAAACACAGGGCAAATGGTAGAAGATGTGCAACTGGCGGTAAAAGGAAAAGTACCAGTTGAGTTTTATGGTCGGCTAGGCGGTATGATTCCAACACCAGAAGAAGTATTACTTCATTTAGAAAAACTAATGCAATAAATTATGCCAACAGAAGAATTATTATTGCCCGAAACAACCGTCACTGCCAGCTGCGGCGCTGAATGTGCAATAGAAACCTACGAAGAGGTTTATCGCAAACCCGCCACACTGGTGGATGTGAATATGCACTATTGTCCGGGTTGCGCACATAGCTTAATACACAAACTCATAATGGAAGTGGTGGAGGATATGGATATACAAGAAAAAACCATTGGCATCGCACCGGTAGGTTGTTCTGTATTTGCTTACGATTATATGGATATTGATATGCAAGAAGCAGCACATGGAAGAGCGGCGGCGGTGGCAACAGGTGTAAAAAGATTAATGCCCGATAAATATGTTTTTACCTACCAGGGTGATGGCGATTTGGCCGCTATTGGTATCGGCGAAACCATTCACGCGGTCAACCGTGGAGAAAATATACTAATTGTTTTTGTAAACAATGCGGTATATGGAATGACCAGCGGACAAATGGCTCCCACCACATTGAATGGTATGAAAACCACCACTTCGCCCGATGGAAGAAGCGCTGAATTAACGGGCTTACCAATAAAAGTAGCAGAACTAATGGCTCAACTGGGCGGCGCTTATTTTGTTACCCGACAAACCATTAGTAGTCCCAATGCAGTACGCCGTACAAAAAAAGCGCTCCTGCAAGCGTTTCAATATCAAACATTAAAAAAAGGAACCTGCTTTATAGAAATACTAAGCAATTGCCCCAGCAATTGGAAAATGACGCCCATTGAATCTATGAAATTTATTGATGAGGAAATGGCGAAAACTTTTCCATTGGGTGATATCAAGGTTCCGGTAACAATTAATACAAAAACAGAAGGAGGTGTACAATGATGCTTGAAGAATTAATCGTAGCCGGCTTTGGCGGACAAGGGGTTTTGTCGATGGGTATGACCCTTTCCTATGCGGGCATGGTAGAAGGAAAAGAAATTTCATGGATGCCATCTTATGGTCCCGAAATGCGCGGCGGTACCGCTAATTGTATCACCATTATTTCTGATAAAAAAATCAGCTCTCCCATCATTTCGCTGTTTGATACCGCAATTGTATTAAACCAACCCTCCATGGATAAGTTTGGGCCAAGGGTAAAACCTGGTGGTTTGATAATTTATGAATCAAGCAATGTATTAAAGCCCAGCAACCGAACCGATATTGAAATCGTGGGTATACCCGCAGCTACCGAAGCGCTTCTAATGAAGAATGCCAAAATCATGAACATGATTATCCTGGGCGCCTACCTATATAGAAAACCAGTAGTAAGCATCGCGGCGGTATTAGAAGCTTTGAAAAAAGTATTGCCCGAAAAGTATCACCACCTGCTACCATTAAATCAACAAGCCATGGAAAGGGGTGCGGCATTAATGAACGAACTTGCTGTTCCTTGTTAATAGGAGTCGCTTTATTTTTTTAGGGGCACCAATAAGTACTCTAGTCCATTTATCTTTATTTCATATAGGGTAGCCAATAATATTCCCAGTTTTCCCTTGGGAAAACCCTTTCTTTGAAACCACTCTAAATAAGATACCGGTAAATTACACAATACACTACCCTTGAACTTTCCGAAAGGCATTTTCATATTTACCAGCTCTATCAACAATGCACCATTCGTTGTATTTGATAACCTATCCATCTTCAAATGTAAGGATAACAAGAGGCTTTATCAAAGCGGCCTTGATTCAATATTAATAAGATTGGTTTATTAACATTATTATCCATTTAATCCACTTATATGAATTTATAGGCTTTATATTTTTTTTATTAATCAATGTATTTATACATTTATAAAAACAAGTAATAATTAATTCATAGTCTAATTAAACCATCGATGTTTATTTGATTCCTACACGAATGAATACAAAAAATACTACCCAACAAAACGGTTATGAACTAATCAGCCGACACGCATTCGCGGATGTTTTAATCAATAGCAATACACAACAAAAGTCATTACATTCCACTGTTCACGCACCTGCCACACATAGCCTTTGTAGGTTTCATGCAGGCATCGCTCAATCGCGGGCTACTTATCTAACCATACAAATAGGCCTTCATACACATATTACCCTAAAGCCCGATTTTTTACAATATACCAATCACAGTTGCGAGCCCAATGTTTTTTTTAATACCAGCACCATGGAGCTGGTTACATTGAAAGCAATCGCCCCTGGTGATGAACTAACTTTTTTTTATCCGAGTACCGAATGGGAAATGGCACAACCCTTTGTTTGTAATTGTGGATCCGAAAACTGCATTCAACTTATTAATGGTGCTTCCCACTTAGAATTATCAACATTAAAAAAATACAAACTCACTGATTTTATTGAACAACTATTGATTCAACAATAAGCTGTTTTCTAGTATTGGAACCAACCGCGTTTATGGAACAATTGAACACCTTATTATACCCTGTTCCCCTACAAAAATTGAAAGTATGGGTGTTGGCGCCCTATCTTGAAAGCAAGGATGCCAATATTGATTACTATTATGATTTTAGCCAAAGTATTGAAGAGTATACTCGTTGTTTTGCTGGTCTTGCTATTGATTGGAAATGGAAACCTGTTACCATGAATGATTATGCATTGGTAATTGATGAAATTATCAATGAAAAAAATGCGGGACTTTCTTTTCCGATTGTATTAAATATATGTGATGGCGATGAAGTAAATGGTACGCCCGGTATTTCGGTGGTGAAATATTTAGAAAATGCGGGTCTGGTTTATACTGGTGCGGATGCTTTTTTTTATGATATCACCACCTCTAAAATCCCCATGAAACAGGCTTTTGACAATGCGGGAGTGGCCAATGCAAAATGGGCAGCCATCCAAAATATGGCCGATGTTAACGAGGGTTTATTTGAAAAACTTGGAAGACCCCTTATTGTAAAACCCTCTGTAAGTGGCGGAAGCATGGGAGTGGGTGTTAAAAATGTAGTTGACAATCTGCAGGAACTACAATCGCAGGTACAAAATATGCTTGCTGGATACAGGGGCTGGAATCTTGCCGTGGATGGTATCGTTGCAGAATCTTTTATCAAGGGCCCTGAATATACCGTGTTGATTGTTGGATCTTATGATCAACCCGAACTGGCAGCTATTTATACACCAGTTGAAAGAGTTTTTCATCCCTCACTGCCTGAAAATGAAAAGTTTTTAAGTTTTGATCGGCTCTGGGAAATTTATGAAGAAGAAGAAGCGATGCCACAAAACGATAATTTTTATGAATACGCAACACCGGATACTATATATATAGAAGCCATTAAAAAACTTAGCTGGGATGCTTTTGTTGCCTGTCGCGGAAAGGGGTATACCAGGGTTGACCTAAGAATGGACTCAACAACAAAAGAAATTTACGTATTGGAGGTAAATGCTCAATGTGGATTAAGTGAAGACGAAAACTATACTTCTATTGGCGCCATCCTACGTTTAAGTGATAAAAGCTTTGCGGGTATGGTTATCGCTATTTTGAAAGACGCCTTATTGAGAGCAAAATCAAAAAACAGCCTACCAATAGCCGAACCTATTAAAAACGATAATTTTTAAACAACAGTTCTAATGAGAGTTTGTGTTCTTGAGCCCGATTATTCTACCAGCAATGTGGATTATAAAAACTATGATCCTCCGCGCGATTTATCCAGTTTTTTGCCCGGAAACCTCGTAGACACGGTGTTTTTAAATAAATTAACTACCTACAAACAGCTCAAAGATTTAAAGAAAAAGAACTACGATATTTTTGTAAACCTCTGCGAAGGCTACCTAGAATGGGAGGTCCCCAGTATTGATGTAATTTACTCCCTAGAGTTATTAAATATGCCGTTTACTGGGCCCAATTCAGTTTTATACGATCCGCCAAAAGAATTGATGAAATACGTGGCCTATACCGAAGGAATAAAAACACCGGCCTATGCCCTGATTGAAAATACAGCAGATATTGAAAAGGATTGCAGCCATTTACAATACCCTCTCTTCGTAAAACCAGCAAAAGCGGGTGATAGCTTGGGGGTGGATGACAAAAGCCTGGTACATAATATAAAAGAGTTAATAGAAAAGGTTCAAAGCATCATTGATGAATATGGGCCCTTACTAGTAGAAGAATATATTGAGGGGCGCGAGTTTACGGTGATGTTGGCCGCCAATGAAGACGGAAAATCTTGTACCATTTTCAAGCCTGTTGAATATATTTTTCCCGAGGGAAATCAATTTAAAACCTATGCCCTCAAAACATCCGAATTACACCCCAATGCCAATATCGCCTGCCAAGATCCGATGCTGGAAGCAAATTTGAAAGAAGCTGCTCAAAAAATATTCAAGAGTTTTTCGGGGGTTGGATATGCCAGGCTCGACTTTAGAGTAAACGATCAAAATGAAATATTTTTCCTTGAAATCAACTTTACCTGCTCTGTTTTTTATAAGGATGGTTACGAAGGAAGCGCCGATTATATCCTAAAACACGATGGTTTTGGACAGGCAAATTTCCTGCGCCATATCATCGCAGAAGGCATCGCCCGGCACCAAAGAAAACAGAAAAAATACCAGATGAAGGGCAATTCCATTGCCGGATATGGCATATATGCAACTCGTGATATTAAGTCTAATGAACTGATTTTCAATGGAGAAGAACAGGCTCAGCGGATTGTTACCAAGCGCCATGTGGACCAAAATTGGAATGTTAAGGAAAAAGAAACTTTTGCAAAATACGCCTACCCGATCAGCAATGAGGTATATTTGCTCTGGGATGATAATCCCAGCGGCTGGGCTCCGCAAAATCACAGTTGCAATGCAAATACCGGTTATTCCGGCTTAAATGTAATTGCCTTGAGAGATATCAAAAAAGACGAGGAACTAACCCTCCACTATGCGTCCTTTCTGGATGAAACGATGGAGCCCTTTAATTGTCGCTGTGGTGCACCCAATTGCGGCGGCCTAATTACCGGAACTCCCGGCAATTCTGTTACCATAAGAGAAAAGAAGGCTGCTGTTTAAACCTAACCCATTTATTTCGGTCTTTATTACAACCCGTTAAATCCTGAATTTTTTCGGACCAACCCCTTGTTGCCCGAAATTGAAACAGATGTAATGAACCATTAGAAGTATTTGTATGAGCCGTTTTCAAATTTTAAGGAGTTTAATGAATAAGCACCGGAACCAACTGGTGTTTACCTATATTTTATTTTCACTCGAAATGTTGGGCGCTTTGCTGCGTCCCTTCTTTTTGGGCGAAGCCATCAACGACCTGCTCAAGGGTTCCTATCGCGGATTAATCGTGCTCTCTTCTGTTCATATTGTATGGTTGCTGATTGGTACTATTCGACACATGTATGATACCAGAACCTATTCGGCCATCTATGTTTCCCTGGTCACCAGGTTTTTGAGTAGAAGAATTTACAAAGCCGATATTAGTAAACTAAGCGCCCACAGTACGCTGGCAAGAGAGTTTGTTGACTTTTTAGAATTCGATCTTGTTTATGTAATTGAAGCAATCTATAATTTATTTGGCTCGCTTGTATTGTTGTTCTTTTACGATTCAACAGTTGTGTTATTGTGTATGGCAGTATTGTTGCCGGTTATTTTGATTAGTAAGGTGTATGGCAAAAAAATGATGTACCTCAACAAAAAGAAAAACGACGAACTAGAGCAACAGGTAGATGTTATTAGTAGCGGTGATAAAGAAACCGTTAAACAACACTATAATAACCTTCGCAGCTGGCAGATAAAGATTTCAGATAAAGAAGCAATAAACTTTGGCTTCATGGAGTTTTTGGTAATGATTGTGCTTGGCTTTAGTTTGCTTATTACCTATAAAACTTCGGGGGCTGCAATACTTGCAGGAAATGTAGTTGGTATTTTCTTTTATGTAAGCAATTTTGCAAAAGGGTTGGAAACAATCCCATACACGGTTCAGCGTCTTAGCTCACTATCTGATATCACCCGCAGAATAGAATTACAAGTGGAAGATTTTCCCGAAGATGGTGCGGGCAAAAACCCTATAGATCCGGCTATTGGTATTGTGCCTAGTTTGTAAAATTTAATCCGCCTCTTTTTCTTTAATAATTTGATACCAGTTTTTTTCCAAAGGAAGGTATCCGTGATCATAACAATAAAAACAGGTGTGACCTTTTTTTGTTTTCTGCGCGTGTGTGTGGTATTTAAACAAAAAACCTTTTTCTATTAATGTATCGCGATGCGCTTTTTCTTTTCCTGCTTCCTCCACCAACAAATTTTCTAGTATGCGCCTGTTCTTACACAGAGCATAGTTGACTTTACGAATATGATTGTACACCGGCCCCTTCAATTCGTTGTTGTGAGAAGCCCTGCAATAATCATCACAAAACTTTTTGTCGCTACGCCCCCTTACGGATTTTCCACAAAAAAGGCAGGCCCTTGTTAGATTTGGTGAAAGCATGGTATTAGCAATATTTAAAGGAAAAAGATAGTATGTTTTTTTTAATATATCCGTTTACAAACGGATATATTAGTAAGTAAGAGAATAATCTCCGATTCGGCTGTTTTTACCACCCCATATTTGCCCTGTCTTCGTCATGACGTCTGACGGTAGAATGAAATACATTAGTTAACCGTCGATATTCATTTATCGGCTTAAATTTTAAATCATGAATGCACTAAGAAA
>Ga0194063_10002686_pt1 | contig 10921 bp, 11 predicted proteins | sample SepL3720m_MetaG_FD_155459 | JGI IMG/M metagenome (GOLD analysis project Ga0194063, IMG submission 155459) | Anoxic zone freshwater microbial communities from boreal shield lake in IISD Experimental Lakes Area, Ontario, Canada - Sep2016-L373-20m | ecosystem: Environmental > Aquatic > Freshwater...
GGGGGGGTATTGGGCTTGAAGCAAGATACTTTGGTACAGATTGAAAACAACCTAAAGGATCTGAAATCGCCTTATTATTTGGGCGCAGAAAATGAAAACGTATTATCCTTTGCTACTTCAACCGAAGATACTGCTTCGGAAAGATTTAACCGTGTGACTGACGAGCATAATCACTATTATACATATTTATATGCCGCCACCTTTATTAAGGAAATCAATAAACAATGGGAAAATAGTGGTTTTAGTATTTCTGATAAACCTGAAATACTAGCCACCCTTTATAATATCGGTTTTGCTAATTCTAAACCAAACGCTAATCCCCAAGTAGGTGGAGCAGAAATAGACATAGCTAACCAAAAATACAGCTTTGGCGGTCTGGCATACGAATTTTATTATTCAAATGAATTAGTAGATATTTTCCCCAGGTAAGCCTGATATCACCATCTTAAAGTAATGGTATAGATTTTGTTTTTTGGCAGGTAATATTGGTCCCTCTTGTAAGATCCAAACAACTCCATTTATAACTAGTGGTATCATCAGGAAGATCAAAGAAACTACCAGAGGCACAGGTATTTATAGTAGCGCCACAAGTATTATTGTAATAATAGACCTGTTTTAAAATAGAACAGGTAGCATCAACTCCTTTGGGTAAGCCAAGACAACTCCATTTATTTTCCGTGGCGGTGTCAAGATCATCCATAAAAGTCCCCGCAGCACAGGTATTAATATTTTCACCACAGAGAGCAGTCACCCAGAAGGCTGTAGAGACTAGAGAAACAGAGCAAGTGGCGTTAGTTCCCCCACTCGAGCCGTTACAATTCCATTTAGCACTGCCACTAGTATCAGTAACGTCAATAAATGTTCCAGAAAGGCAGGTGTAGGAATAAACGTTGTTACAGGCACCATTGATGGGAAAAGGAGTGGGGCAAGTCACACTTGTACCACCATTTGTACCATTACAATTCCATTTAGCACTAGCGCTGGTATCTGTAATATCGAAAAAACTGCCGGAATTACAAGAATTAAGGGTTGAGCCACAAACACCATTCATTGGGCGGACAGTGGGAATATCTCGGGAACAAGCAGAACTACAATTTGTACACCCGTAAATATCTGGTAAATGTTTACCGGGACAACTATCCAAAAAACACTCAACTACCGGACAACTGGAAAATGACTGGGGAGGGACGGAATTAGAATCAATTGGTGCAACCGAACAATTCATTATTTGTTTAGCTAGATCAGCTTTGCTAGCAGTAATAACGTCAATGGAAATAAGTAGGTCAATTAACTGACAAATACTCATACTTTGACCCTGAGTTAATACGGGTGAACGGAATAATAATCCTCCAAAGATAAGCATAATTAGAATAATAGAAATGAGGAGTGTTTTTTTAAAAAAATATTTCTTCATAATTTACGCCTAAGTATTATAACATAAAAAAACTGCCCACCCTTTAGTGGACAGTTTTTTATTATCTAGTTATTTTCTCGCTTCAGCGATTTCTTTAGCGACGTTTGGGGGCACAATGTCATAGTGATCAAACTCCATGTTCACTGAGGCTCGGCCTTCAGTCATGGAACGTAAAGTAGTAATATAACCAAACATTTCTGACAATGGCACCTTGGACTTGATAACTTTATTCATTCCACGCTCACCCATCTCCTCTATCACTCCTCGTTTGGAATTCAAGTGTCCAGCCACGTCTCCCATGAATTTCTCCGGAGTAACTACCTCCACCTTCATAATTGGCTCAAGGATAACTGGTTTTGCTCTCTTGGCGGCCTCTTGGAAGGCTTGGGAAGCGGCAATTTTGTAAGCAATTTCCGAAGAGTCCACATCGTGATAAGAACCGTATGTCAATTCACAAGAAATATCCACCATCTTGTAACCGGCCACCACTCCTCTTTCCATTCCTTCAATCACACCCTTTTCACAAGCCGGAATAAATTCTACTGGGATAACTCCTCCCTTAATAGAGTTAACAAATTCAAAACCTTCAGTGCGGGTAACATTTTTAGGAATCTTTGCTCCTTCCTCTAGCTTCTCAAGTGGTTTGATATTTAATTTCACGTGACCATATTGACCCTTACCTCCAGACTGCTTGATATATTTGTGTTCGGCTTCAGCAGTACCAGTAATGGTTTCCTTGTAAGCTACTTGTGGTTTACCAACATTGGCTTCTACTCCGAACTCTCTTTTCATACGATCCACAAGAATTTCCAAATGAAGTTCACCCATTCCTTTGATCACAGTCTCGCCAGTATCAGAATCGGAAACAATTTTAAAGGTTGGATCCTCATCAGACAATTTTTTCAAAGCCATACCCATTTTTTCCTGATCCGCTTTGGTCTTTGGTTCAATTCTTAGAGAAATAACTGGCTCAGGGAAGACAATCTGGTCCAAAACAATTGGATTTGCCTCGTCACAAAGAGTGTGTGAAGTCTTGGCCTCTTTAATACCCACAGCGGCGGCAATTTCTCCTGCTAACACAATATCCACCTCCTCTCTTTTATCCGCCTGCATTCTCACAATTCTACCCAAGCGTTCTTTTCTGCCAGTGGTAGAGTTGTAAATATAAATACCAGATTTAACAGTACCAGAATATACTCTAAAGAAAGTTAACTGCCCCACGAATGGGTCATTTTGTAATTTGAAAGCCAAAGCAGAAAATGGTTCCTCATCAGAAGCGTGTCTGAATATTTCTTCACCAGTCCTAGGGTCAATTCCCTTAACTGGTGGAATGTCTAATGGTGAAGGTAAATAATCTATCACCGCGTCCAAAGTAAGTTGAATACCTTTATTTTTCAAAGCGGAACCAGTCATTACTGGAACCAAAGTATTATCAATAGTAGCTTTACGCAAAATCCTCTTTAAAGTCTCTAGCGGAATTTCCTTTCCATCTAGATACTCGGCCATCGCCTTTTCATCTTGCTCCACAATCTTTTCAACTGTCTCAGCCCGATATTTTTTAGCGGCGGCCAAATATTCAGCCGGAATTTCCTTCTCAATAATATCCTTACCTAGTTCCCCTTCAAAATAATAGGCCTTCATTTTAAGTAAATCAATTACGGCCTCAAATTTTTCTTCCTCACCAATAGGAATCTGCATGCGGATAGCATTTTTAGTCAAACGGTTCAAAATACTTTGGTAGGAACGCTCAAAGCTACCGCCAGTTCTATCTAGCTTGTTAATCAAACAAATTCTTGGCACTTTTCCTTCATCAGCATAACGCCAGTTAGTCTCAGACTGTGGCTCCACACCCGCTACACCGTCAAAAACCACCACCGCACCGTCAAGCACGCGGAGTGACCTCTTTACCTCGGCAGTAAAGTCAATGTGCCCAGGAGTATCAATGATGTTAAACATCATCTTTCGGCTCAAATCCTTTGGATCCATATAGGAAGGATTCCAAAAACAAGTAATAGCGGCGGAGGTAATAGTGATTCCCCTTTCTCTTTCTTGTTCCATCCAGTCCGTAGTGGTTTCTCCCTCGTGCACTTCACCAATTTTGTGGTTTTGCCCAGTGTAATACAAAATTCTTTCGGATGTAGTAGTTTTACCCGCATCAATATGGGCAATAATTCCGAAATTTCGAACTTTCTCTAATGGATATGCACGATTCATAAATAAATTAATTAAATATTAATAAAAATTGATAAATAAAAAAATAAACCCTCCCCTATTTAGTAACGGTAGAATACCTTAAAAGAAGCAAAATTGCAACGGTTCTGTATAATTCAACAATACGCCACACGACTGGCGTATTCAGTTACCTTAGATGATAAGTAACAGTATACCCAATTTTCCCAACTTGCCTCACTTTATTCTGATTTTCCAACTCATCCATATAACGAACCGCCGTCCGGCTGGATACCTTGAGGGCTTTTCTAATTTCAATATTCGTAAGTTCCTTATCCGTCTCAAATAAAGTAATTATTCTATCTATATTCTCTTGTTTTTTTGCCGTCCGACCAAAAGTAATATTGCACATCCCCACCAATTCCTCCGTAGTCTTTGTCCCATATTTTGTAGCTTCCTCTAAAGCAAAAACCAGAACAATTACCGCTAGTAATAAAACAATAATGATAATTAACGTAATCATAAGATTATTGTAACATAGTTATTATCTTTTCTTTCAGCTTAAATCCATTTCCGTGATTCAACATCCCTAAGTATGACGCTAGAGTTTCCTCTTTCTGGCTTTCCGCCAATCGTCTAAACATTTTTCTTTTAGCCGTTGTTCTTAATACCTTATAATTAGAAAAATTTACCCAGCCGAGGAAATCAACGCCAGAACCAAAAGTCTTGATTGATACTTTATTTGGATGCAAGAATAGTTTAAGCTCTTTATTCAAAAAATTACTGATTTTTGGTAAAATTTCCTCCAACCATCCTTTATTATCGGACAAAATGACAAAATCATCGGAATAACGGATATAATGTCGGCAAAATGCTTGGTGGTTGGAACGGCCAACTCATAAAACAAAACTCTCCCGTAAAAACAGGAGAGAAATGATGTGATTTGCGGACAAAGAAGAATCGATTGTTGTCGTTCCACCTATTGTCGTCGTGCCCGTTGTTGTTGTTCAACCACGACTTGGCGCCATCCTGATTGCAGTTGAAGAGTTTGAGGTTGCCGTCCCGGTCACGAATATGTTCAAAATCCTTCTATGTCACCACCCTTTGAATACTCTCGGGGTTGAATCGTATTCGGCATCATAATGCCCTAGATTCTGAACCAAGTAACTTCATTTTTTGAAGATCTGCATACACCACCCTATTTGAAACCGTAGTCACAAATACTCCCGATGTATGGATACTAATTTCGGCCGCCGGAAACCTTGATCGCCGGCAGATTCGCCTACTTTCATAGACCATGATATCACCTTTTTATAAAAAATAAAAAGGATAAAGGAAAAAGAGAAAAGGGATATTATAAGTATTTAAGTTAAAAGGGAAAAGTTACTTGCGGACAAAGAAGAATCGAAGGTTGTCGAGCCACATATAGCCGTCGTGCCCGCGGTTGTTGTACAACCACGACTTGGCGCCACCCCGATCGCAGCCGAAGAGTCCGAGGCTGCCGCCCCGGTCACGAATAGACTCCTTTAAAGCCATAGCTGTCCACTCACCGTTTTTGGGATAATTCAGACGGATAGATGGGGCTAATGATGGCGGAATTAAATCTAGGCCAAGTTCCTGTGCTTTGATCTTAATATCACCAAAAGTGTGGTCATTTTTGTCGCCAAATAAATCACTGACGGAAAAAGAAACAATTTCGTAGGAAGATTTTAATTTTTCTGACCAATTCACTTTGGTCAACATGTCTTTAGAATAATCACTGATCTGGTGTCCCTCTTTTTCCAGTTTGGTGATGGCGGTGCCAGCAGAAGTGATTTCGGGATCAGGAATAATTTCTTTGAGAAAGACTTTTTTGTCCGGGAAGGATTCATAAATGTGAGTGACGGTTTTTGGCATTTTCTGTATTACGGCTGGGTTCCGGGGGCCGATATAAGCGAGGGTGTTTTTGTTTAAATCTTCTGGTGAAGTGGCGATTTGTTCGGGTTTGCAGTCAAACAGAATTGGTAAATCTTCTTTCAAATTCCGCTTGGAACGTAATTTCTCAATCCGCGGATCTTTAGCATAACCAAAACTTTGAATGGGTGTATTGACCTCGTATAGGAAGGTTAATTCCTCTTTATTCAAGGTTGGGTTCAGATATGTCTCGGTATCAGTCTTCTTGTCTTTTTTGAAACTCTTAGTATCAAGCTCGGTCATTTGCTTCATCTGAGCGGAGATTTGTTCATACTTTTCTTTACCAGGTAAAGTACTCATCTTCACATCAGCTATATCCTGCATATTACCTTCCAAATTTTGTTTAGTATCAGCCACCCCTCGGGTCTCAAAAATACTGCCATTTTGCATACGGATGGCGATACGAGGAATAGTTGGTGCACCTTGCTTGTCTAATGTGTAGTAAACATAGAAATCACCACCTTTGAGCTGGGTCTCAGCCGTGGCAAAACCCTTAGTACACCAGGCAGTACCTTTGTTTTGCAGTGACGACCAAAGTTCAGTGGGGTCAGAGTTCTGTTTGTATAACTTCCACTCACCTCTTGTCTCCGCCCGCATTTCTGACGTAATCTCCCCAGCATCTTTCATACTTTCGGCATACTGCTTGGCAAAAGAAAGTTGAGAAAAAGCTTTGGCCTTGGCGACAGTCATCAGCTGGTTTTCCGGGGTTTGATTTTTCCTCTGGGCTTCCTGGAAACGGGTTAAGGCTTGAGGATCCTTGGCACAATTAATAATGTCTTCCATTCTGGCAAGGGCTCCGCGGTCAATATCAGGGAATAGACGGTTGGTCCCAGGAGTACGGTTTGGAAACTCTTGTTTGTCTTTATTAAATTCACCCAAATCAAGGATATTACGGAAAGCATAATAGCGAAACCAGGTTGGATATGGTTCATTTTTATCAGAGAGATATGTAATCCACTGATCAAGTGAGCTTTCCAAATCCTTAACTGCAATGTCACCTCGCTCGGCCAACTGTTCTTGACCATAATGCATATCAATACCCATATCTCGAGCGGCGCGTTCTTCTACCATAGCGGCGCCTTCAGCTAATTTGTTTTTATTAGGACGAACGTATTTATTCAGAACCATCTCACGAAGAAGAGAAAGGGCACGCGGGCGCTCTGTATTATTCAAATCACCTAAATCTTCCGTATCTTGCAGATTTTCAGGATCCAGAACAAGACGTTCAAGACGCTTAAGATAATTCTGGATACGGTCAGTGGGTTTTTGTGAGATTGATTCTTCAATATCAAATTCGTTATTGCGGGCAGCAGCAACCACTTCGTTAGAGGTATGAAGATTATTATATTTTTCTTTGAGAAAGTCTGGATTTTCCATAAGTGAAGAATAGCAAAAATATTGGAGAATTACCAGAAAAAATCAGTTTATCCTAGTTTTTCTTCTCTTTAATTGCTTTTAACTCCTTATTTCTCCTCGAAGCCACCAATTTCAAATCCGCTTGGGCCTTGAGATTTTCTGGCCGGATACCACGAGACAAGAGAGTTTGGCGGGTGGCTTTACTGTTTTTCACTACCTCCTCCGTCATCTGATAATGCCCACGGAGATTTTTCTGTTTGATATTATGATCCGTCATAGATAAGGCAAAATCCTTGGCCCGGAGCTCTACGTCCGTATCGAAATCTGCTAGTGCCCGTGCTGGCGGGATCCCTTTCTTCTTTTTCAAATCACTAGCTGAAATACCACCATACAAGGCTTCAATATGCCGGTTTTTAAAAGAACCAAATTCCACTCCAGTGCGAATTCCTCGTTCGTAAACCGTCCCTTCTATCTTACTTTCTGTCTCTTTTAATTTCGCTCGTGACTCCAAGCGCTTATCCTGCAATTCCCTTTCTTGCATCAATTCTTGCCTTCTGGTCTGGGTAGCAAAATAAGTTTGTGCCAAGGCAATTTGCGGTTTGCGTGGGTCACCATTTTGAGCAATAAGATAACAAGCATATCGAGTAAGATAAACATCCTCTTTGGGACGACCTCCAATACTTTTTGCTGGCGCCGGCAAAAAGTTATTTTCTACGTCCTGATTACTCACTTTACAGGCCTCTTTGGCACGACCAATAGTTTCAAAAAACTGGCGCCAAGTAGAATAACCGAGTATTACCATCAAATCTCGTGCTGACCAAAAATCCATCGGTTTTTCATCTTGTGTTACTTTTTTAATTGACTCCAAACTCTCTTGTATTTGCATTAAGGCTTTATCCATATTTTTATATGATTATTTAAATAAAATTGTATGTATATTGTATCATGGAAAGTAAAATGCAAACAAAAAACTCCCTTTCGGGAGCTTTTGGAGTATCTAGACAATCCCTCGATAAAACCTCGGGATAATTTTCTCAGAAGAAAATTACCAGGCAAAGTGGGCAAAGGCTTTGTTGGCCTCGGCCATACGGAGGGTGTTTTCTTTCTTTTTAACGGCTTCACCTTCACCTTTGGAAGCGGCAATAACTTCATCAGCTAATTTCATATGCATTGGAGCGCCTTTCTTGCTTCTAGCGGCATCAATAATCCATTTCATAGATAGAGCAGCACGTCTGTCTGGACGAACTTCTACCGGCACCTGATAGTTGGCTCCACCCACTCTTTTGGAACGGACCTCTACGTTTGGAGCGGTGTTAGACAAAGCCAATTCAAAAATCTCCAGTGGATTAGTACTCTTGGTTCTCTCCTTGATTTCATCAAACATACCGTAAATAATTTTACGAGCAATAGTTTTCTTGCCTTTTTCCATAACATAATTTACAAACTTACTGACCTTGGCGGACTTGTAAACTAGATCGGGTTTTATTTCTGGCTTTGTTTTTAATTTTCTTCGCATTTTTTTATATTATTTTACAGCTGCGGTTTTTGGTTTCTTGGCACCGTATTGAGAGCGACCCTTCATTCTCTTTTCTACGCCACCGGCATCAAGCACACCGCGGACAATAGTATAACGAAGACCAACATCTTTTACTCTTCCTCCTCTTAGCATAACCACAGAGTGTTCTTGTAAATTGTGACCCATACCAGGGATATAAGCAGTAACCTCAAGACCATTGGTAAGTCTGACTCTGGCAATTTTACGGATAGCAGAGTTTGGCTTCTTTGGGGTTTTGGTAGTTACTTTGATACACACTCCTCTTTTGAAAGGGGCATTGTAATAAGTAGGTCTATTTTCCAAACTATTAAAACCTTTGGTCAAAGCAATAGACTTAACCTTGCGGGGCATGGACTTTCTGTTCTTCTTGATTAATTGATTTATCGTTGGCATTTGTCTCGGCAATATACTATAAGATAGAAAAAAAAGCAACTAAATATCTAAAACATGAGAATTAAGAGCTTATTGTAATAAACTTTGTCCACTACCGTTATTATAAAGATAGAGAATCTCGGCTTCAGAAAGAATTCGATCATAAATAATAACCTCATCAATTGGGCCTTTAAAATAGTCACGTCCGCCAGCACTGATCGGTGAAAACATTGACCGGCCAATATGGTTAGAGCTGGAGTTAACATTACTAAAAGAGTTAGTATAAGATGGGTCACTAAAACCCTGAACTCCATCAACATAAATTTTCATACCCTCATCACCAAACTGACAAACTCCTTGATGCCAGACATCAAAACACTGTTCGCTACTACAATTAGTGTCTGTAGTAATTCCACCAGCCTGAACACCTCCCCCAACAACCACACTGCACATAAGAACATGATCATTACCACTACCAAATCCCATGGTAACAGATATTCTTGTGTTATCAGAAGCGTAATGCTCAAATATATTTTGAAAATAATTTGTCCAGCCAAGAGAATTATACCAAAAAACTATGGAAGAGTTATGAAGATTATCAAATTTGTTAGCACCAATATTAATATAGTCACCAACACCATTAAAATCATAAGCCGTATTTACCTTGCCGGAGGTAGAAGCGGTGGCCCCCACACTAGTACCATTGTTTCCATTACCAGAATAATCATCCGTATCTGAATCAAGAGGATAATAGGCGGCTATTCCTCCAAGGACAGAATCAGAAATACCTTGGCAGGTTCCAGTAATTCCAAACATCGTCGTCCCACTAGCAATCTTTGCGGCCACTAAATTTGGTTCAATGATTTCTAATGATGAAGTAGCATAAAAACCAGCATCAATCACTCCAGAGTTATTAAGGGTTTTCCAGGAAATAGCATTCCAAATTTCTGTGAGGGTTAGAAAAGTACTAGCTGGACCACTATTAATATCAAAAACTTGGGGGGTATAGGCATAAGTGCTGGAAGAGATTTTGCTATAGAGGTCAGATAAGGTGTAGGGAGTGGGTAATAAGGGGGTAAGGGAGCCGGCAGAAACATTAACCCCAACAAGGAGTATACTGGCAATCAGAAAAATGTAGATTTTTTTAAACATTAAATTAGGGCGTACATTCAAAAGTACCAGTAACTCCAAATATAGTCACGCCAGAAGCAATATTTCCTGGAGACAGGCCGGCTTCAATATCAGTCAAAGTGGTTGTGGCATAAATTCCCGCTTCAACCGTAGTGGTAGAGCCATCTAAAGTCTTGTAAGCTGGGACAACATCATAAATAGCACTCAATGAAGGCATACTTCCACCGGCAATTGATGCTGAAGCATATAAATTATGACTAGGGTTTGCGGTATAATTTGGATCAGTTAATTTATTATAAATATCCTGAAAAGTAACCGGAATAGTAGTTGAGCTTGGGGCGAGATTATTATTTAACTCCCCCGCTAAAACCACCCCACCCAAAACAAGAAGTAATGCCGAAATATTTATTAAAATAATTTTATATTTCTTAAACATGAAATAAATTATAGCATAAATTTTACTACTGCCAAAACAGCTTGAGAAATATAATTACCAAAGAAAACAATTAAAATAATAAGAAAATAAAGGCTATATTTTTCAATATTCAATATATATCTCTCAAATCGATACGGAATTAATGAAAAGATTATTTTAGAGCCATCTAGTGGTGGTACTGGGATCAAATTAAATACTGCCAAAGCCACGTTTAGGAAAACGATATATAACATTAGCCCCATCACCGCTGGTGATAAACTCAAGGTGTCACTAAACTTCAGAATAAAGGAAAAAATAAAAGCAATAATAAGATTTGTCGTAATGCCGGCAATAGAAACACAAAATTCCCCCAACCGTCTATTTTTTAAATTATAGGGATTATAAGGTACTGGTTTAGCCCACCCCATCATAAAACCGGCATTAGTAGCATAAAGCAAAATAGGCAAAATAATAGAACCAAATAGATCAATATGCTTCAAAGGGTTCAAGGTTAACCGGCCTTGATTCTTGGCAGTGGAGTCACCAAAGGCATAAG
>Ga0194063_10002687_pt1 | contig 10919 bp, 7 predicted proteins | sample SepL3720m_MetaG_FD_155459 | JGI IMG/M metagenome (GOLD analysis project Ga0194063, IMG submission 155459) | Anoxic zone freshwater microbial communities from boreal shield lake in IISD Experimental Lakes Area, Ontario, Canada - Sep2016-L373-20m | ecosystem: Environmental > Aquatic > Freshwater >...
TGCCGGAGCGGCAGGACTGTTCTGCGCTCTCTCATCCAAGGACATTCCCAATCTCAACCAGCGGGATGTCAAGCAGATTGATGCAGCTGCAAAAGGCCTACGGAAGCCCAAGTCTGCCCGTGCCGGCATCGCTGGGGCAAAGGGCAAGAAGGCAGCCCTTCCGGCAGGATTCGACAAGGTTGACAACTATGGGTCCTCCGGAGACGATTCTGTCCCTGCAGAGGACCAGGTATTCAGAGTTGCTGAGCCTGCTGAGGGTGGAACGGTGCGCGAGTACTGGATCCAAGCAACCTCGGCCTGGTGGAACCCCATCCCGACCGGACTTGACAACTGGATGGGAATGAAGCACAGCTCACGTCCGTTCCTCGGGTTCATGTATCAGGAGATGGAATCCGGGTTCTCTGATCCCAAGCAGTACGACGACGGGTCCTATTCGTTGCCGAGCATGCCCGGCCCGACGCTTGAAGCTGAGGTTGGCGATGTGCTGGAAGTCCATTTCCGCAATGCGGAAGACCAGTATTTTCAGGCAGTCACAATGCACCCCCACGGGGTCCGTTACACGCCTGATTACGACGGCATCTACCTGAACGACTTCACTCGCGCTGGCGGGTTCATCGCGCCTGGTGAGGAGTTCACATACAGGTGGGAATGTCTGGAATCAAGCGTCGGCGCTTGGGCTTATCACGACCACGGTCCCAACCACGTACTCAACAGCGCCCGTGGGTTGTTCGGGTCAATCGTCATCCGTCCCAAAGATGCCCCCAAGCCGGACCGGGAGTACTTCCTTCACCTTCACAGCCTTGCCCCTGCGGTCAGCCGGCAAATCCAGATGCTGCATGCGATCAACGGAAGGTCCTACGCGGGCAACACCCCGACGATGCGGGCGAAGGTCGGAGACACGGTTGCCATCCATGTTTTCGGAATGAACAGCGACTTCCACACGTTCCATATGCACGGCCACAGGTGGCCGGACCATGCGGGAGTGGAAGTTGACAGTCCGACGATCGGGCCGGCGGAATCTCTGAGCCTTCACTTCACAGAAGACAATCCGGGCCGTTGGCTGTACCATTGCCACGTCTCAGGTCACCAAGACTCCGGCATGGCCGGGTGGTATTTGGTTGAAGCATGAGACACAAACGAGGAGAGAGGACCCAAATAGTAATGTCAAGATCCCTGAAATCAGGCTGGTCACTAGCGCTTGTAGCGCTTTGTGCCCTTGCCGCTGTGCCTGCAGCATCGGCATATGAGCCGCCGGCCAACCCCGGTAAGCTCGCCAAGCCGACCAAGAAGATAAAGACTCTGACTGTGAGCAAGTCATGCGCGCCAGCAGCTGTTACGGCGAAGACATGCTTTTCAAAGATTCAAAGTGCCGTCGAAGCTGCGAAGCAGACGACTCACAAGAACGAGTACACGATCAAGGTTTCACCAGGCACCTACGCCGAATTCGTCCTGATTGAAGGCCACCAGTTCGACGGCCTGACAATTCAGGGAACGACAACGAAGGCCTCTGATGTGAAGATCGACCTGTCCACACTTTCAGGGACTGCCCTGACGACAGGCCCCTACACGGGTACTACCCCGAACAGGAACGCCATCACCGTCAATGCAACAAGCGGTGTGTCAATCAAGAACCTGACCGTGACGCATTATGCGTCTAACGGCCTTTGGTTCGTGAATGTTGGCGTCCCAATCGCATACATCCAAAGCATGGACAATGATCCAGGCAACGTGATGTCCCCTTCCGCTCCGCTCGCCAAGAACGAGCTGTTCGGTGGCAAGGCCTACACGGTTGACAATGTTGTGGCTTCGTTCGGCGGTTCCTACGGAATCTTCGCCCGCACCAGCCTTGGTGGTTCAATCACCAACTCTGAGGCGTACTACAACGACGACTCCGGCTTCTACATTGGCGAAACACCGCCACAGACAAAGCCTGTTCGTACCGCCATCACGAACGTCAAGTCGTGGGCAAATGAGCTGGGTTACTCCGGCACAAGCTCACGCTACGTGACGATCAGCAAGAGCCGTTGGTTCAACAACGGCATGGGAATTGTGCCGAACATCACGATGAGTGAGCACTGGCCACCACCTGCTGAGAACGTTTACACGAACAACGACATCTACTCCAACAACTTCAACTACTTCAATGGAGCGCCGTTCCCAATCAACTTGGGTGGTCTTGGCGGCGGAGCTCAGTACCCACCAGGTATCGGGATGCTGTTGTTCAGCTCGCAGAAGTCGGAAGTCTCGAACAACCGTTTCTGGGGCAACAAGCTCTCAGGCGTGTCGATTATTGATTCGGCGATTCTCGTGAAGGATTCATCCAACTGGAAGAAGCTTTGCCCAGTGGGACAGAACCCTGCGCTTGACTCAAAGGACTGCAAGGCGCTGAAGGAAGCGACGAAGCCTAAGTGGAACAAGGTGTTCGGAAACGTCTTTGGTATTCCCAAGGACGCAGCCGGCGCAACCGTCGGATCAAACCGCAACGGTCGCGACATCACCTACGCCAATGATGGTGTCGGCAACTGCGTCGGTGGCACAGGCAAGAACGCAAACACGTTCGGTGGCACCCAGACTCAGCTTGTCGAGCTTGGACGTCCAGCAGACCCAACAAAGGGTTGGCAGTCATGTGACTCGTCCAAGTACAAGTCAACGTTCGCTGGCAGCCTCACGGTCGCCTATTTCGAGACCCTGACTTTTGCTGATGCGACTGCTGCATCAGGAATGGCTGGACTCGGACTGCATGACCCAACTGGCGTTGACTTTGTCGACAACACGGGCCATCAGGGACGTTGGTACGTATGGGCTGGCACAACCGGAACCTGGCCAACAGGCTTCGGGTCAGCGCTTGAGACATGCCACATCACGTCTCCGTACCTCGGATGCGATGGACAGAAGGACGGGAAGCCAGCAAGCTGACCTGAGTTTCATAAGCGTGGCGCGGGCCAGTGCCCGCGCTACGAGTTTGAGAAGTTCCAAAGAGCCCGGTGGTGTCACAAAGACACCGCCGGGTTTTTTGTCAGGGAGACTCGCTCAGGCAGTTGAGGTGCTGAAGGCCCGCAGGGCGGTGTCATGCAGCAGGCCATTGCTGGAGAGCCCCGAGCCGTGGCCCGGACCGTCAAGTCCATCAATGCTGGTGAAGCGGCCGCCAGCCTCTTCGACAATCAGCGCCGGCGCTGCAAGGTCCCAAAGACTGGGACCAGGCTCAGCGGCAATTTCCGCAGCGCCCTCGGCTACCAGGCAGTGAATCCAGAAGTCTCCATATCCGCGTGATTGCCAACAGTTGCGCGCAAGCCCCAACAGCTTCTCGGGGCCGCTAGGGATCTTGTCCCACTCCGCGAGTTCGGCGTGCAGCAGGACCGCATCCTCAAGGCGGCTGACTGCACTGACGGAGAGAGGCTGGCCGTTGTCCGTCCAAGCGCCCTGCCCTTTGGCAGCCCACCAGCGGCGGCCGAGGGCCGGAGCACTGACGACAGCGACTGTTGTTTCGTCGTTCTCACGCAGGGCGATCAGGGTTGCCCATGATGGAAGGCCCCGGAGGAATTGCTTTGTTCCATCTACCGGGTCCAGAATCCACTCGCGATTGCCGCTGCCGCTGCGGCCTGACTCCTCTGCGAGGATCGCATCGTTGGGCCGTTCGAGGTCAAGCAGGTCGAGCATGGCCCTTTCGGCTGCCGTGTCTGCTTCAGTCACGGGTGTCCGGTCAGGTTTTGTCTCAACCTTCAGGTCCGTGCTTCGAAATCGGGATGTCGTCTCAGCGTCAGCCGCGTTGGCGAGCCGCAGCGCCAAGCCGAGGTCTGTGTCGGGATCAATGTGCATTGCCCTGTCAGCCTAACCGTCGCAAGCGGGAGCGCGGAGTCGCGCACCCTGAGCTGCCGTCAATCACCAATCGCCCCGTCTGCACTTAACCTCAATGGCATGAGCATTCAGCCGACATTCGACCTCCAGTGCCATTCAGTCCATTCAGACGGCTCCCTGCGGCCAGCAGAGGTGGTTAAGCGAGCCGCCGCAGCCGGGGTGGAAGTCCTTGCCCTCTCCGACCATGACGGCGTCGGGGGAGTGATTGAGGCGATTGAGGCTGGCGCCCGACTGGGCGTCCATATCGTCCCGGCCGTTGAAATCACCGCGGTGGACGAGATCCACGATGACATTCACCTGCTGGGCTACCTGATCAATCACACGGATCCGGTTTTGATCGAACGGCTTGAGGGTGCCAAGGAAGAGCGCGCCCGCCGAGGACGCTTGATGGCGGAGCGACTCGAGCGTGCCGGATGGTCGATCAACTTCAAAGTCCTCGATCAGGTTGAGGCTGCAGGAGGAACTGTCGGCCGCCCTCATGTGGCCCAAGCTCTGCTCTCAGACCCAGAAAACACAGAGCGCCTCCACGACATGGGTCTAAAGACAACCGGCAATGTCATTCACGAGCTCCTGCAGAAAGGCAAGGAAGCCTTTGTTCCTCGGGATCACCCGACTGTCGAAGAAGCGATCGCCTGGGTGCATGATGCTGGCGGAGTCGCCGTCTACGCCCACCCGCTCTTCCCGGCTGGGCGTTATGGCTACGAACCCGTTGAGGAGGCCGTGAGGCGTTACTGCGGGTACGGGCTTGATGGAGTTGAGTGCTTCTACAAGACTCACTCTGAGGCAGACACGCGGTTCCTCCACGCCCTTACGATGGAACTGGGACTGCTGACCACCGGTTCGGCCGACTTTCACGGGCCCGACCACGGGGACTTCAGCGTATTCAGGGACTTTGAGCTTTACGGCCTTGAGGTCAACCTCGGGCCAATCCTGCCTGCCGCCTGACGACCTCTAGCTGATGGTGCCTGAAGCCGCAAGGATCAGGACCAACGCACCAACTGCGATGCGGTAGATCACGAATGGCTTGAGGTTGTGCGTTGAAAGCCACTTGAGCAGGAAACCAATGGCCCAGTAGCCCACGACGAAGGCGGCGAGTGCGGCGATCACGGTTGTCGGAACGCTGGCCGTCTGACAGTTTGTGACTCCATGCGCGCACTTGTCAGCGCCAATCCCCTTCAGCTCAAACAGACCGCTTGCGACGACGGCGGGAATGCTCAGGAGGAATGAGTACCGCGCGGCAGCAACTTCGTCCAGGCCCCGGAACAGGCCGGCGGTGATCGTTGAGCCCGAACGTGAAACTCCAGGAACCAGTGCCAGTGCCTGCCAGAGACCAATGAAGATCGCGTCGCCGCGGTTGAGGTCCTCGACATTGCGGACTCGTTTGGCGGTTGCGTCTGCCGCGGCCATCACAAGCGAGAACAGGATCATGACTGTCCCGATGACCCAGAGTGAGCGCGCTGCAGTTTCAATCTGATGCTTGAAGATCAACCCGAAGATGGCAACGGGGATCGTGCCCAGAATGATGTACCAACCCATCTTGGCATCGTGTTCCTTGCGGGCTTCCGCATCTGTCAGTGACTTGATCCAGACCTTCGCGATCCTCAACAGATCACTGCGGAAGTAGATGACTACGGCAGCCATGGTCCCAAGCTGAATGACGGCTGTGAATGCGGCGCCGGGGTCCTCCCAGCCGAGGAATGCCGGGACGATCCTGACATGGGCGGTCGAGGAGATTGGGAGGAACTCCGTAAGCCCTTGAACAACCCCAAGAATAATTGCTTCTATTGCGCTCACGCGAGTACTCCATCCAGTTCATGTGCGAGTGACTCGATCGCCAGCTCCCGATTGACATTCAGTTTAAGGGCTCGGCGGGTGCGTTCGATCCGCTCGATTGCTTCACGCAGGTCTGACGGGCGCACATTGGCTCCCTCTGCCGTCAATTGCGCGGCCTGGCTTGGGGGAAGCAGTTCGGTTGCGCCCAAGGCCGCGCGGTGAACGTCGCGCAGCCAAGCTTCGGCCACAAAAAGGGCCAGATCAGCAGCTGCGCTCTCTGCCCGCCTGCTGGCTCGCTTTCCGCGGTCCGTCGCATCCTTCTCCATCCGCTTTTTCTCCGACTTCCCCGCAAATTCAAGCCGCAGGGCCGCAGCCGCTTCCACCTCAAGTCCGGCCGCTTTGCCCAACTGGCCTGCAGTCTTGATGATCTCCAGCCAAGGCCTAGCGGTTGCGGCTCCACCGCTGAGTGCGGCCTTTGCAAGCGTCTCGCCAGCCCCGCGGAGTGCGGGACCTTCGGGACTGGTTAGCATCAGCGCCCGGGCACCGTCTCCTCCGGAGATCCGGGCACATTCAAGTGCCAGATCCGGGCTTGTGCCAGCACGCTGAAGCCGGGCGGCGAGAGATTCAACGGTCGGTGGCTCAAACCGAACAGACTGACAGCGGGAGAGAATGGTTGGAAGTACCGTCGTGGTCGCCTGCGCAATCAGGATCAGGTGGGCATGCCCGGGGGGCTCTTCCAAGGTTTTGAGGAAGGCGTTTGCGGATGAGTCATTCATTCGATCAGCACCCTCAACGACGAAGATTCGACACTGAGATTCAAACGGGGTCATCGGGACTGCTGAGACGAGCGACCGGATGTCATCCACCAGGATCTCCCCGTTTGCGCCTTCCGGCTTGATCCACATCAGGTCAGGGTGAGTCCTGCCGGCCACCCTTGTCGCGGTGTCAGTTCTCTCGGTGCCTCGGGAAAGGAGAGCGGTGGCGAGGTCCTCAGCGACCTCTGAGCGTCCACAACCAGCTGGGCCATGGAAGAGATAAGCGTGCGATGCCGTGGCCTTGCCGTCCACGACCGGACCGAGAATCGCGTGAGCGTGAGGATGTGCGAGTAGGGAGTCCACGACGCCAAGCAGAATACGCCGGGGAGCGGGCAGTAGGGTTCTGGCATGGCCACTGGGACACTGATCACTGTTGAGGGCATTGACGGAGCGGGCAAGACGACACTTGCCGGTGGGGTCGTCCGGAGCCTCAGTGAACAGGCCGGGCTTGACATCCATCTGCTGCGTGAGCCGGGGGGTGTGGAGCTTGCCGAGCGGATCAGGGATTTGGTCAAGGACCCCAGCTTGAAAGTGGGAGGACGCGCCGAGGCGCTGCTTTATGCCGCCGCCAGGGCAGAGCTTGTTGAGCAAGCGATTACGCCACTGCTGCTCAGCGGAGCGTGGGTACTGCTCGACCGCTACGTCGACTCGTCGCTCGCCTACCAGGGAGCTGCCCGCGGGCTTGGGGTCGAAGAGGTGCTGGCGATCAACAGCTTCGCAACCGGCGGTCTTGCCCCGGCACGGACCCTGCTGCTGCGTCTTGACCCTGCCATTGCGGCCGCCCGCATGGAAGAACGGGGTGAGGCGAAGGACAGGCTCGAGGCTGAAGGACAGTCTTTCTTCAGCGAAATAGCTGACGCTTACGACAGGCTTGCCGATGCCGAACCTGAGCGGTTCCGCGTCTTGGACGCAACATTGGGGCAGGACGAACTTCTGCTCGCAGGACTGGACGCTCTCTCAGACCTTCTCCCCTGAGCCGTGAGGCTTCGGGCCTGTTGTCAGGAGTGGGAGTGGTAGCCGCTTGGGTGGCTTTGGGCGAAAGCCCATGCGTCGGAAATCATTGCGTCCAGCTCTGGGCGCTTTGCTTCCCAGCCCAGTTCGGCACGGATCTTCGCTGAGGCCGCGACCAACATCGGTGGATCGCCTTCGCGCCTTGGGGCCTCAACAACTGGGATCTCAAGGCCGGTAACGCGGCGAGCGGCTTCGATTACTTCCCGAACGCTGAAGCCATTGCCATTGCCGAGGTTGAGGATCTTGTGGGATCCCTGAACTGTCTGCTCGAGCGCCAGCAGGTGTGCATTGGCCAGATCCTCAACATGGATGTAGTCGCGGACAGCGGTTCCATCTGGAGTGGGGTAATCAGTGCCAAAGATGCTCACATGGGGCAGAAGTCCCTGAGCTGCCCGGAGGATGTTAGGGATCAGATGTGTTTCGGGCTCATGGTCCTCACCACATGGACCGCTGGCTCCAGCAACATTGAAGTAGCGCAATGAGATGGCCCCAAGGTCATGCGCCGCAGCCTCTGCGCTGATCATGCGGTCCACTGCAAGCTTGCTTTCCCCGTAGGGGTTGACCGGCCGGGTGGGGCAGTCCTCGGAGATCGGGACTACCTCTGGCTCCCCGTAGCAGGCGCAGGTGGAGGAGAACACGAGTCGCTTGACATCATTGGCTCGCATTGCATCGAGCAGGTTGAGCGACCCGGTGATGTTGTTTCGCCAGTAAAGCTCCGGCTGCGTCACTGACTCTCCGACGAGTGCAAACGCGGCGCAATGGAGGACTCCTTCGAAGCCGCCACCGAGCGATTCGGTCAGCTTGGGCAGGTCCAGAAGGTTGCATTCGATTAGCTTCGCGCCCTCGGGGATCGCTTCCCGATGCCCACGAGAAAGGTCGTCAAGCACTGTGACCTCATGCCCCGCAGCGAGGAGAATCCGGGCACTTACCGAGCCGACATAGCCGGCACCACCTGTCACCAGTAGACGCATTGACTGCAGCCTATTGGGAGAACGCTTTCCCGGAGGTTCCGGGGAAAGCTCTGACGCGCCCAAGGGCCGGGGCTAGATTGGAACCAACTTCACAAAACAGATCAGTCACCACAACTCAGATGTCGTTCCGTCCGAGCCAAGGTAGACACTAATCGACCCCTTCACGCAGACCATTCGCCCCCGTGTGTCTTGTGCCGAAGGAACCACAGACAGAGACCGATACAGGGAGAAAAAGATGGCTAAAGCAGCAGAGCACACAAAGGCAGAACTGGCAGTGGAGGGCAACGCTCTAGCTGTAGAGAGGGTCTACACCAAACCCGGCCAAAATCCTTTCGATTCGGTTGAGTGGGAAACCCGCGACGCCGTAATCGGCTTCGGCGGGAAGGTTTCATTCGAGCAGCGCGATGTCGAGTTCCCGAAGAGCTGGTCTCAGAACGCGACAAACATCGTGGCCCAGAAGTACTTCCGCGGCCAGGTTGGTTCGCCTGAGCGCGAGTACTCGGTCAAGCAGATGATCGGCCGGGTTTCCGGAACGATTGCCGGCTGGGGTCTTGACCGCGGCTACTTCGCCAACGACGAGGCTGCCAAGTCCTTCGAGGACGAACTGACGTACATCCTTCTGCATCAGATGGTTGCCTTCAACTCGCCAGTCTGGTTCAACGTTGGGTTTGAAGAGACGCCGCAGTGCTCCGCCTGCTTCATCCTCTCGGTTGAGGACACAATGGAGTCGATCCTCGCCTGGAACACCAAGGAAGGCAACATCTTCCGTGGCGGCTCAGGCTCAGGCATCAACCTGTCAAACATTCGCGGTTCAATGGAGACCCTCAAGAAGGGCGGAACCGCTTCAGGCCCCGTTTCCTTCATGCGCGGAGCTGACTCATGGGCCGGCACCATCAAGTCAGGCGGCAAGACCCGCCGTGCGGCCAAGATGGTCGTGCTTGACGTTGACCATCCGGACATTCGACAGTTCATCTGGTGCAAGGCCAAGGAAGAGGACAAGGCTGAGGCCCTCCGCGACGCAGGCTTTGACATGTCAATCGACGGTGATGGCTTCACTTCGATCCAGTACCAGAATGCAAACAACTCGGTTCGTGTCACAGACGCGTTCATGACCGCAGTTGAGAACGGTGACGATTGGAATCTGATCGCACGTGCCACCGGCAAGCCTGTTGGAGAGCCAATCCCCGCCCGTGACATCATGCGCGACATCTCAGAGGCAGCATGGCGTTGCGCTGATCCGGGAGTCCAGTACGACACGACGATCAACAACTGGCACACATGCCCCAACTCGGGACGCATCAACGCCTCAAACCCTTGCTCTGAGTACATGCACGTTGATGACTCAGCCTGCAACCTCGCTTCGATCAACCTGATGAAGTTCCGCAATGACGACGGGTCATTCGATGTCGCAGCTTTCGAGCACGTCATTGATGTCACATTCCTTGCGCAGGAGATCATCGTCGGCGCATCCTCATACCCAACGGAGGGCATTGGAGCCAACGCCGTTCGCTTCCGTCAGCTCGGCCTCGGCTACGCCAACCTGGGCGCTTTCCTCATGTCAAACGGCATGCCGTATGACTCAGACAAGGGACGTTCAACAGCGGCAGCGATCACCTCACTGATGACGGGTCGCGCATACCGCGCCTCCGCACGGATCGCCTCGGCAATCGGGCCTTATGAGGCATACGCGGAGAACTCTGAAGCCCATAACGGTGTTATGCGCATGCATCGTGACGCGTCCTACGAGATCGACACGGAGAACACGACCGACGAGCCACTGCTCGCAGCAGCCCAGCAGTCATGGGATGACGCGGTTGAATTTGGCGAGGCGAGCGGTTACCGCAACGCCCAGGCCACTGTGCTCGCACCGACCGGAACGATCTCTTTCCTCATGGATTGCGACACGACCGGCGTTGAGCCTGACTTCTCACTCGTCAAGTTCAAGGAGCTTGTCGGTGGTGGACAGATGACCATCGTCAACCGCACTGTTCCACTGGCGCTTGAGACGCTCGGCTACACCGGAGAGCAGATTGCAGAGATCGAGGCGCACATCAACTCGAACGGCACAATCATTGGAGCCCCACACCTCAAGGATTCAGACCTTGAGGTCTTTGATGTTGCCGTCGGAGAGCGCGCCATCACTCACCTTGGTCACATCAAGATGATGGGCGCAGTACAGCCATTCATCTCAGGTGCCATTTCCAAGACGGTGAACCTGCCGAGCACTGCGACAGTCGAAGACATCGCTGACGCGTACACGGAGGCATGGCGTCTCGGAGTCAAGGCTTTGGCCATCTACCGTGACGGATCCAAGACAGCCCAAGCGCTCAAGACTGATGCCCAGGATGAGAAGGGTGCAAAGGCTGAGGAGGTCGCAGGACCACGCCGCCGGCGCATGCCGCGGGAGCGCCAGTCGATCACACACAAGTTCTCAATTGGTGGACACGAGGGTTACATCACCGCCGGTATGTACGAGGACGGGACTGTGGGAGAG
>Ga0194063_10002688_pt1 | contig 10918 bp, 9 predicted proteins | sample SepL3720m_MetaG_FD_155459 | JGI IMG/M metagenome (GOLD analysis project Ga0194063, IMG submission 155459) | Anoxic zone freshwater microbial communities from boreal shield lake in IISD Experimental Lakes Area, Ontario, Canada - Sep2016-L373-20m | ecosystem: Environmental > Aquatic > Freshwater >...
TATTCATCATTTTTAATATCATAAACTGACCGAAAAAGGAGAATTTCTTTCTTTTTTGATTTGTAAATCAGTTCGTGAACATCCTTCAATCCTTCGAGACCATTTTTAGTATAGATTGATGGCTGATTGTAAAGAAGATTAAAATAATGAAAAAGAGACGGAATAATATCTTGAACTTGGGAGTATGACTCAAGATAAAACTGTTTTTGCTTATCAACAAATTCCAGAAGTTTATAGGGATTGCATGGTCTAAATTCAATCTTACTGCCCTTGATAGTTTGCTCAATTATACCTTTATCACGTAAGGAATAGAGGATGTTATAAAGATCACCGCGTTTGTAGGGTAGCAATTTTAGAAGTGGTCCTATACCGACTTGGCCATTTTTTAATAAGATTTCATAGACAGTTGACTCTTTTGAGGATAGGCCGACATTAGTGAGAGTGTCAATATGTTCTAAATTTTCATTTGAAAAGTTTTTTTCCATATAACAAATATACTGAAAATAACGTTAATTGTCAATAATATTTGATAAAAATATATTATGTATTGTATTTATAAACAAATAAATTGGCTCTAGAACTAAATAAAAATTATATTTTATAGCAAAAAAATTTATATTAATCCTGATAAATATATCAATATCTGTTGACAATAAGTATTTGTCTTGTTATAATGCGGAGTCACATTAGAAAGTGACCAAGTACATTTACAACTTGTATATGGAATGTGAGCGGACAAGAAACAAGTACTTCCTTCGGTAATATATAAAATTTTAGCCGTTTAAAGGTTTAAAAAGTATTTTGTTCCTTGTCCCTCACAATATTGTTTCTCTCTATATAGGTGAATTTACCTACTAGAGGGATGCAAACTCCCGAGGGATGAGATATTCCTTTGGTGTTTAACATAGGGTGATATGCAGTATGAAATAATGTTTTGTTAGATATTCTTGGAGAATTTACAAGCTCCTATAGTGAATATTAATATACGTTAATAAAGGACTGTCAAAAGCGAAACAGGGATCACTCGACTGAGTAAGCACCGTGATGTCATAGCAGTAGGACAAGCACTGAAGTCGTAAAAGTAGGTGTCTTGAAATTAGCCGAATGTATGACGGAACCACTATCAAGAAAAGTGGCCAATTTAACAGTTACGCTCGTTTATCTGGTAAAAAACGAGCATTCCGACAACCTCCCGAATCGCAATTGCGATTCGGGGCGTCTCGGAGCCCTACCAATGACCGAGTTTATGCTCGCGAGGTAGCTCTAGGGAAAGATTTACTCGACCAGCGGTAACTTTCCGACATGCTGTAACTTTCCAGCATAACGTCTGGCGGGTTGAGGTAACCCAGTTTTACCTCTGACCATGGATATCAACAATGATCCATGGCGCGCTGTTCAGAGCGTGTTGTGCCCCTGGCTAGCCTGATCGATGGGACGGGGTTTTTAAAACAATCGCCAATATTATTTGGCGTTTCCGATAGCCTCTCCATGGCAAAAAGATGCCATGGAGGTGTCTCGGAGAATCAGACCAAAGGGAGAATACTGCAATGATGAATACAAAGAAATTGGCCATTACTGTGTTGGTGATTCTGGCCATCACCTTCGTCACCTATGCCGGATATTTTCTCTGGCACTCACTGATCGACTCACAAAACTTCGTCTTTGACGGTGTAACCAAGCACACTGAGGCAGGCGATGTGGTCATGATCAGGAGCGGATTCCCCGGCTCCAAACAGCCCGTTCTCTGGCAGGATGGAAAATATATTTATGAGTATCCAAGCATGGAAGATGCGATTCTCGTAGATATGAAATCATCCAGTGATCACACAATAGCCAGAAACATCTCCTGTCCGCTAGAGGTTAGCCGGGTAGTCTGGACATCGCCGTTCAAATGGCATGTCGAGACGACCCCCGTAGTCGGCGCACTCCTGACCGACATCGACGGACGACAAACTCTCTTCGTTTGGGAGAAATAACATGCGAGTTTTAGCTTGTTCTCGACAAAAACAGGCCGCGCCAGCGAATTGGCTGGTCCCCGGTGCTCTTAATCCCGGCGGATTGATACCCGATAATTATCACCCCCGACAGCCGTCCGGATACAAATAGTATCAGGACTGTCTCGGAGGAGAGAATGAGGCTGATAGTCACAGATACTTTGAGGGTATTTATATTACTCGGGTAACTGATTGACTATAGGTAAAAGTCGATCGAGGGATGAAACCTTTGACGATAATGGCATTCGGTATGCAAAGAACCACCTAGCGGAGAATTGGCTGGACTATTTATAAAGAAGCAGGGATGCTTTTTAAAATATGTACCCAATTCCAGATGTGGAACCGACTTGAAACAATGGATCGACAGGGCATTTGTTTAATATTAAACAAATGTGTAAATCCATCTCATTCTCTCTCAAATATGTACGGTAGAACCTGTCACAAACCAATTGGTTTGTGGCCAACCTTGAGCCACTAAAATTGTTTGGTGGCTAGAGTGTTGAAAATACAATTTCATATTGCATTCTGACAGCATCCGCTGTCCCGTTCATCCGAGGAGGATACGACCATTCCTAACACACAACAAACCGAAGAAATGTTCCAGTTCCACATCAATACGATTATCGAAGAGGGGCTAGACAATAAGAGCGCTTACTATCTTTTCTGTGATGCGCTTGACTTTATGTCAGGTTTCAGTGCAGAAGAAGCGAGTGAATACTCTCGTCGAGGTCGCCAAGCTTTCCTCGACAATGGACGTGACCTGACCACTGAAGAGAAGACTGAGGTGCTAGACAGCTGTTTGCTTTGCTGTAGTACCGAAGTATTCTTGGCAATCGGCCAAGCACTCGAAGTCTCGGAAGAGATTTGGCGTGAAGCCATTCATCGAGTGATTATATCTATTGAAGATGGTAGTTTCACCTGCTCTGAGGATAATATCCTCTTAGTCAAAGAAGCTGCCGTGCGCACCCTGCCAGATTTTGGTCCCGAAGCTCTCGCTGGCTGTATTGTTCAATCCGCCATCACTTGTGATGAGGAATGGAAATATGGCGCAGGAGCGACAAGGGTAAATGAGCTTTTAGAGTTGCTCGGACTAGACTTTTACAGTCTGGCCAAGGCCACCGAGAAAGTGATGCCCAAATCAGAGGATGCGGAACTACTACTCACGAGTATGTATCTTGAGACTGTTATCGATGGATACTCACTCGGTGCCGCCGTTTACGATCTTGTCAACGATCACAACCTTGCGGATTCTCACTGGTTTAGCTTTGAGAATCTCAAGAAGCACCTAGAGATGGAAATCTACGATCGCGATTCGGATTTTTCATTCTTGATGCAAAAGGATGCGGGAAAATTTGCTAAGTATTTGAAAACTAGCAGATTCATCGATCCTGATTATGCCCCAAGAACGAAAAAGAATATTGAGATTGCCAGATATCTACTCGAAGAATGTGATTGCGACATTGAAGTAAATCGGCGGGTGCTGCGCAATGCCGGGTTTAGCTTGGATGAGCTTGCCCGTTAGAAAGGAGGGAATATGAGATTACCACGACCGCCCTAAACCATATCAGGTTTGGGGCCAACCTCGAGCCATTGAATATTTCGATGATTAGAGTGTTGGAGCCTAGGAGGAACACAAATGGAAAAAGAATTCAACCGACTCTACAACATTAAAGCGCTCACGTTTCAAAGGATTGAATAACGAGCGTTTTGCCCCAATCAAAAGCCTTTTTATTCTTCAGCTCCTTAGGACTTAAAGGCTAAGGAATATTATTCATAGTTAGTTCTCTCCCCAAAAGAACATGATCGAACAATAAGTGCGCATTTAATCATTAGCAAGGTGAGAACTTGGAATAAGCTTTAAGGTTATTGATTAAAATAAATAAATGGCAACAAATTATTAAATCCAGAACCCTATATTGCGTTTGATCCGCTTATTGTTGTGATTGGTCTACTTTGCACTATATAAAATTTCTCGTTTTCAAAAGCCCATTCAATATCGCAAGGAAAGCCGTAGTGTTTTTCAATATTCAAGCAAATTTTTGCTAATTCAACTATTTTTTTCTCACTTAATTTCTGCATTCCAATTTGATCAATTGGCACCTCTATCTCAATTGTGCCACTGTCGCTTCTAACAATCATCGTATCCTGATCTGAAATGTAAGTATCTTCAATTGTAAAATCTGTCTTATTTATCACATAGTTATCAGGTGTAATCATACCGCCGACAATAGCTTCACCAAGCCCAAAACCAGCCTCAATCACCATCTGATTTCTATCCTCGGTCACTGGATGAACGGTAAAAGTTATCCCTGATACCTCAGACTGGACCATCTTCTGTACCACCACAGCCACAGAGACCTTCTCTGTGTGCATTTCTTTCTCAATACGGTAAAATATCGCTCTGGGAGTGAAAAGTGATGCCCAACAACTTTTGATGTTTTCCAGCAAAGTTGCTTCTGTAGTATTGAGATAACTTTCCAGTTCCCCTGCCCACGAAGCGCTGCTGCCATCTTCCGCTGTGGCGCTTGAACGAACGGCCACAAACTTAGCATCTAGCTTTGCGAAATCGGCCCTAATCTCTCCAGCAATATCCGCAGGAATCTCTGCACTCAAAATCATACTCGTAATCTTCTCAGATACTCTCTCGACTGAATTCATATCCTTATAATTCACTGATTTTAACTCAGCTTCAATTTCGATATGCAGCTTGCTCTCAGTCAGAAACTGCTCAAAAGCATCTGCAAGTATCACAAACCCTGGTGGCACTGGAATGCCTGCTTGCGTCATTTCTCCAAGAGATGCGCCCTTGCCACCAGCAATACTCGCATCATTCTTGCCCAATTGTGTAAAATTTCTAATAAATTCCATCTTAAGCCTTTTTTGTTATTGTAACTTTCCCGTGAGAAGCATCAACCATTATGATATCTCCGTCTTTTAATACCTTTGTGGCATTTTTCGTCCCAATAATACAAGGTATTTTCATCTCGCGAGCAATAATAGCAGCATGGCAAAGGATGCCACCTTCGTCGGTTATAATAGCCGAAACCTTATTCAAATATGGCACATACTTCGGATTTGTCCCGTGAGTGACCAGAACCCCACCAAAGTTAGCCTTTTCCAATAATTTCGGCAATTCATCCACACTCCGAATTATTATCGCTCTACCCTTTGCCATACCAGAAAAAGCAACTTGCCCAGAAATAGTTTGGTCTATATTGTGATATCCAGGGTTGATATTTTTTATCCAATCATCAACCTGACGGCCAGAATGCATAGAAAAACAACCCGGCTCCCAAACTTGGATGAAGCCATACTTTCGGTTTTGAATTTTTTCCTGCATTGCCTGACGATTTTCTCGAAGCAAATCAACGATTTCTATTGGGATCAGGTACATGAGCTCTTTGGCAGAGATATTACACCGTTTAGCGATTGATTCGAGTAAATTTAGAATAAGATAACTTGAATAATAGAAAGATTCAATTCTGAAACTGCGAAACCAAATGCTTTTCTGAATTGTATCTATCAGCGTCAATACAGATTCATCTTCAATTTTATCATAGTAACTATTGAATACCTCGCTGGTCGTTGTCTCAATTATTTCTTTCTGGGAAAAATATTCAATCGGAAGATAATCCAGAGTCATAAGCGTGTCAGACATCCAGCGATATTTCTGCCAATGTTTTTCCAAATCATTACTATCTTTAATCTTCGAGCGCTCTCTGAGCTCCTCTGCTTGCGCAGAAGGATATATGGGAGAAGTAAGCGTAGCAAAAGCACCAGGATCATCAGGGAATATTTTTGACAGATCATTTTTTAATCTTGTCTCAAGGTCAGCTTCGACCAAAAGTGGCAAATTTAACCATGGGTCGATTGTTTGACGACTTACTATATATCGCTCAAGCGCATCGGCCATTTCCTCGTTTGTTTTATTACTCCACTCTTGCGTCTGTATTTCTTGCCAGACCTTAAGGGCTTTATCATGACTTATCTGATAAGCCTCAATTATTTTCAATAGAAATTTTGGATCTTTCTCCATTGTGCCAACAAGCCATTTTCTAATATGCTGGAATTCTACCTCTGGACAAGCTCCCCAGCCATCGATCGTCAGCCAATTTTGCGCATTACTTTCCAAATCGGTCAAAGGAATTTTCTTCGTCACCAAACTATCAATCGAAATCCGATTAAAAAATGGGCTCCTTTTTCTTTGATTAAAATAATGCCACTCAATTTTTTTAACTTTTATAAGATTTTTATTTTCCATAATCCTCCACTAGCATCTCTAAACGATCGCCATATTTCAATTTTGGCCCGTATTGATCACTCATTAATGTGATTGGTTCCATTTCTTTAATCATAGAGCCGCCAACCTTGCTCAATCCTTCCATATCAACTTTTCTATTATTTGCGAGGTAAATAGCCAAAGCATCTAAATTCCAACTATGGCCTATAGCACCAATGATTAGTGGTCGTTCGGGCACATATTTTCCAGCAAAATTTGCCAATTTTTGAATACCATCGATATGTTCTTCGGCGACCTGAGTGGGATTTGGTCCTTCTAAATCGCCCAAATGACCCTCATTTTTAATCCAATCCTCTAGACCCGCTTGTTCATTCTTGTTGTTTCTAGCTAACACATCAATCAAATATTTTGTGGGTTTACCTTTTTTATCCATCCATCGGTCTGGCCCCAGAGCAAAACCCCTAATAAATAAAGGAGCAGAAATGACAAATTTTTTGTCCGGTTGTTCATTTAGCTTAGAAATAATTGTTTTAATCATTTCATTGTAAGTAAGCTTAGGGTCAGCAAAGTCTTCTTCCGTGATTACAGAAATACCTAACTCTTCATCTTGAGAGACAATAGTTTTCATTTCATTAGCCATTACCCGCATACTGGATTTCGCCCTAATCTGTTCAGAGGTCGGGCTCAAAAGAAGAACTGATGTTTCTGGTGCGTTTTTCAATAAACCAAGCCATTCATGCGCCTGTTGCCGAGCCAATTCAACCCCATTTTCTGAGATACCTTTAAACTCTTCTGAAGCTAAATCCTCAACCGTGGGCTTAATACCGTGCCGCGCGACAATAAAATCTTCATTAAAATCAATTGGTCCATATTCGCTCATAAAACCTCATAAAATTTAGATTGACTGCATTCAGCTATGTTTAAAATTTTTATTATTATTTGCGTTTAGTATAATACTTTTTTAAAAAAGAAAAAAGCGCTTTAAGACTAAGCGCTTTTTTCTTGGTACCCGGAGCCGGAGTCGAACCGGCACGCCAATAGGCACAGCATTTTAAGTGCTGAGTGTCTACCATTCCACCATCCGGGCATATTTATTTTTTAATGTTTCGCCCCCTGTAATTCGGTCTCAAACTATGACAATTCGGACATGAGCATGGATTCTGAATTATGAATTACTGATTCAAATTAGACAATTTTCCATTGATTGTTTAATTTTTCAAATTTGCCCTCGATTGTAAACCCCGCTGCCTTCTTGTGACCTCCGCCACCCAATATATTTGCCAATATCGAGATGTCGATACTGTCGCTTTCAGTCCTCAGGCTACCCCGTATTTTACCATCAAAAGTCTCGTAAAGCAACAGGGCAATTTTGGATTCCGGCACAGTATTGAGGAGATTGACAAGCCCTGCTACGTCGTCCTCAGTAGCCTCTGCATTGCTGATGTCGGTCAATGTCAAGATTGAATAAGAAATGCCCTCAGCGCTGACCCTGAGGCGATCTAGCGCTATACCCCACAGCTTCAACATTGCCACCGTGTGAGAAATCGCCGTATTTTCCGATATTTTCTTAAGCTTTGCCCCTTTTTTCAATAGATTTGAGGCTGCATTTAGTACACTTATGCTTGTATTGGAGTGTCGAAATCCGCCAGTGTCATTGTGCAACCCAGTCAAAAGCGCCGTCGCTATCCTGCTATTAATTTCTACCTGCATATTTTCAATAATTTCTAGCAATATTTCACAGGTTGAAGAATAATTCTCATTCACCAAATTTAAATTTGCGATTTTCCAGATATCGTTACGCTGATGATGATCAATATTTACTATAATTGCTCCTTTTTTCTGCGCCATCAAAATTTCAGCGGAAAATCCAGTTCGCCTCATATCGCCATTATCTAGCAAGATAATAACTTCAGGTACTTCAGAGGGAAAGATTGATGATATCAATTCAACTCCTTCCAGAAAATGATACACTGTTGGAATTTTATCCTTTAGCAACATCGAAACAGTCCGTTTTGAACGGGAAAGAACGGCATTAAAAGCCAAAAGGGACCCTATCGAGTCCCCATCCGGCTTTTCATGACCTATCAAAAGAAAATTTTCATTTTCATCAATAATTTTTTCTAACTTTTCGAAATTTTCCATTTATTGGAGTTTTTATTATTATCCAGGAAATTTTGTAGCTAACATGCCTTGAGGACAAATAGTGCTCTCTGCTCATCTGGCAAATCAGATTTTTTGATCTTAAGTACATCAAATTCGCCATCAGCAACTCCCTCACTTTTTTTGAACTCTTCGATGTCGGTATAAAGCATTGGGATCACCACGCGAGGATCAATTTTGGAGAGAATATTCAAAGCCTTCTTGAGCTCGATTGTATTCTCAGCACCAAGTGGCAAGAAAAGAATATCGACATTGCCTATCTGCTTTGTCTCCTCCTCATTGAGATCACGGCTCAAATGCCCCAAGAAACACAGCGTCATTTCCTCGGCATGGATAGTATAGATAATATTTTGATCATCAGGGATGGCAAAAACTGAAATTCCCCTCTTCTCATACTCTCCCGGGCCAGGTAAGACAAAATCGTCTATCGAGACTCGAGATCCAAGCTTCAAAATAGTATCCTTCAGCTTAATATCGAAATTATCACTTCCTCTATATTGGATCTGCATATTGTCCCTTTTATATCAAATTACTGCTTAGGCTTTAACTTTTTTGGACTTTTTTGGCTTCTCTACCTCGCCCTCCGAAGTATCCTCTTTTGTCTTCTTTTTGGCCACTTTTTTCTCTTCGACTTTTACTTCTTCAGAGTCAACAACTTTTGCAACATCTTCATTTTCGGTTGCTACTTCCTTCTTTGATGTTTTCTTTTTCTCTGGAGTATCTTCTTTGGCTTCTTTGCGAAGGCTCAGCCCAAGTCTGTGATTTTCTGGCTCGATAGAGATAATTTTGAAATTATATTTCTTGCCTAGGTCAACAATTTGGCTTGGATCAACGACATGATCGGTAGAAAGCTCTGAGATATGGACCAATCCATCGATTTCTTCATCGAGAGAGACAAAGGCACCAAATGGTGTAATTTTGGTGATTTCACCACTAACATCATCGCCAACTTTGTATTTTGATGCAGCGCTGACCCATGGGTCAGAAAGCAATCTCTTGATTGAAAGTGAGACTCTGCCCTCTTCGATCGAAAGAATCATTGCCTCGATCTCTTCGCCGACTTTGAAAATTTTGTTGAGCTCAGAGACACGGCTCCAAGAAACCTCGGAAATATGGACAAGAGCTTCAATTTGAGGATCGATGCTGACAAATAGTCCGAAATCGACAATACCAGTGATGCGACCCTTGGCCTTGTCACCAACATGGAATTTATCAATTTTTGATCGAACTTCACCGGCATTAACGGCTTTTTCGGAGAAGATTAATTTGTTATTTTCCTTATCGCAAGCGATAACTTTGACGCTCAATTCCTGACCGATGAGCTGTCTCAAGCGATTTAGAATCTCATCTTTATCACCGCCAGAAACACGTGGATAATTTGTTGGGGAAAGCTGTGAAACTGGCAAGAAAGCCTGAATACCACCAACCTCTGTCATCAGACCACCCTTGTTGGCATCAGCAATTTTGATAATAGTCGCGTCCCCAGATTTGAATTTCTCCTCCATTTCAAGCCAATATTTCTCTCTATCAGCTCTCTTGAGAGACAAAACAACATTGCCCTCTTCGTTTTCCATTGATATCACAGTAGCTAGAACTTTGTCACCGATTTTCATACCAGATTTGGAGGTGATCTCTTTCTCAGGGATAAAACCAAGGGACTGCCCAGCAACATCAACCCAGATACGATTTCCACCAATAGCCAAGATAGTAGCTTCTACCATATCGGCTTCGGCAAATGGTAGCAGATTGTCGCCCAATTCGGCGATCAAGCTTTCCATTGTGTCTTGCTTTGGCGTTGTATCAACAACTTCTGCTTCAGCTACTTGTTCGACTCCCTCAACTTTTTCTTTGTTCTCTTCGGTCATTTTAATTATAATCCTTTCTAAGATTTCCACGTTCCGCACATTTACGCACCTTAATTATAAAATATTAAATTTGTGGTTAACTTTATCTCTTCTTTTTTGGCAGGTATTTTTGATATATTTCTTCTTTTTTAACCCGAGTTAAATGTTTTGGTGCATGAACCAATAGCCAATAAGTGCCAATGCCAATCCAAATCAACAGCATCAAAGCTATCATCGATAGAAAAAATCTCGAACCGAGCCAAACCAAACCCTCATGTCGAGCAAGCAAATATATCAAACCCAACACTCCCCCAATCAAACATGGCAACTGAAATCTTCCATATATTTTCTTAAGTGATTTCGGCTGGATCAACAGATAGACGTAAGCCAAAATCAGAATAATAAAGAAAACTAACAAGAAAATTGTCAATCGACTTTGAGCCGGCGGAATACTGTCAAATAAATATGCTCGAGAGAAAATGTATTGAATATTCATGTATATTTGAAATTATTTGAAAAAAGTTCGAATAAATATATTTGGTGCGACGCTAAGCGTCGCTTACATCACGCTAAGCGTGGTGGGCGAAAGAGGACTTGAACCTCCACGGGATTGCTCCCACAGCCACCTCAAGGCTGCGTGTATACCAATTTCACCATCCGCCCAAATTTTTCAAAGTGAC
>Ga0194063_10002689_pt1 | contig 10914 bp, 11 predicted proteins | sample SepL3720m_MetaG_FD_155459 | JGI IMG/M metagenome (GOLD analysis project Ga0194063, IMG submission 155459) | Anoxic zone freshwater microbial communities from boreal shield lake in IISD Experimental Lakes Area, Ontario, Canada - Sep2016-L373-20m | ecosystem: Environmental > Aquatic > Freshwater...
GGGACGTGGGGTCGGCGTGGAAGAGGCCCCGGTCGAGCCACCAGGAATACCATTTATCTTCCACCAGACCGGGTTCGTAAGCTTTGGAAAGTTCGGACATCGGACCGCGCATTGTGCCGGAATCGGCGGCGGATTCAATCGGCTTTCGCATGAAAAATCCCTTGCGCCCGCGCCCGCCCGCCAGCACGTTCGGCGGCGGTGCGCACTCCGATCGCGATATTTTTGATTTTGTGCGCCGCCATCCCGGCGGCCTCCGCGCAGTGGAACATCACCCTGCACGAGGGGCGGCGCTATGTCCAAATCGAGGACGTGACCACATTTTACAAGCTGAACCCGCCGCAGATCGAAGGCAACACGTTCACCCTGACCGGCCAGGGGCGGACGATCCGGGGAAGCGCCGGCGGCCGGGAGGTGCTCATCAACAACGTCAAATACGTCCTCTGCTTCGACATGGTGACCAAAGGCGGAAAGTTCCTGATTTCGGCGATGGACGTGACCAAGATCATCGAGCCCGTGATGCGGCCAGGAAAAATCAAGGATGCGACCGCCGTGCGCACGGTGATCCTCGATGCCGGTCACGGCGGGCACGACAGCGGAGCGAAGGGCCAGCTCGGATCCGAGAAGGACGCCGCGCTGGACGTGGTCCTCCACGCAAAAAAACTCCTCGAAGAAAGCGGTTACAACGTCCGCATGACCCGCATGACCGATGTCTTCATCCCGCTGGAAAACCGCCCGGCCATGGCGAACAAATACCCGAACGCAATTTTTGTGAGCGTGCATTTCAACAAGAGCAACGTGGGGGGCGCCTCCGGCATCGAGACGTATGCGCTCGCGCCGAGGGGGGTGCCCTCGATGGACGAGGAGCACCTCAGCTACAGCGATTACAAAGCCTACCCCGGCCACCAGCGGGACTCCGAGAACACCGCGCTCGCCACCGCCATGCATTCCTCGCTGCTGCGCCACCTGCGGCTTTACGATCGCGGGATCAAGCGCGCCCGCTTTCTGGTGATCCGGGATATTGTCATTCCCGGCGTTTTGCTCGAAGGTGGGTTCATGAACCACCCCTTCGATTCGCGGCAGATCGCGGGCGTTGCCTACCGCGACGCCTTCGCCCGCGCGATCCTCGAGGGAGTCAACCGCTACAGGAGCGCCGTGGCCGGACAGATGCAGTATTTCAAACCCTCGGCGGTGATTGCCGCCACGGATCCCACCACCGCGCCGCCCATCAAGAAAGAGGCCCCGCCTCCTGTCGGATCCAAAACCGACATCGGTCAATCCGTCAACCAGGCCGCCAGCGCGCTGTCCACCCCTCCCTGAACCCGCCGATATGCCGGAAGTAAACCAACCCAACCTCGACCCGATCGGCGTCTTCGATTCCGGAATCGGCGGGCTCACCGTCGCCGCCGCGCTCCAGGATCTGCTGCCCTCCGAAACGATTTTTTACATCGGGGACACGGCGCGCGTCCCGTATGGCGGCAAGAGCCGGAAGACCGTCGAGCGCTACAGCATCGAGATTGGCGGGCTCCTGCTCGCGGAGCAGGCCAAGATCCTCGTCGTCGCCTGCAACACGGCCTCCGCGCTGGCCGTGCCCAGGATGAAGGAGCTTTTCAAAGTCCCCGTGCAGGGCGTGGTCACCCCGGGAGCCGCCGCAGCGGTCAAAGCCACAAAAACCAAGCGCATCGGAGTCATTGGGACCCGCGCCACGATCGCCAGCGGCGCCTACGAGCACGCGATTTCCACGCAGGATCCGGAAGCACTGGTCTTCAGCGAAGCCTGCCCGCTCCTGGTCCCGCTGATCGAGGAGGGGATGTTCGACGACCCGGTGACCGACCAGCTGCTCGCCCGCTACCTCGCGCCATTGCTCGGCCGGGGCATCGACACGTTGGTGCTGGGATGCACCCACTACCCCCTGCTCCGTGAGGCCATCGCCCGCGCGGCCGGACCCGGCGTCGCGCTGGTGGATTCGGCAAGGAACTGCGCGCTCGCCGTCAAGGAACTCCTCGCTACCCACCGCATCGCCGCCCCGCCGGAAAATCTGGGCCGCCTCCATGTGGCACTGACCGATTCGACCGAAGGCTTTTTGCGAACTGCGGAAAAAGCGCTCGGCCTGGAGATCGGAGACGTCGAGCTCCGCGCGGTCCAGATCGTCTAGCCTACTGTGATTGCGGGCTAGACGTTGAACCGGAATTCGACGACATCGCCATCCTGGACGACGTATTCTTTTCCCTCGAGGCGGAGCTTGCCGGCTTCCTTCGCTTTGGCTTCCGAGCCGAAAGCCATGAGGTCGTCGAAGGCGATGATCTGGGCGGCGATGAATCCGCGCTCAAAATCGCTGTGGATCACGCCCGCGGCAGCAGGAGCCTTGTCGCCGGCGTGGATCGTCCACGCGCGGGTTTCTTTTGGCCCGGTCGTCAGGTAGGTCCGCAGGCCGAGCAGATGGTAGGCGGCGCGGATGAGCTGGCTCACGCCGCTGTCCGTGACTCCCAGGCCGGCCAGAAATTCTTTGGCCTCCTCGGGCGGCAGATCGGCGAGCTCGCTTTCGATCTGGGCGCTGATGACCACCGCCTCGCTGCCGAGGTGGGCGGCGGCGTATTCCCGGACCGCCTGCACAAATTTTGCGGCCGGCGAATCGCCAGCGAGGTCGTTCTCCCCGACGTTGCAGGCAAAGAGGGTCGGCTTTGAGGAGAGCAGGAAGAACCCTTTGAGCAGGGCCTTTTCCTCGGGGCCAAGGTCGGCGGTCAGGGCCGGACGCCCGGCGTCGAGGTGCGGAAGAAGTTTTTCGGCCAGCGCCATCTCCGCCTTGGCTTCCTTGTCTCCGGCCCGGGCGCCTTTCTGCGAGCGCTCGGCGCGCTTTTTCACCGAAGCCATGTCGGCGAGGATGAGCTCCGTGTTGATGATCTCGATATCGCGGACCGGATCCACCGACCCGGTGACATGGTGGATGTCGTCGTTTTCGAAACACCGCACGACCTGGATGATGGCATCGACCTCGCGGATGTGGCTCAGGAACTGATTGCCCAGCCCCTCCCCCTCGCTCGCCCCGGCCACAAGCCCGGCGATGTCCACGAACTCGATCGCCGCCGGCAGGATCTTCTCCGACTTGGAAATCGCGGCCAGCTTCTCCAGCCGGTCGTCCGGCACGCTGACGATCCCGACATTCGGCTCGATCGTGCAAAATGGAAAGTTGGCCGCCTGCGCCTTGCGCGTGCGGGTGACTGCGTTGAAGAGTGTGGACTTGCCGACATTGGGCAGCCCGACGATTCCGGCTCTGAGCATAGGCGGCAGAACCTACAGCGCCGGCCCGCGGGGAGGAAGGACGAAAAACTCCGGGGTAGTCTCGAACGGGGTCAGGCCTATAATTTAAATGCGGTCAAGAAAGGCGCATCAGCTTCTCGATCCATCGGCCGCCGGGGCCGCTCATCCACCGCCAGACGAACCATGCGACAGCGAACGAGAGAATCACGGAGACGGTGATGTCCGAGGGATGGTGGTTCCCCGTGACGATGCTCGACCAAGCAACGAGACCCGCTCCGGCAAGGGCGAAAACTCCCGCAGCGGGTGCGGCAAAGACGATGGCGGCCGCCAATCCGAATGCCGTTGCGGTGTGCCCGGAGGGAAAGGAATTGTAGGCCGGTTGGCCGACGAGCAGGCGCCCATCATGCCATGGGCCGTAAAATCCCTGTTCGATTTTCGGGCTTTCCTTCGGCCTCGTGCGTCCGGTCGTGAGCCGCGAAGCATTGGCCACGATTCCTGAAAGCGTCGAGGCGATCATCGCGGCGGCGATCACCCGCATCCACCGGCGGCTTTTCAGCAGCCTCGCCAGAATCAGCGCGGCCACGCAGCCCGCCATCAGCGGCGGCCAGTCCCCGAAGACCCGCACCGACGACTGGAACCTGAAATCTGCGGACTTCTTCCAGTTCTTGCCATGCGAGGCGACGACTGCGGCGCGCACGGGCGCATCCATGCGGAACGCTCCCCAGATGAGGAGCCCGCAGACGGGCAACAAAATCCAGGCGAGCTTGCGGCACATGTCAGACTCCCCGGAGTCCGGTCAGGAGCAGCTCCGCGTTCGATCGCGTATGCACGAGGTTGGAGGAGAGGATTTCCATGGCCTCGGCAGAGGGAAGTTCGGAAAGCTGCCTGCGGAGTTGAACGACGCGCTCGTATTCCTCGGGGTGGAAAAGGAGCTCCTCGCGGCGAGTTCCGGATTTCACGATGTGGATGGCGGGGAAGATCCGGAGTTCGGCGATCGACTTGTCGAGGTGGAGTTCCATGTTTCCGGTTCCTTTGAATTCCTCGAAGATGAGGTCGTCCATCCGGCTGTAGGTCTCAATGAGGGCGGTCCCGAGGATGGTCAGGCTCCCGCCTTCCTCCACGTTGCGGGCCGACCCGAAAAACCTTCTGGGTGCGGCGAGCGCCTTGGCATCGACGCCGCCGCTCATTGTCCGGCCTTTTTTCGGCTGGAGGTTGTTATAGGCGCGGGCCATGCGGGTGATGGAATCGAGGAGGATGATGACATCTTTTCCCAGCTCGACCAGCCGCTGCGAGCGGTCGGAGACGGCCTCGCAGATCTGGACGTGGCGGGTGACCGGCTCGTCGAACGTCGAGGCATAGATTTCGCAATCCAGCGCCCGCCGCATGTCGGTTACCTCCTCCGGCCGCTCGTCAACCAGCAGCAGGATGAGCGCGGCATCGGGGTGGTTTGTCCGGATCGACCGGGCAAGCGTCTGGAGCAGGAGGGTTTTTCCGGCGCGGGGCGGCGAGGCGATGAGCCCCCGCTGCCCCATCCCCAGCGGGGCGACGAGATCCACGGCGCGGGCCGCCACCTCGGGGTTGACCGCCGTTTCGAGGAGGATCCGGCGGTTCGGGAAAAGCGGCGTGAGTTTTTCAAACTCCACGGGAACTTTCCAATCGGCAACCGGGATGCCCTCGATGTTTTGCAGCAAATCCACCGTGAGCCCGCGTTCGCGATCCCTGGGCAGACGGATCGTGAATTCCAACATCAGGCCTGGCTGCAGCCGGTATTGCCGCACCACCGACGCCGGAACGAAGATATCCTCCGGCCCGGGCCTCAGGTCGAAGGCCGCCCAGCGGATCACGCCAGCGTCGCCGCTTTTTTCCAGCAGGCCTTTTCCGGTCAGGACGCCGCCCTGGTGGAGCTGGTGGCGGGCCTGGTCGAGAACGAGATGATGCCGCATCGCATCGGGTCGCACGCGCAGGTCGACCTCCGCGGCCCGGGCGATCAGTTGGTCCAAAGGGAGCCGCTGCAGGTCGTTCAACGCGAGCGGGAGCGGAGGAGATGGGGCTTCAGGCGATGACATTTTGCCGGGGTCAACGTTCGAGCCGGCAGCGCGCCGCGACGTAGTCGGCATCGGGAAGGACGAACTTCCGGACCTCGACCGAGACAGCCACCGCGTGGAACTCATCGACAAGCAGGCGGGCAATGTCGGCGGCGAGCGTTTCGATCAGGTGGCGCGGCCCCTCGCCTGCCAGCCCCTGAACCCTACGGGCCACGGCATCGTAATCGATCGACCGCATGATGTCGTCGCTCATGTAGGCGAACGGTGTTGGCGGCTGGATGCAGAGATCGACATGAAGTTCCTGCTCCTGCTCGCGCTCTTCCGCGACGACCCCCACGAGCGAGCGCACTTTTAGTCCTTTGATCCAGATTTCATTCATAACATCCTACGCAAGGCGGCCATGTCTCGCATGACCACTGTCGGGTGCGCACCAAGCAACTTATCTGCGGGATCAAAACCCGTCAAGACCGCGACATCCAGAACCCCGCCGTGCCGGGCGGTCTCGATATCGTGCACCATGTCCCCGACAAACATCGTCTCCTTCGGGTCCAGGCCGTGCGTGGCCAGGATTTCGCGGATCTTCTCGCGCTTGTCCATGATCTCGACGTAGCAGTGCTCGAAGAACCGTTTGACGTCGAGCCGGCCCGCCTGCTGGTCAAAATGCGAGGCCTTGATGGTGCTGAGCAAAAACGTCCGCCGCCCGGTCTCCCGGCAGTATTCCAGAAACTCAAGCGCCCCGGGCAGCAGCGGAATCTCGTCCTGGAGCCCGAGAAAAAACCGTTCGTAAAGCGCCTCCAGCCCCTCGGAGGTAGCCTCCGGAAGAAACTCCGCGTAGAAGCCCGAAAACGGCAGGCGGAAATGCTCCCGGAATTCCTCGCGCGTGAATTCCTTCCGCCCGAATTCCCGGAAGATCGCGTTTGTGGCAACGAGCACGGCGGACAGATCGTCCGCCAGCGTGCCCGACCAGTCGAGGATCACGTTGCGGATCATTTTGTGAGGGCGGTTGTGCCAACCGCCCAACGCGGGATCAGGCGGCTGGCACAACCGCCTCTACAACACACCGGCTGTTTGCACAGGCAAGGCGGCTTCACGCCCAGGTGACCTTGCCTTTTTTCTCGCGGATGACGACCGATTTCAAAAACTCCACGCCCTTGCTCAGCCCTTCGGCGGGGGACATCAGGCTGTCTTCGTGCTCCATCGAGAGCGTGCCGTCGTATCCGCAGAGCCGGAGCGTGCTGACGAAGTCGCACCAGAAATCCGCCCCGTGCCCGTAGCCGACGGTGCGGAATATCCACGACCGGTTCATCTCGTCGCCGTAATGCTTGGTATCGAGGTAGCCGTTCACGTCGGCGTTCACCGGGTAGAGGCCGGTATCCTTCGCGTGGACGTGGTGGATTGCCCCGGCCAGCGCGCGGACCGCCTTCACCGGATCGATCCCCTGCCAGAAGAAATGGCTCGGGTCGAAATTCGCGCCGATCACAGGCCCGCACGCCGCGCGCATTTTCAGCATCGTCTCGGGGTTGTAAACCAGGAACCCCGGATGCGCCTCGAATGCGATCTTCACGCCGAGCGGCTTGGCGAACGCCGCCTGCTTCTTCCAATAGGGGATCGCCACCTTGTCCCACTGCCATTCGAGTACTTCCAAAAAGTCCGGCGGCCACGGGCAGGTGACCCAGTTCGGGGATTTCGCGCCGGCATGGTCGCCCGGACACCCGGAGAACGTCGTCACGACCGGCACGCCGATGGCGGCCGCCAGCTTCACCGTGTTCTCAAAAACCTTGTGGTGCGCGGCCGCCAGCTTTTTGTCCGGATGCAGCGGGTTGCCGTGGCACGAAAGCGAGCTGATCTCAAGCCCGCTGGCCGCGACGGTTTTGACAAACGCTTCCCGCTTGGTCTTGCTCGCGAGGAGCTCGGCCGGCTTGCAGTGGGCGTCGCCCGGGTAGGCCCCAGTGCCGAGCTCTACGGTTTCGCAGCCGAGTCCCGCGATGTGCGAGAGGGCTTTTTCCAGGGGGAGGTTGCTGAGGATCGCGGAGAAAACGCCAACTTTCATAAGGCCCAGAATTCACGTCGCCCCGGCCCCGCCTGTCGAGGAAAATCCGGATGGAAAGAATTGTTTTTGGCCGCACGGACGGCATGATCCACTCCATGGACCGGGTTTTGAAAGCGCTGCGGGAGTGTCCCAGGATCGCGTGGGAGGCGGCGAATACCTTTTTGGAGATCGACGGGGAGCAACGCTCGGCGGCCTTCGCCTACTACGCGCTATTCTCGCTGGTGCCGCTGTTCGCGCTGCTGCTCACCGTGGGCTCCTCGTTTTTCGATTCCCAGGAAGTCATCCATACGGTGGAGCACTATTTTCCGATCGGCAAACCGCAGCAGGAGTTCATGTGGCAGATGGTGGCCTCGCTGGAAAAATCGCGCGGGAGCGTCACGATCGTGTCGTTCGTCATCCTGATCTGGTGCTCGCTGAAATTTTTTCAGGCCCTGGTCCGGGGGGTGAACCGGGCCTGGCACACGGTGGAAATCCCCTGGTGGCAGCTCCCGCTGAAGAACCTTCTGATGATCGCGGTGCTCGCGAGCGCCTTGCTGATCGGCTTGCTGGCACCCGCACTGCTCCAGGGCGCAAAAAAATTTGCGGTCGCGTTCAAGGATTTTTTGGAATCCCAGATCCCGGCGATCAACCTGGACATGATCGTGGGGTTGTTCGATCTCGGCCGCTACGCGATTTCCGGCGCGGTGTTGTTCTACTCGTTCACCCTGCTCTACATGCTGGCGCCGAGGCGGCGCGTCTTTTTCAAGCAGGTCTGGGTTCAGGCGCTGCTCGTGACGTTCGCCCTGCAGTTCTGCCAGAACGCGTTCGTCAACTACCTGCCGCACTTCGTGAACTACAACGCGATTTACGGGACCGTCGGGGTCATGATGCTTCTCATGCTCTGGGTTTACATCACCGGCGTGGTGATCTTTCTGGGCGCCTGCCTCTGCTCGGCGGCCGCAAAAGTCCACGGGGACGAAAACGCGTGAGCCCACCCCGCGCGAACCCGCTTTCGGCCTGCAAAATGATGCGCGCGATTTTGCCGGGCCGCTTGGCGATCACCGGCGCGATTTTGTTAACCCAAGTTTCTCCTGCGCTCCCGCCAAGCACCGGTGCCAACGGAAAATATGAATCCGGCCCTCATCACGCGGAGGCCTTGGCGCTGCGGCGGACCATGACGGTGACGGTGCCGAGGGCGAGGATGCCCATGACCCACGTGCTTGTTTCGGGCACGGCAGCCACGGCAACGCCGGCGGCCAGCTGGCCGACCAGCAGGTCGTTGCCGCAGGTCTCGGTGAGGCGGAAAGTCGCCCCGTTCGCCAGCGACACCGAAGACAGGTCGAACGTGAAAACGTAGTTGGTCCCGCCGTTGGTCCCGATGTTGATCCCGAGATCGGCCAGGACCCGGGCATCGGTCTTGGTCGTCAGATTGAACAGCCCGCTGGAGACGACCTGGTCGGCACCGCTCGCGACAAGCTTCGCGGGATCGCTGCTGGCATTCTGGGCGTAGCCGGTGGACTGCAGGACCGAAGCCCCGCTCAGCGCGGCAATGTTGTAGCTCAAGTTCCCGGTGGTCGGGTCGATCAGGTGGATGGCGTATTCGTAGCCGGCCTTCGAATTGGCGTAAGTGAAGTAGCCGTCGCCCACGTTGCCAGGGCGGGAGGGCACGGTGTAGGATTTGTTGGTGTCGATGAAAATGTCGCCGATCCCGATGCCTTCGTTTGTCGTTTGCGGGTTGAATCCGCTCACGACCATCAGCTTGTTGGTGTTGACGTCGAAAGCGATCGCCCGCAGATCCCAGCTCGCGTTGGCCGCGCAGTTGGCGGTCACCTCGCCGGACTCGTTGATGCCAGCCCTCGGATCCGATCCGTAGTTCGAGCTCGGAATCCCGTCGTTGACCGTGATATCCACATATCCGGCACGCACAGGAAGATTTGTCACCACCGCGGCGATCAAGGCCGCTGCAAGGATTTGGTAGGTTTTCATCTTCATCATGGGTGCAGTTTATGAAATTCCACAGGGATGTCAACAAATATTTGCATAAAAGTTGCAACTGGTTGCATTGTGATAAACCCGATTTCAGTAAAGTAATGAATGGATGTTTGAAATTCACATGTTGCATAAATTCGCGAATATCACAAACAAATAACGCGACAGGTTGCCTGCCGGCGAAGCGCATTCTTCTCGGGTGATCAGAAGCAGCACCAGGATGTATTTTTCCTGATCCAGTCGGCGGAAGCGAATGGAGATCGCCCTCGCCTCACGAGGCGGGGAGCTGATACAGGATGACGGCATGGAAGAGCGATACTGCCAGTTCGGGAAGCGGTTTTTGGACGGTTTTTCATGGATTGCGCCGGTGACGAACAACCGGCTCGGCGATGCGCTGAACATCGAGTTTGTCCATGAGCAGCTCTTCACGATAGAAGGCGAGAAAGTCCTTCATGATGTCGGCTACGGCGAAAAGGGGAAACGCTTCAGCGAGGCGGATTACGGCAAACCGATCAGGTCGTTGAGCGACCTGGCGAAGAACGGATACTGGCTCGTCGGCCGGACGTATCATCCGGAGGCCGCCGAGGAGGCGCTCGCTGAGATCGACGACGGCCACTACTATTCCTTCTTCAGCAACCAATGCCAGGACTGGGCCGATCGCATGTGCCGGAAGATGGAGCAGATCGAAAAAGCCCGCAGGCTCGCGCCTCTCGGAAAACCTGAGGAGGAAGCGCGGGAGAAAAGTTTTTGGGAAGAGAAGCCCCCGACGGCACCGGCGTCAGCGCTTCTCGGCCTGCTGGCGATCGGTCTTGGAGTCGGGTCGATGCTCGCGCCCGCGGTCGCAGCGCACCGGTCGGTTTGGATCCTGGCCGCGTTTCTCGTGGTCTCAGGGATTTTCGAAATCATCTACGCGTTTCACGGCCGGGTCTGGAGCCAGATCATCGGGACGATTTTTTTTGCGTTTCTCAACATCGCCGCGGGCGGTGCATTGTTCCTGGACACGCAATTCGCGGCCAACTGGGCCGGCGGGCTCTTCGGGCTGGCCTTCGGGTTCAACGGGCTCGCGCATATCGTGGTCGCGGCACGAAGCCGTCCGTTCATGCAATGGCTGGGCACCCTTTTCACCGGGATCGCGATGCTGGCCGGCGCGATCCTCCTGCTCACGCACACGATCGGCGAGCGCGACGTCCTCTTCGGCGTCATGATCGGCGTCAACCTGATTCTCGGCGGGCTCTCGACGCTCTGGCTGCGCTGGTCGGTGCGGGGCAAGCCGGCTCAGGCGACGCCGGGGAAGCTGGTCACGAACTGAATCTTAAAATCCGGAAACGACGAGACGATCTGGATTTTAAAATCCGGGAACGAGTTCACGACCTGCCATTTTCCGGGCTTGTCGGGGAACGAGTTCACGATTTGGACCTTGAGGTCGGGGAAGCTGTCCACGACCTGGACTTTGTAATCGGGGAAGCTCGACACGAACTGGATTTTCCCGAAGACCTTGGCCACGTCGGCATTCGGTTTTGCGGTGAGGGCCGAGGCCGGGGCCAGGGCGAGCGCGGCGATGAAACGGCGGCGGTTCACGGCTCGGTTTCCGCTTTG
>Ga0194063_10002691_pt1 | contig 10908 bp, 20 predicted proteins | sample SepL3720m_MetaG_FD_155459 | JGI IMG/M metagenome (GOLD analysis project Ga0194063, IMG submission 155459) | Anoxic zone freshwater microbial communities from boreal shield lake in IISD Experimental Lakes Area, Ontario, Canada - Sep2016-L373-20m | ecosystem: Environmental > Aquatic > Freshwater...
CAACGACGTCGACAAGGTGCTCGATGCCCCGGAAGTCCTCGATGTTGCGCGTGTAGAGGGGAAGCTCGGCGGCCATCGCAGTGGCGGCGATCAACAGGTCGACTGCCCGCGGGCCGCGGGCCTTGCGACCCGTTGCCGCGATCGCGGCGTAGATGTGGCCATAGGCGCGTGCGGCAGCGGAGTCGAAAGCCAGCGGGTGAAACGTAGCCTCGGCCCGCTGCAGCCGGTCCTGGCGCCGCGCCCGTTCGGCGCTGTCGCCGGCGGCGTGAGGGCCGGCGGCCAATTCGGCCATGGTCAGTGCGCTGACCGCCAATTCCTTTGGGAGACAGTCCGGATCGAGCTGATCGAGGTCGATCACCACGGAGGTGTCGATGAGCCCGCGTGGATGGCGAGGCTCAGCCACGGGGTGCAAGGTCTTGGCTGGCGACGACGTCCAAGTCGGCGCGCAGGCGTTCGAGGTCGACCCGGGGCGCGCCCCGGAACGCCGCCACCGCTGCAGCCGCACTGACGAACCGATCGCGCCGCAGGGGGGAAAGCTCCCCCACGGGAACACCGTTCCGGGTCACGACGAAGGACTGGCCGCAGTCAAGCTGGCGCATGATCTCGCCGCTGTTGTTGCGCAACTCCCGTTGAGTGATCTCGGTGGCCACGAGCCGAGCGTAGCACTGCGTGCTACGCGCTGTTCTCGGTTCACACCTTGATTACGGACAGAGCGGGGCACGCACGGGCAATCCGGTCGAAATCCGCGTCCTGCGTGACGACGGGAAGGCCGTGCTCGATCGCGGTTGCCGCAATGAGGGCGTCGGTCAGCTTCACTTCCCGATGAACGCCGGCGGCTCGGCAGTCGGCGACGAGTCGCGCCCACGAAACCATCACCGCTTCACTAAGCGGGATCGGATCGGCCGCGCGCGCCAGCGCGAGCGTGTCGGCACGCCGCGATCGAGTCACCGCATCGTCGGCATTGAGGACACCGAGTTGCAGTTCACCGATCGTTATGACCGAAAGTGCCACGCGCTGAGGCAGATTGGCGACAGCGCGGCCGCTTTCGCGCGCGATGAAAACCGACGTGTCCAGTAGGCCTACTTCGACCTTCGCCTCGGTCACAGGTCGTCGAGGGTCTGACCGGCAAGGTCGTCGAGTTCCTCGGTCAGGCGCGCATCGGCCGAGCGTTCGACCAGTTCGTCGCGTAAACGCTCGCCGGACAGCCAGCGGGCGCGGCGCCGATGCGGCACGATATCGGCCACCGGTTCCCCGTGAACCGTGAGAGTGACCCGCTCCCCGGCCTTGACCGCATCAATCACATGACTTGTCCGATTCCGCAGGTCTCGCACGCCGACCTCCATGTGCGACACCGTAGCACAAATCTGCAACACCCCCGAGCGATCGCATGGTACCGTTTTTTGTACCAGTAGGAAGGTCCGTTATGGCGATCACGGCGAGTGAGGCCCGCAAGAATCTGTTCCCATTGATCCAGCAGGTCAACGACGACCGGGCGCCGGTGGAGATCACCTCGAAGAATGGTCGCGCGGTGTTGATCTCCGCTGACGAGTGGGAAGCCTGGCAGGAAACCGCCTATCTGTTTCGCTCTCCGGCCAACGCCCGCAGGCTGCTCGATGCCGCCGCCGCACTGGATGCGGGACAAGGTCTGCGGGTTGAGCTCGACACCGCTGAGTGAACGTCATCTTCTCCCCACCGGCATGGGAGGACTACCAGCATTGGCAGTCCGTTGACCACACAATCCTCAAGCGCATCAACCGGCTGATCAACGAAATTCGTCGCTCCCCGTACGAGGGGATCGGAAAACCCGAGCCGCTCAAGTACGGCCTTGCCGGCGCTTGGTCGCGCCGCATCACCGATGAGCACCGACTGGTCTACCGCATCACCACGGAAAGCGTGGAGATCCTCCAAGCGCGGTACCACTACTAAAGCGTCGCCCCTCCGCTGTCAGTTAAGGGTCCATATCGGCAACCGTTGACCGCCGGTGCGTGGCATAGTTGTGGCATGAGTCGAACACGATTGAGCACGACCGTGGACTCCGCCCTCCTCACCGAAGCACGCAAAGTGCATGCCGGCACCACCGACGCCGCGCTGGTGGACGAGGCGCTCCAGGCCCTGCTCGACCGGTACCGGGCGGCGCAGATCGACGCGAGCTATACCGCCTACGACACTCAGCCCGCTGATCATCCCGACGAGTGGGGTGATCTCGCGTCATGGCGCCGGGCGGCCGGCGCGTCGTGAGTTCGCTGCCCGCGCGGGGCGAGGTCTGGTGGTGCGAGTTCGCCGAGATCGGCCGCCGGCCCGTCGTCGTAGTCTCCCGCGACGCGGCGATTCCCCGACTTCGGCGCGCACTCGTCGCGCCGTGCACCACCACGATCCGGGGATTGGCGAGCGAGGTCGTGCTCGATCCGGGGGAAGATCCGATTCCCCGGCGGTGTGCGGTGAATCTGGATTCGGTGGAGAGCGTCTCGGTTGCCGTCCTGGTGGAGCGGCTCGGCCGTCTGTCCGACGATCGGATGCGCCAGGTCTGCCGGGCCCTGGAGGTGGCCGTCGACTGCAGGTGACGAGCGGGAGCTACGTAACGGCTACACTTGTAGCATGTCTGAGGTGCCATCCCGTGAACTGCGCAATGACACCGCCGGCGTACTGCGCCGGGCGCAGGCCGGGGAAGCCATCACGGTCACGGTGAAAGGTAAGCCGGTAGCCCACCTCACCGCGATCCAACCCAGTCGTCGGCGCTGGCTCTCTGGAGTCGAACTCGCGCAGCGGCTGAAGCGGGTGCAAGCCGATCCCGGACTTCGCCGCGACCTCGCCGTGCTGGCCGGCGACACCACCGACGATCTGGGACCGATTCAGTGATTGCGGCCGGCGTGCTGGACACCTCGGTGTTCATCGCGAACGAGACGGGCCGTCCACTCGACGAGTCGGCCATGCCCGAGGAAGTCGCGACGACCGTCATCACCCTGGCCGAACTCAACGCCGGGGTGCTCGCCGCGGGCTCTGCCGAAATCCGTGCCCGACGGTTGGCCACGCTCGACGCCGTCGCCGACATGGTGGCGCTGCCGGTCGACGAAGACGCGGCACGCGTGTGGGCGCGGTTACGCGTCCATCTCGCCGAGACGGGACGCCGGATGGGGGTCAACGACCTGTGGATCGCGGCGATCGCGGTCGCGCGCGGACTGCCGGTCATCACTGGGGACGACGACTTCGCGGCTCTTGAGGGAGCGGCGGGATTTGCGGTAATTCGGGCCTGAAGCCCGGACGGACGAGGAGATCTGGCGCGCTGTCGAACGGTTGCTAGTGTGCTGAGGCGTTGAGTGGGCTAACTTCAGCACATGCGCTTGCACATTACGGTCGACGACGATCTGGTCGCAGAACTCGACCAGCGGGCGGGAAGCCGCCGGCGCAGCGCATTCATCGCCGAGTTGATCCGCCGAGGCCTCGATGACGAGCGGCGGTGGGACGATATCGAGTCCGCGCTCGGGAGCATCCCCGATGAAGGCCACGACTGGGACGCCGATCCCGCCGAGTGGGTGCGCCGCCAACGTGCCGATGATCGCCGCGTCGGCTGAGGTGGCCAGGATCCTGCTCGACTCGACCGTCCTGATCGACGCACTGCGCGGCCGTCCGGCGGGCGAGCGCCTGCGTGCCCTGCGCCGCCAGGGTGACGAACCCTGGACCTGTGCGATTTCCATCGAGGAGATCTGGCGCGGACTGCTTCCTGGTGAAGAAGCCTCGGCGCAGCGATTGGTGCGCGGCTTACGGTGCGCGCCGTTGGGGTCGGCGGAAGGCGTGCGGGCCGGTAGTTGGCGCCGGCAGTTCGCCGGGCGGGGGATCACGCTGCACCAGGCCGACTGTCTGATCGCCGCCGCCGCCGCCGGAATCGACGCGCGCCTGGCGACCGGGAATCCCGCCGACTTCCCGATGGACGAGCTCACTGTCGAGCACTGGCCAGTCGGGCGCTGAGTACGGGAGAGTGGGGAGGCGTCCCGTGAGACAGCAGCCACGCACCTTGGAGTTCAGGAGCGTTGAGCTACCAGATCCTTCACGGAACAGGGGGCGCTGGCGATCGGTGTTCCTACGGCCATTGCGAGATCGTCACTTTGCCTTGGCCGCCCTGTTCGGCCAGTTTGTGGGCGTGACGCAGGGTGTCGGCGTTGATGGGGCTGAGCCGCTGGTTGGAGAGGTCGGCGAGCCGACCTTCGTCGATGAGATGCGAAATCTGGGTGAGGATCGCGCCGTGCTTCTCGATTTGCGGCCCCATCGAGCGCAGCCCCATGAACTCCATTCCGAAGCTGGCCGAGCGCAGGCGCAGACCGCCGAATGGCACGGGATCGAGATCGGCCATGACTGCACAGATATGGCCGAACGGGGCGACCAGTTGCGACATGGTGTCGAGGTAAGTCGCTGCCGACGAACAGCACACGATGAAGTCGAAGGCGCTGTCCGGCAATTGGTCTGCCAGCGGTTTGCGGTGATCGACGACTGCGTCGGCCCCGAGGCTTAAGCACCACGAACTGCCGGACGACGACCCTGCCGTTGCGGTAACGGAGACGCCAGCCAGTGTCTTGGCCAGGTGGACTGCCGCTGATCCGGTTCCGCCCGTGGCTCCGATGACCAGCAGGGAAGCCCCGCTGTCGGTTCCGTCCGTCCTGATCCGGAGGACGTCGAATAGCGACTCCCAGGCGGTGATGCCGACCATTGGCCATGCCACCGCCCGGTCTGGGCTCAGGGCCTTCGGTAGGGGCGCGAGCAGGCGGGCATCGACGACGATGTACTCACTCGATGCTCCCGTCGCGGCCATGGCTGAGGCCGAGCCGAACACCTCATCGCCGACCGACCAGCGACGGACTTCGGTGCCGACGGATTCGATGACCCCGGCGAAGTCGGCACCCACAACGCGCAGCGATCCCGAAGGCGGAATCTGCTTGGGCAACGACTGCGCGATTTCCTCCCACGGTGTTGACCGGAAGTAGATGTCCGCCGGATTGACCCCGAGAGCAGTGGTTCGTACCAGCGCCTCACTCGGCCCCGGCGCGCCCACCTCGACGGTGCCGTTCACGAGGGAGTCGGCATCGCCGTGCTGGTGGACACCAATGGCCCGAGATTCCTTGATCACGCCAGAATCCTAGGCAGCGAAGCCGACCAAGGGGCTGGATCGGCGCTGGCTTATTGCGCGAGCCATCCCCCGGCGACGGCGACAGTGTCCTCAGGGGAGCGCGATCCGAAGTGCCTTGCTGATCTCGGCCATGGTCGGCGGCGACAAGGTGCCCAGCGATTCGGTGAGTTCATCGTGGTAGATCTGCACGATGTCATCGACCAGGACGTAGCCCACGAACGGATCGGCCGCAGTCAATGGCACGACCGTTGGGACGTGCGCGTGCTTGCTGGTCGTCGTAATCCGTGCGGCCAGAACGGTATCCAGATTTTTGTTCCTCGAGTTGTTACTCAGGATGACCCACGGCTTTAAGCCATGTCCGAGATCCACCCGGTAAGCCTGACTGCGCAGGGCACGGCTCATTCACGCCCCTCGGTCCGACGCGTGTATCGGTCCCGCGCAGTCCGCCGTTCGATATTGGCCGATTCGCTGTTGAACTCTGAGGCCAGCTGGGCGTAGCCGACATCGAGGACATGCTCCTGCAACGCTTCGGCCCCCGCCTGAAGCAGCGCCCGCAGCGCGGCGGCCTCCGATTTGATGTCGTCTGCGACATCGTGCTGGGTGGCCCAGTGCCGCAGGACCTCAAAAGCCGGCGAGCCCTGACTGAGGTAGGGGGCTATCACCGCCTCGTCAGAGTCGCCAAGGATCAGACTCACACGCTTGCTCATGGTGCATATCGTACACCGGGTCGCGGTGTATGCGTCAGCGTATTGGTCGCGCTCGGACGTCTGCTGGGCGCTCACGTTGCGCCGCTTCGGCGCCGACAACAGTGGCCAGTTCTAGAGCGATCCCGGTGGCGCGCAAGGCCGATCATGCCTGTTCGTGTTGCCTGCGCTCGAGCCGGAGTCAGCGATGCCACAACCTGGGTTTCTAACGAATATCGCTACGCGCCTGTTTGCGTTAGAATAGGCGCGTGGCGAGGCATCTGGGGTTGGAAGAACTCCTTCAGGAGCGGTTCGACATCCGCGTCGACGAGTTCGTCGCCGCGCTCAGCTCCTTACCGGCGACGCGGGCAGCCGCGGCGGCACTCACCGAGGCCGAGGCCCGACTGCTCGACGACGCCGGATTCACCGCCGATCCCGGGGCCTACCCTGCGGCGGCCGGCGAAGCTGCCGGCCAGGTAGCCCACCTGGCGGTGACCGCGTTCACCGCAGAGGAGGTCGCGACCGGTTTGGGCATCACCGCCTCGCGGGTGCGGCAGAAGCGTCTGGCCGGGGAGCTCTGGGCGATCCCCGACGGAAAGACGTGGGTCTTCCCTGTGATGCAGTTCGAGACCTCCGCGGACGGCGGCCCAAGCCGCCAGGTCCGCGGTCTGGCAGGGGTGTTCCAGGCGCTTCCCGACGACCTGCACCCCGCGACGGTGGCAGGGTTCCTAAGCACCCCCCAACCCGATCTGTTCCATTACCGGTCGATGACCCCGCTGGAATGGCTTCGCGACGGCGGCGATGTCGACCAGGCCGCCGCCGCCGCGGTCGGGATCGACTGGTACACGGCTTGAGCACACGGCTGCCCGGCCCGCCGTCTGCCGACCGGCTCAGCGTCATCGGCATCCGCGACGACGAGTACCGAACGCTGGGCGACGAGACGGTGGGCTGGCGCGTGCACCGCACGGCGGGAGAACATGTGCTCGCGTGGAACGCATTTCGCGAGCACGGTCCGCATCTGCGGTTCGATCCGCACCCGGCGCCGATAGGTCCCCATCCCGGAGTCGGCGTCTGGTACGCGGCGACGACACCGTTCGCGGCGTTGGCGGAGGCGTTCCAGAGCGGTCGCGTCATCGACCGCTCCCGCGGTCAGCCCTACTTGACCGGGTTGCGGTTCGGCCGCGACCTGCAACTGCTCGACCTCGCCGCCGACAGCGGCGGTTCCTGGCCCACCCGGGCAGGGGGCACCTTCGCCATGTCGACGACCCCGCACTCCATCACGCAGCGCTGGGCGCGGCGTATCGCCGAGGCATTCCCCGACCTCGACGGGCTGCGCTACAACAGCCGCTTCACCGGGCAGCCCTGCATCGCACTGTTCACCCCGGCGCGCGACGCTATGCCCGAGAGGCCGCTGCTGTCCCTGCCGCTCAGCCACCCCGGGCTGGCCGCCGCGATCGCATCGGCCGCGAACCGGCTCGGCTATCTCCTGCTCTGAAACCGAACCGTGGAAAACAGCGTCCACACCGTATTACATTGTCCACATGTCCGTGAATGTATCCGTGCGTCTCGATGACCGTCTTGCCGAGCGACTGCGCCTCCGCGCTCGCGCTGCTGGCGAAACCTTGTCTGATCGGCTGCGTCGCTATGCCGAGGAAGGTGCGCGGCGCGACGAGCATCCAATGATCACCTTTCGCGATGGGCCGACCGGCCGGCGGGCCGGAGTGATCGGCGGACCGGACGTGTGGGAGATCGTGATGTGGATCGGCGATCTCGGTCCGGCCGAGGACGCGGTTGCGGATCTGATCTCAGACCGGCCCGTCACACGGGCGCAGGTCGACGCTGCATTGGATTACTGCGCCGCGTACCCGGCGGAGACCCAGGCGCGAATCGACCTCCATCGTGACGTGACGGCTGCCGCTGATTCGCGGTGAAGGTGCTGCTTGACGAGATGTATCCGACCAGGGTCGCGGTGGCGCTACGCGCGGACGGCATCGAGGCGTCCACCGTCGCCGAACTCGGCCTGGCCGGCAGCGCAGACCCCGATGTGTTCGCCGCGGCTCTTGCCGGCGGCTACGCACTGGTGACAGAGAACGTTGGCGATTTCACGCGCCTCGCCGCCGAACACAGCACCGCCGGAGGGCATCACCACGGACTGCTGATCGCGCTCTCGTCGCGGTTTTCCCGCCAGCCTGCCGGCTCTGCCGCGTTGGTCGCAGCGGTGAGCGACGCCGCCCAGCAACTGTTGGCCGACCGCGTCGTGTACCTGAAGCAGCGAACCTAGGCGTGGTCGCCCGGCCCCTGCGGACTTCCGACCACGTTCCGAATAGTGTGGCGGAATGACCGCGACAGCCCTCCGCGCCACGCGCCGCTCCTCGGACCTGAGCAAGCACTCGGCCGAGGTGTTTGCCGAGGCTGAGGACCATCCAGTGACGGTGACTCGGCGCGACGGCGAGCCGCTCGTACTCATGTCGCAGCGCGAGGCGGAAAGCCGCAATCGCATGCTCCAGTTCGCCGCGCAGCTCATCGGCGTGGCGGTCGATGACAATGGTCCGCTCGCTGAGCGGATGTCCAGGGCCTTTCCCTGGATGCTCGCACTGTCACCCGAGGACCGCACGATCTGCGCCCAGGACCTCGTCGACGCTGCGCGGGCGTCGTTCTCTACTGACCAGCCTTATCTGGTGCTCGCGGAACTGACCTCGTGGAAAGAGACCGCTACCGCCATCGCCGCCGGCCTGAACCGGGGCGAGCCGGAGTGGTGGGACGATGGCGATGTCGTAGAGCGGCCGTAGTCGTGGCCGCCAAGCGCGGTGAGCTGGTCCCTCATCCTCCGAAGAAGATCGAGTACGAGATCCGCTACGCCACCACCGACGCGGCCAAGGGGCACGATGCCAAGCAAGTACGACCCGGAATTGCCGATTGCCGACTGCCGACCGGGCCAACCCCGGCGCGCCAAGCGCCAAGCCCCTCACCCAAACCCCAAACCGCCGAATCGGAGTCTCCCGTGCCAGTAGCCCAGTCCATCGCCAGGTTCAACTCGATCCGCCCCAAGGAATCGCTCACCGGGCACGTCGACATGCTCATCGTCGGCGCCGGCATCTCCGGCATCGGCCTCGGGCACTATCTGGTCACCAAGTCGCCGGGCAAGAGTTACGCCATCGTCGACGGCCGCGACGCCATCGGCGGCACGTGGGACCTGTTCCGCTACCCGGGAATCCGGTCGGACTCCGACATGCACACCTTCGGCTTCGAGTACAAGCCGTGGACGTCCGACAACGCCATCGCCGACGCGCACGAGATCCTCAGCTACCTGCACGAGGCCATCGACGAGGACGGACTGGCCAAGCAGATCTATCTGCAGCACAGGGTGATTCGCGCCAACTTCAACTCCGATGACGCGCTGTGGACGGTGACGCTGGAGCGCGGCGGGCAACAGTGGGACATCACCTGCAACTGGTTTTTCGGCGCGACCGGCTACTACAACTACGCCGAGGGGAACGCACCTCACTTCGAGGGTCGGGAGGACTTCGAGGGCCAGATCGTCCACCCGCAGTTCTGGCCGGAGGATCTGGCCTACCACGGCAAGGAGATCGTCGTCATCGGCAGTGGCGCCACCGCTGTCACGCTGATTCCGGCGATGGCCGACGACGCCAAGCACATCACCATGCTGCAGCGCTCGCCGTCCTATGTGATGCCGCAGCCGCGCAAGGACCCGATTGCCAACGCGCTGCGAAAAGTGTTGCCGGCCAAGGCGGCCTACGCCGCGGCGCGCAGGTTCAACATCGGCAAGCAGCGCTTCATCTACGGCCTGTGCCAGCGCAATCCGAAGTTGGCCCGGCGCATCATCCGCGCCGTCAACGCCAAGATGTTGCCCACCGGCTACGACGTCGACACCCACTTCAAGCCGACCTACGACCCGTGGGACCAACGGCTGTGTGCGGTTCCCGACGCTGATCTGTTCCGCACCATCGGCACGGGCAAGGCCGCCGTCGTCACCGACAAGATCGCGCGCTTCACCAAGACCGGCATCCTGCTGGAGTCCGGCCGCGAACTGAACGCCGACATCATCGTCACCGCCACCGGACTGAAGCTGCAACTGTTCGGCGGCATCGAGGTGTCCGTCGACGGCGAGGTCACGAATGCCAATGACTGCCTGGTCTACAAGAGCTTCATGCTCTCGGGAATTCCCAACCTGGGGTTCATGTTCGGCTACACCAACTCGTCATGGACGCTGAAGGTGGACCTGGTGTGCGAGCACCTGTGCCGGCTGCTGGCCTACATGGATCAGCATGGGTACACCACCGTGGTGCCCGTTGCCGACGACCCGAATATCAGCAAGCGCCCGATGCTGGCCTTCTCGGCCGGCTACATCATGCGGTCCATCGACGAATTCCCGCAGCAGGGGACCAGCGGCCCGTGGACCATCGAGATGGATTACCGGGCCGACGTCGCACGGCTTCGCACGGGTCCGGTCGACGACCCCGCGTTGCGATTCAGCAGCGCTGACCGGCCGGTGGCTGCCGCGGCGCGCTGACGAGCCCCGGCATTGTCACGTTAGTGGGCGTCGGTGACCTGGGGGCCGACGGTGGATACCCCGGACGGCTGCTGGGTTGGGCCAAAAATGCACTTGCCCTTCGGGTTGAGATCATCAAACGGCATACGAACCCCGGCAGCACCGGATTCCACGGCTGGCCGTTGGGCGTCAGCGATCGAGCGCGCGGATTACCAGGTCCTTGATTTCGGCGAGGTTATCCTCGGTGGATCGGCGGAAGCCGCGCATTTCGGTCTTGACCTCGGCCAGTTCGGACTCCACCGCGGCCAACCGCTGCGAATGCTCCCGCTGGTTAGCGCCCAAGGCATTGACCGCCGTGAGTACCGCGCGGTAATCGGCCTGTGTCGCCTCCAGTGCCGCGACGCGAGCTTCTAAGTCCTCCAGAGTCGCCACCCGGCCAGCGTACGGTGTGCCACCCTCCCCCGATAGCCGACGACAAGCATCACGAAAAGTGCCCGCCAAACACCCTCGGTGCATCACGTAAGAATGCCCGCGAAACGGTGATCCTCGGCAGGCATGGGAAGTGGGCTGTCGATGTCGTCTCGTGCCGAGATCACCGC
>Ga0194063_10002692_pt1 | contig 10905 bp, 4 predicted proteins | sample SepL3720m_MetaG_FD_155459 | JGI IMG/M metagenome (GOLD analysis project Ga0194063, IMG submission 155459) | Anoxic zone freshwater microbial communities from boreal shield lake in IISD Experimental Lakes Area, Ontario, Canada - Sep2016-L373-20m | ecosystem: Environmental > Aquatic > Freshwater >...
TAGTGGTGGTAACAGAGATTCATTAATCGATAGCGTTTCCTTGCCTGCTAGCGGACGTTATAGAATTATCGCCTGGTCCTACAATAATGGCTCAGCAGGCGGATACACGCTCAGTCTAACTTTAAGCAACCCTCCCATTACCTGTTCAGGGCAATATAAAGCTGAATATTACAATAACCGTTACGGGTCAGGCAATCCAACCTTCACGCGCTGCGAAAACTGGCCGATTTCTCAGAATTGGGGAAATGGTGGCCCAGGAAATGGAGTTGGAAATGATAACTTCTTCGTTCGCTGGACAGGCATCTTCTCTTTCGAAAGCGCTACCTATACCTTCACTGCTACAGCCGATGATGGCATTCGTCTATATGTGGATAATGGGTTGCAGATTGACGCCTGGAGAGACCAGGGACCCACGACATACAAAAAAGACGTGGCTTTATCCGCTGGTAATCACACTATCAAAGTCGAATATTACGAGAATGGTGGCGGTGCAACTGCCCAAGCTTCCTGGCAAAAGAAAATTGTCGCAACTTACGGTTCGGCATGGGTATCGCAAAGCTCATACCCAACAGTGATAACGGGCGGATATGCTGACTTGTGGGTGACATTCAGGAACACCGGGAACACAACCTGGTACAACACATTCTCACCCAATCGCACCCTTTTAGGCACTCTAAACCCAACGACTGGTGCAATTGATTACCCCTCACCGTTTGTTTGTTCACCTGGCTGGGTTGGAAACAATCGCCCCGCTATTTTGTCGGAGGCATCAGTTACACCTGGAAATACCGGTACCTTCCGGTTCCGAATTTGTGTGCCATCCAATATGTCTCCCACTACTTACCGCATTGCGGTTGCGCCTCTCGTTGAGAATGTCAGTTGGATGAAACCTTCCACATTTGTATACTGGGATGTCAAGGTCAATTCATCCAGCACCGGTAATCTCGCCCGTGGAAAATCCGCCTTTTCGGGTCCGATTCAGGGTTCACTTTATGGTCCTTATTTTGCTAATGACGGAAGTACGAGTACTCGCTGGTCATCGCGTGATGGTGGTTATCAAAATTGGTATACAGACCTGGGAAGCAGCCAAAGCTTCAATCAAGTCATAATCAACTGGGAAACGGCTTATGCCAAAAAGTATGCGATCGTGTTCAGCAACGATAACAGCACCTGGTACTTTAACGGATCTTACGAATACATATCTTCGGCGGGTACAAAAACGCATAATATAGGCTCACGAAATTACCGTTACGTGGGAGTACGGATGTATGAAAATGCAGGTAATTATGGCAACTATTCTATGTGGGAAATAGAGGTATATAACAGGTAAAGAAAAACTAATAATTTATAAAGCGTAGGGGCACGTGTTTTGAAGTAGTGTCCAGGTCATACAACAGTTCCCGGGCCCCTACCCACCGTTAAAGTCACTTTTTATCAACATATGTTTAAATGTTACTCAACAAATGTTGTGTTTCCATTAAACGTTTGTTTAATGGAAATTGCATATTTTGTTGATTGACATAAATGTATTTTTGTTGTAAAATACTATGGTGGATAATCATTGATATTCACGGTGCTGCTGGGGGAATCCAGCACCTGGTTTTATATCTTACGGCTCAAAGATAATGTACAACTGAATACGTGAATGTTTGGAGGAAAGAACCATGAGACAAATTCTTTTTGTTTCACTCAGGGGGATCTATGTTTTGGTGATAATGCTGTTATTTTTGAGCGCATACGGCAGGTTGCAAAGCCAGGATGGGCGAGTTATGGCTGCATCCTCAAGTGTCACTACACCTGCGCCCACGAAGATCAGCGTCTCGACTCCAACAGTAACGCACACACCCGCGCATACCAGTTTCCCTGCTTCACCTAAAACGAACACCCCATCCCCGTTGGAAACGCTAAGTCCAGGAGACGATTCCACTTCAGCCTCCAGCATTCCCAGCTTAAGTACCACACCCGACCCAGCCATCTGTACTAAACAGGAACAGATGCCGGTGAAGGAATGCAATGCTCTGGTGAATCTTTATAAAAACACCAAAGGTAGTGACTGGAAACATAAAGATGGCTGGCTGGTAAATGATACTCCGTGTACATGGTATGGTGTCACCTGTAAAGATGGACATGTGGAGAAATTAGATTTGAGTTGGAATCAACTTCGCGGGACAATCCCTGCAGAATTAGTCAGTTTGCAGAATTTGGTGGATTTGCGCTTGAACAGCAACCAGCTTACCGGAATGATCCCGGCTGAATTAGGAACCCTGACAAAGATGACCTGTTTAGGGTTGGGAGGTAACAGACTCATGGGGACAATCCCAACCTGGTTGGGTAAACTGACGAAACTGAAGATATTAGATTTCGGTGGCAACAAACTCACTGGAACAATACCTCTTTGGTTGGGTCGTCACCCGAGCTTGACAGAGTTGGACTTGAGCTATAATCAGCTTACGGGGACGATCCCACCAACATTGGGCAATCTGACGAAGTTGATATATTTAGGGTTAAGCAACAATAAACTTACCGGGATGATACCCGTAGAATTAGCCAGTTTAACCCGCCTAACAAGATTACGATTGGAATATAATAAGCTCATTGGGACGATACCAACCTGGTTGGGCAATTTGACGAACCTGAGGGGGTTAAGTTTGGATAGTAATCAATTCAATGGGACTATCCCATCCGAATTAGGCAATCTGATAAATCTGACATGGTTGAGTTTGGATAGTAATCAACTCAGCGGGGCAATCCCGATACAAATTGGCAACTTGACCCAACTGCAATATCTATACTTATTTAGAAATAGACATTGGAACAATGGGAAATATATTGGTGGGTTGAGCGGACAGATTCCGTCTGAACTTGGAAACCTGACGAACCTGATAGAGTTGGATTTGAGTAATAATCAATTTAGCGGAACAATCCCGTCCGAATTGGGCAGCTTAACGAATCTGATGAAATTGAATTTGGGTAATAATAACCAATATGTTGGTGAAGTAATTATTGGTGGTCTCATTGGGACGATCCCACCCGAACTGGGCAGGCTAGCGAAATTATCATCATTAGATTTGAGTTGGAATCAACTCCGGGGGACTATCCCATCCGAACTGGGCAATCTGAAGAACCTGACGGAATTGAGTTTAGACGGTAATCAACTCACAGGACCAATCCTATCCGAATTAGGCTACCTGACAAACCTGACTGGGTTGAATTTAGGTAGTAATCGACTCACAGAGACTATCCCATCCGAATTAGGCAACCTGAAGAACCTGACGGGGTTGAGTTTAGATAGTAATCAACTGACAGGATCGATCCCATCCGAATTAGGCAACCTGACAAATCTGACATGGTTGAGTTTGTATAGTAATCAACTCAGCGGGGCAATCCCGATACAAATAGGCAACCTGACCCAACTACAATATCTAAAATTATTTGGAAATAGCCAGTGGAACAATGGGAAATATATTGGTGGGTTGAGTGGGCCGATTCCGCCCGAACTAGGAAACCTGAAAAAGCTGACAGACTTGGATTTAAGTAGTAATCAATTTAGCGGAACAATCCCGTCAGAATTTGGAAACCTAACGAACTTAGAAAAGTTGAATTTGAGTGGTAATCAAATTAGCGGAACAATCCCGTCTGAACTAGGCAGACTGATGAACTTGATAGAATTGGTTTTGTACGGTAATCATCTCAGCGGAACAATCCCTGCCGAATTGGGTATCCTGAAGAAACTGACGAAATTGTTATTGTGCACTAATAAACTCACAGGAACAGTCCCAAAGTGGTTAGGTAGCATGACAAACTTGGAACAGTTGAATTTGGGCGGTAATCAACTCAACGGAGTTGTCCCGTCAGATCTGGGTAGACTGAAAAACCTATCATCTTTGCAATTGTGGGAAAATAATCTGAATGGGATACTTCCAGCTTCACTAGGCAATCTGACAAAGTTGAAATATTTGGGATTGAGCGAAAATAAACTCAACGGGGCAATCCCAACCTGGATTGGCAACCTGACGAATTTGATGGATTTAAACTTGTCCAGCAATCAATTCAGTGGAGAAATCCCATATACGATAACCAAGCTGGTCAAAATCGCCGATGCAACATCAGATTCTCAGTCTTACCAACTTAACTTAAATGATAATCTATTATCTTCTTCCGACGCCGCTGTGCGTGCCTTCCTGGCAAAGAAGGACCCAGATTGGGAAAATACCCAAAAGCCGGCTGTTGGAAAGGTTCGCTAATCAAATTACCAGAGAGTATAAGAATTATTTTTCTATTTCGGGAGGCATCCATGAAAATAAATAGTATAGTCAATCTCCACATCTTATGGACAATCATCTTGGTTCTCTGCATTTCTCTGGCGGTGTTTGAAGGTGCTGCCATTGCACAAGACACAACGCCACCGCCAGATCCACTGAGCACCGCCTCGCTCGAGCCTTCCGCAGTTGCCAGCAATACGGCTACTTTACCCAGCGAAACCGCTACCGCCATTCCAACAGCCAATGCAACAGAGACATGGAGCGAAATGCCCTCCTCCGTAACAACCGCATTACCCAGCGAGACCGTCACAGAACCAATCCCATTAACTCCAACTAGCGCGCTATCACCGAAGCAAAGCCTCACCCTAAATACGATTGGTTTTCGTCCTGGACCATTTCCAGGCGTCCCCCTCCATTTTTTAGGAGAAACCGCCGAATTACAAGGCTATAAAATAAGCCTGAAAAGCATCGCCATTACCAATAACATCCTTGAAGTCGAGGTCAATTTATCCAACGGATCTGCCAACGCCATCCATCTATTTTCTGCCTTACACCTTTACAAAACGGACAAGCAAGTATTCCCTGCAACGAATTTAGATGAAGAACAAATCCTAGCATCGCACGCATCTTCGGATATCACCCTGGAATATACGCTTGCAGAGCCGCTCACCTCTGAAAATCTTTCCAATTACCAACTTGTTTATATGCCGTTGGGTTATTCTGGTGCCATCTTTACATTTTCATTAGGCATGCGCCCGCAACAGTTTGCCACCCCGCCCCAACTTAAGGAGGACATGCCTCAAGTCGTTTATGGCACAACGGGCGATCCATGGAAAGTGCTGGTATTAATTTATCCGAATATCAATACCAATTATGTCGATTTGGATGGGCACACAAAACACTTAACCGCCAGTATGCCTATTCAGGATCTAATAAATATGAAGACCGCTTTCCTTAACTTGCCCCATCGCAGAATTGTATATAGCTATTCCGCGCAAACCGCCGAAATCGAGGCAAATGTTGTTACAGTAAACCGTTCCCTAACCAGCCTGGAGAAAATTTATAATGGGTATTGGCCCTCACCCGCAATTACTCGCCAGGAAATGAATATTTATGCACCCAAAGGCAAATATGATTCCGTTATCATCTTCTGGCAAGCCTCCCATCCTACAACCGGACAATCCATCCCTGATGGGGGTGGTTGGGGATGGGGTTATTGGCCCGGCGAAACCTATGCCAACGGAATGACGTATGCCTCAATTTATAATTTGAGTTGGGTATGGACCACATCCAACCAAGCCTGTCATGGTGAAGTCTTTTTGCACGAATGGTTACATGGCGTAACCGGTTTTTATATGTCAAAAGGCGTCCCTTTCAATGTCCAGGACTTACACGGGGCGGAAGAAGCCGGATATAGCTGGGATTATAATGATGGCTGTTGGGATTCGTGGTTGAAGGTCTACATGCGTGGACTGGTCTACGAGGCCGGAAAGCGCAAAGCCTTGGTTCCCCAACTCACCTGGTACAAAGGTTCCCTCACCACCTGGACGATTCGAGGTTGGCGCGGAGAATACTTTAACAATCAAACCCTCTCGGGTATCCCTGCTATGGTACGCGACGATAATGCCGTCAATTTCGAATGGCGCAGCTACTCTCCACACCCGCTCATTAACAGCGATCATTTCTCTACCCGCTGGACAAAAACGCAAAAATTTAGCACTGCCGGTTATTACCGCTTTAATGCATTCAGAGACGATGGCATGCGGGTTTGGGTGGACAATCGATTAATCATTGACAAGTGGAAATACGGGCGTGAATATATCACGAAGGATTATTACCTGACTTCCGGATGGCACACAATCCGCGTCGCAGCCTATGAAATCGATGGTTGGGCTTCCGCTAAATTAACAATTCAATTCCTCCGTCGCTGATCCATGCCATCTGGGGATTGAATCTTCTGTCCCCAGATATGGCACGCAAATCCGTCATCGGATTCGTAGGGGCACGGGGGTTGTACCAGTATCCAGATCAGCGCAAAATCCCTGTGACCCTACCAGAATCGTACCAACCCTCTTCATATATGGATGGAATCTCCTATCCATGGGTGATAGCACGTAAAGCCGCAAAGAACAGCAGTTGATGAATCGCCTGACTACGAAGATATTTCATCTATTGGGGCAAATCATTCGTATTAGATCGTTGGTTACTCAGATGTGGGGTGCGGTTGCTTCCTCTTTTCAACATTTGTTTAATTAATTCTCAACAATTGTTTATTTATTATTAAACAAATGTTGAGGTATTATTGCACGTTTTGTTGATTGACATAGATGCATTTTTACTGTAAAATAATATGGTGAATTTAATCATTGATATTCACGGTGCTGCTGGGGGAATCCAGCACCTGGTTTTATTTCTTACGGCTCGAAGATAATAATAAAATTGAATACTTGTACTGTTGAATGAGGACTCTTAGGATTCATCTTACTGCTCCGCATATTATCTCGCTTGCATTCTCATCCAGAGAGTAGGACCTAAAGAACGGCAACCAAATATGTTTTCTGTTTCTGGAGGTTTATATGATAAGGATTGATTCTTGGTACATGAAAGTTATCCGTTGTTTACTGATTGTTGCGTTGCTTTTAAGCGTTTCTTCGTCTGTGAGTGTGCAGCGTGCGGTTGCCGCACCACAAATACAGGGTGAGCAGCCGACACCTACGGTGATGCCTCAAGCTGAGCTGCCCGCTCCCGTAGAGACCATTCAAGGTGAGCAGCCCGCTCCCACAGAGACGCCTCAAGCTGAGCAGCCTGCTCCCACAGAGACACCTCAGGCAGAGCAGCCTGCTCCCGCAGTGACCATTCAAGTAGAGCAGCCTTCCCCCGCCTCGCCGGAAGCTCTGCCTGGCATGGACGCATCCGGGGCTGCACCTGCCACACCTTTACCCACAGGCGGCAGCCAGAGAATTTTACCCGCTGAAACTTTTGCCCAGTCGCAATTGGTGATCGATTATAACCCCGATACCCAATTGGCATCTTTTGTGCGGGCTCCGGCTGGTTACACCATCCAACGCCCGGCGGCGGCTGCTTCGCTGCAAGGAGCCAGCCAATCCTTCCTGGCACAATATGGCTCTTTGTTTGGTTTGAAAAATCCTTCGGCTGAGTTACGCGAGACCGTGAGAAAGAAATCCGAAGGCAACCGTTCCGTCCTGCGCTACCAACAGGTTTATCAAGGGGTGCCGGTTTTCGGGGCAGAATTGATGATGAACCTGGATGCCGCTAATAACCTGATCTCCCTCAATGGCAAGACGATTTCAAATATTGACCTAACCGTAAAACCCAAAGTGGATGCCGTTGCTGCTAAGAAGTCCGCCATGGTTGCGGTGGCAAGGAAATATAAACTGAAGGTGGCTAGCATGAAAGCCAGCCTTCCCGAATTGTGGATTTACAACCCAGTCATCATTGGAAATGGCGCCAATAACAACAACCTCGCCTGGCGCATGACTCTCACCTCTTCAGAGAAAGCCGACCTCAAAGAGCTGGCGTTTGTTGATACGACGAAAGGTGTCGTGATTCTTTCCTTCAACCAGGTGAAAAACACCAAATCTTTGCGCACCTATACTTTTAATCACACATGGGGTGACCGGGCGACACTGGTTTGCACGAGCACAGATGGAACCTGCGCGACAACCGATACCGATGCGATAAAAGCCACTCTATTTGCATCCGACACCTACGATTTCTATTATGAAAACCATGGGCGCGATAGCATCGATAACGCCGGAATGACGATTAATTCCTATGTGCATTTAGGCACTGATTATGGGAATGCTTACTGGGACGGTTTCGCAATGGTTTATGGAGATGGGTTTGCGGTCGATGATGTCGTTGGGCATGAATTGACGCACGGTGTAACGGAATACACATCCAACCTGGATTACTTGAATCAATCGGGGGCGATCAATGAATCGTTCTCCGATGTCTGGGGTGAATTTGTCGATCTGAGCAATACCTCCGGTAACGACGATCCATCTGTACGCTGGCAGTGTGGTGAGGATTTGTGGGAAGGTGGCATCCGTAACATGAAAGATCCTACCATTTTTCACGATCCTGACCGGATGCAAAGCCCACACTATTTCCTTGGATCTGGTGACAATGGGGGCGTCCATACCAATAGCGGGGTGAATAATAAAGCCGCCTATCTAATGACCGATGGCGATACCTTCAATGGTTACACCATCAATGGCATGGGCATCACAAAAGTTGCCAAGATTTATTATGAGGTGCAAAATAACCTCTTAATCTCATCCTCGAATTATCTGGATCTATACGATGCGCTTTATGCCGGCTGCCAAAACCTAATTGGAACCAACGATATCATTGATGCTGACTGCACCAACGTCCGTAACGCAACCCTGGCAGTTGAGATGAACCTGAGCGCGGGAGGCACCCCGCCTGAAAATAATAATTTCGAGAATTCCTTGCCAGCATCACCGCTGACATACACGAATGAGGTAATTACAAGAAGCGCCACAATGTACAAAGATGATCCTGCACCAATCAGGTGTACTCCTTACGGGAATGGCGGGCGCAAATTAAACTCGGTATGGTACCAATACACTGCCGCCGATGCTACTCCGGTAACCTTCGATACCGATGGATCATGGTACGATACTCTCATGAGCGTCTGGACAGGCAGCCGCGGGTCGCTCTCTCAGAAGTCTTGTGTTGATGATGCTCTTTATAATTATGATGGCCAATATTACTATAATGGGTCTTCCCGAGTTACCTTTGTTCCCACCGCCGGTATAACCTATTATATTATGATCTCTTCATACTACGGAGATGGCGGGACGCTGAAATTTAATGCATCTCAGGCAACTTGTTTTACATTAACTAAGACTGCCATCCCAGTTGCAGGCGGTACGATTACCGCCAGCCCAACGAATTCCAGTGGTTGTAGTAGTGCAGGAACCTATTTAGAAAAAGAGCTTATTACCCTCACTGCTAATCCAAATTTGTATTATCACTTCGGCCATTGGGGCAGCACATCGGTCAGCGCAACGTCGGTCATGGTTGAGATGCTGCCAGCCGATTTCGGCATTACAGGCACCTTTGTTGCCAACCTGAAAACTGGCACATACAATGATAACTATGCCGGCATTGTTCACACCTCTGGGTGGTTGACCCAAGCGGGTCCATTTTATACCAGCCTTACCCAGCACTATACGAAGACCAGAGGTTCGACAATTACGATCTACTACACCGGCAAGATTTTTAAGATGTACTACACCGCCGGAAAGACCTATGGTAAGGTCTCGATTCAGATCGACGCGAATGCGCCGGTGGTATTGAATGAATATGCCCTATTGACCGGATATAAGAAGCTTTGGACAAGTCCCAAACTCGCCAACGCCAACCACAAAGCCGTCATCACCTATTACGCTAGCAATCCAACCAACACCTATGTCAATTTTGATGGGGTGATAATCCAGTAAAAAAGGAGGGGCACAGGGAAATTCTCCAATCATCTACATATCATCCAATCCCTGTGCCCTTTCTTGGTACACCAAGCCTTCTGTAGGGGCACGGGGATTCTATTAATCTACCCCATCAACCAACTAATTCCCTGTGCCCCAGACATGGCACGCCAAGCCGCTAAGCTGCAAAGAAGAAACTGGTATTTATTTTCATCTGTGTTATCTGTGTCATCTGTGGATAAATTCTTCGTGCAACCCAAGTCGCAATGGTTTCGTAGGGGCACGGGGATTCTTTCAATCTACATCATCAACCAACCAATCCCCGTGCCCCGGATGTCGCACGCAAAGCCGCCAAGAAGAAGGTGATAAATCTCCTCACTACGAAGGGTTTTTATCTGCGTTGGATAGTTTACGCCCCGATCACGAGCTGGCGCATCAACTCGATAATCTTATCCGCCACCTTCAGATTCACCTCTTCCAGCTTGGCTGTCGAGGACTGACCGGAAGCGGACGTCTTTTTAGACTGCTGAACACCAGAGCCTCCAATGCCAAGGTCTCCGCCACCGTCAGGAGGAGGCATTCCACCACCGGGTCCGCCGCTGCTGCTCTTTTGTGAGCTCGTCTTCGATGACTGCGCTGCGCTGCTGTCAATCCCATACTTTGCCATCAAAGAATCCATATCAGCTTGAGTCCAGGTCATCTTCTCGATCGCCTGGACCTGTTCTTCAGTCAGCGCTTCCTGCATTTGATCATACAGCGCCGAGATTTCTTGCGTTGAGACGGTATCATCCTTGGTCAGGCTCTTGACCGCCTTCCAGGTCAGCAAAAGCTCCGCAGCCTGGTTTGTAGTCACCTGCAGGTTAGTTCCTTCCAGTTTGAGAATCCCCACTCCTAATTTGTTGTTAATATTGCTTTTCGTCGTAGCACTCCCGCTACTCACCGAAGAAACCAACCCCGTCAAGCCCACACTGGCGCAAGCGCTCAGACTTACTATCAGCACCACCAATAAAATCATACCCATGAAATTTTTATACATGCTATTCTCCTTGTTTATTTTTATAAATTACCACATTGGTATAAGAGCGACCCACCTTCGCCCCGCATAGCCGGGTTCTTCCCCGTAGATTGTTCTTTCCCGCTCACGACCTGGCAGCTACTTTTGAGCCAAT
>Ga0194063_10002694_pt1 | contig 10900 bp, 11 predicted proteins | sample SepL3720m_MetaG_FD_155459 | JGI IMG/M metagenome (GOLD analysis project Ga0194063, IMG submission 155459) | Anoxic zone freshwater microbial communities from boreal shield lake in IISD Experimental Lakes Area, Ontario, Canada - Sep2016-L373-20m | ecosystem: Environmental > Aquatic > Freshwater...
GGCAGAGGCCTCCACAACGAGCGAAATGAAGTCCCTTGCGCCAACTGGCACGAATACAGGCAGGTCGGCTGACTCGAGATCTTTGGAACTGAAGCGGGTATTGAAATCCTCCAGCGCCGACTGCGCCAATTCTTCACTGTGGAATCGAGCAGTGATGCGGCGAGCGAGGCTTTTCTTAGCCTCCATCGGATGCATCCCATCAGGAATGGATTGGTGGAGGAGGACATCGTAATATCGCACCATGAGCTCATCACTGATGCTCATTATTTTCCCAAACATCGTGGCGGGGACATCGGTGAGGGCAACATAGTTGCCAAGGCTCTTGCTCATCTTCTGATGGCCATCAAGGCCCTCCAGAATGGGCACCACCATGGCGACCTGCTGCGGCAAGCCTTCTTCACGCTGAAGATCACGACCGACCATGATGTTGAAAAGCTGGTCCGTTCCCCCGAGCTCGACATCGGCCTTCACCATCACGGAATCCCAACCCTGCATGATCGGGTATTGGATTTCGTGAGCTCGAATCGGCTGCCCTTTATCCAAACGGGACCGAAAATCCTCGCGCACGAGCATTTGCTGAAGGGTCACGCGGCTATTGAGCTTGATAACCTCCTCGAAACTCATTCCCTCAAACCACTCGCCATTGAAAACAATGCGGGCGCGGCTGCGATCCAAGATTTTGAAAGCCTGTTCTTGAAAACTCTTCGCGTTGGCCAAAACTTGATCATGCGTGAGTTGGGGGCGAGTGACCGAGCGGCCACTCGGATCGCCGATCATGGCGGTGAAGTCGCCGATGATCAGGATCGCCTCATGGCCCTGATCCTGAAAATCACGCAATTTGGAAAGGGCGATACTATGGCCGAGATGGATATCGGGCGCCGTGGGATCGACCCCAAGTTTGACTCGAAGAGAGCGTCCTAGCTGAAGCTTGGCGGCGAGTTCCTCTTCGCTGATAACTTTTGCGCATCCGCGCGTTAAAAATGAAATATCTGACATGAAAGGGATATTAGCGGGATTTGTTTAACAACTCACGGACTTCGTCAATGGTCATTTGCTTGTGGATCTTGGAATCTTGATCAAGGCCCCCCTGCGCAGCACCCTTGAGCCCAAAAGCACGCGTAGGAACCGCTGCAGAAGGTGTGGAAGCGGTCTTGGAGGATTGAGAAAAGGATCCCGTCTTGGCTCCCTTGACGCGATAAGCCTCATCTTTACCTGTAACACTGCCCCGGGACTGATATGCCGATGAGCCAGTCTCATAAACCTTCTTTCCAAGCCATGGGTTTTTGAGCCCTAGAAAAGACCTCACTTCTGAATACCCCTTGATTCGCGCGTCTTTGACTCCTTGGTAGGCCGTGCTCGAAAATGACGCCGACTTAAACCAAGAGGCCCCTGTCGACCCAAAACTCTTATTTTGAAACTGGCTCGCTTGATTTCGATCTGGGGAGTTGATGCGATCCATCAATTTTTTTTCCTGCACTTGAGCGTTCACGATGGCAGGCGTCGCCAACACAAGGTAAGCGAGAATGAGCCAATACCCGCGCATCACTCAGCGGGGAGTCACAGTCCGATCAACGACAAACCCAGGCTGGGATTTCAGCGAGGCTTCCGTCTTGTATGTCTCAGTTGGGTGCATGTCTCTGGTGGAAATTTTTTCCTTAAACTCGATTCGCTCACGGGGATTGATAACAACGATCCCCTCTTCGGGCTTAAATGCTCGATCATCAGACCAGCGATCCACGATGGCGCCGGAGGAATTATAGGTTAATATCTCGATCCGTTGACTGGTTGGAAAATCGAGTTGCGTAAGGGATTTGGAATTATTGCGAACCGTGTAGGTGACCTCAACTTCCCGCTGATCCTTGATAACTGGACTCTCGGGATCGACTTGCAATGAAGCCTCCTCTGGCTGAGCTGAACTGGAACTAAGCTTCACATCAGCAAACATGTCGGTGAAAAAATGGCCCGCTTTGGCGAGGGCTGAATTGTACTCGCGACGAGGCACGCGGGGATAGCCTTTCGATGGGGACTCGATTCGTTGGTAATTGGCATCGTCAACGATGCTGGTCAAAAAGAAGGGGCTCGATTCATCAGGCTGCTTGATCGCGAATGCCGTGCCGGCATCCTGAGGATCCGACGACTGCGCGCCGACATCCAAAAGCGACACCATAACGAAGGCGGTGACGAAAAAGTATTTCATGCTTAAGATAGCTAACTGCAGGTGCCCATAGTTGCAATTCCTATCAATTGGCATAGAATGTCCACTCCGTTGCTGGGCTCATCCGGCACCGCAAATCCCTTAGATTAGCCGACCCATGACCCGATTTGTTTTTCTCATCTGCATAGCCTTGGCCCTTTTTCAGAGTCCCCTCATGGCGGGCTCTAAAAAAGCCCCCGAAATCACCATCCGCCTCCACGCGCAAGGCGACAAGGCTGTCGGCGAATCCTTTGTCACCGAAGTCGAGCTCAATAACCCAAAGCAGAAGATCTTCATTCAAAAAGTGCCCGTTCTGAGCGAGCGGGACATTAAGGCATTTTACGCATTTCCGGGAAATGACGGCATGATCGGCGCTTACTTTCGACTCGATGACCACGGCACGAACAAGCTCTTCCAGTTCACCCAAGAGGAAAAGGGCCGCATCGCCGTGGTGCTTATCAATGGCCGCATCGCCTCCTCCATCATGATTCAACCAGTCAATAATGATGGCATTTTCTACGTTCCGGGCGGCTTCATGCCCGAGGAAATCGCTCGCCTGCAAAAAAAATTCCCGATCATCGGAAGAGAATCGGAATTTGGAAAAAAGCCTCCGGCTCCTAAAAAACAAACCGCCCAGTGATCGCTCGTCAGCTTTTTCTCATTGTGGCCTTGGCGGGGGCCATTCAAGCCGCGATGTTTGATTTTCCGACGGACAACCACGCCCTCCTGGAGGACAAGCCGCAGGACTTTTACATGTATGTGGACCGCAATTTCGAGGGCGTCTCGACGAAGGTTTGGGAAGGCGGATCCTTCGGCTACGTGAGGGGCCCGCAGCGTCAGGGCGAGGAAGTCATCTACTTGCAACTCCACGAAGGCATCGATATCGCTCCGACACAGCGAGACGCTAGTGGCAAACCGCTGGATGACATCCGAGCTTCGGCTGCGGGAAGAATAGCCCATGTGAGTCATGAAGCCGGCGCCTCCAACTACGGACGCTACATCGTCATCGAGCATGATATCGAAGGCAGTCCCGTTTATACCCTCTACGCGCATCTCTCCTCAATCTCCGTCGAACCCGATCAGCAGGTAGCGCAGGGCGACGTGATCGGCCGCATGGGCTTCACTGGCGCTGGAATCAATTGCGAGCGAGCACACCTTCACTTTGAAATCGCCCTTTTATTAAGCACCGATTTTGAGTCTTGGTATAAGCGTTATTTCAGCGGAACGCCGAACAAACACGGTCCTTATCACGGATACAACCTATCAGGGATCGATCCCGCGAAAGTTCTCCTTGAGTGTGCAAAAAATCCCGCGTTTCGATTCAGCGACTACATCCGAGGACAGGAAGCTTTTTATAAAATCACGATTCCCAACTCGCCCTCCCTGTCGATCATCCGTTCCTACCCTTGGCTCGTATCCAATGGCGAGGACGCTTCCCCTACAGCATGGACAATCGCCTTCAATCGCTTTGGAACTCCAATGAGTGCGATGGCCTCCTCGAAGGCCGCCGCCGCTCCCGAGATCGCATGGGTTCGCGAAACTCCATTCGCTTACAACCACACTACTCGCGGGATCATCGCTGGATCCAAAGGCAGCCCGCACCTCACGGATTCGGGTAAGCGATTTTTGGACCTCCTTGGTAGGTGGGACCAAAAAAGTCGCCTTGATAATTAAATTAGCAAAAGACTTGCTTGTTCCAACGTTCCGTTTAGTTTCATCCCTTCCTATGGCAAAAACAGCATGGCTCGAGCGCAACAAGCGCAAACAGAAAACAGTTGAAAAATACGCGGAACTCCGCGCGGAGTTAAAAGCAAAGAAAGACTATGCTTCCCTCGCGCAACTTCCTCGCGACGCAAGCCCAACCCGTCTTGTGAACCGCTGCCGCATCACCGGCCGTCGCCGCGCATTCCTCCGCCGCTTCCAAATTTCGCGTATCACATTCCGCGAGATGGCATCGAACGGATTGATCCCCGGCGTTACTAAATCCAGCTGGTAGTCACTATAATCTGGGTGCCTTTGTAAAAAAGCACCCAAGATTTCCTCATTCCTCCAGATATGCTCCCACACTGGAAGAAAAGCCCCATGCTCGGATTGGGTATCGGTGTTGGTTTGCTAGGGGCTGTCGCACTTGCTTTAAGCCGAGGCACTCGTCGTTCTACTAGAGCGCCTATACCGGACGCGATTTCGCCCACCATTTTCGCCACACGCGTGGCACAGACTTCGAAAGGCCAGATCGTTTACCACATCTGTGGATCCGGAGAGCCAATCCTTTTTCTCCATGGATACTTCCTAGGAGCCTCCTCGTACGAGTGGTCCAAAGTTTACTCCCACTTTGCTATGGACCGCGAGGTCATTGCTCCCGATCTGATCGGGTTCGGCGAGTCCGAACGCCCGTCACAGGCGTTGGATGCCAGCGATATCGCTGACAGCATTGCCGAGTTGCTTCGTCAGATTGTTGCTGGTCGCCCGGTCGCTCTTGTAGCCAGTGGACTCACGTGCCAGATCGCGCTCCTCTTGGCATCCAGACATCCTGAACTCCTTTCGCGCTTGGTCTTATTTATGCCAACCAAATTGCGCACGCCCCCTCAATGGAACGCCATGGGAATGGGCGTTGCCAAAGGGATTCCCGCGCTGAAACGCTTCATTTACCGCAACCATCTCTCGCGCGCCCCGTTCATCAAAAACTGGCTCACGCGCGTGGGTTTTGCCAAGCCGGAAAATGTCACGGACGAAACCGTCAGCATTCTTACCACTTGCGCCCAGCAGTATGGGGCAGAGCATGCGATCCTCGGGTTTTTGCGAAATCGACGCCGATTCCATGTCGAGGATCGTCTCGGCAATGTGATTGCTCCCGTTCATATCCTGTGGCCCGAGGCCGCGAAGGAATTCGATCCCGCCGAGGGTTCCGAGCTTTGCCGGAAACTTCCCAATGCAAGTCTTCACATCCTTCCCGAAGCCGCGACTTTTGCTCCAATGGAAATGCCCACCGAAATCGGCACAGCCATTTCGCGCTGGCTCGATACCGACCTTGCTCACGCAAGTATCGCCTGACCCATGTCGGCCTCCGAAATCAAAAATCCCGCCCAACGAATCGTTTTAGTTCGCCATGGCGAGACGGAATGGAGCCTGAACGGACGTCACACCTCGACCACGGATATCCCACTTACCCCAGAAGGCGAGCGTCGTGCAAATATTCTAAAGCCGTTCCTCTCCGACTGGAATTTCGGTCTCGTCCTCTGCAGTCCCCGTCTCCGCGCCCGCCGCACTTGTGAGCTGATCGGTTGGGGAGAAAAAGCGCAATCCACCGACGATCTCGTGGAATGGAATTACGGAATTTACGAAGGCCTCACGACACCCGAAATTCGCAAGACCGTGCCGGATTGGACGGTTTTCACCAAACCTTGCCCAAATGGAGAGTCCGCAAGCGAAGTCGCGACAAGAGTAGATCGGGTGATTCAACGCGCCCGCGAATTTGGTGGAGACACACTCATTGTATCCCACGCCCACTGCCTCCGAGTGCTAACGGCGCGATGGTTGGGCATGGAGCCCGAAGGAGCGCGGTTTTTCCGTTTGGAGACGGGAACTTGGAGTCTTCTTGGGTACGAACACTCGAACCCCGCTCTACACGTCTGGAGCGCACCGCCGGTATCGCTCAATGGCGCTTGAAGCCAGCTTTATCTGATCTTGCTCACCTGTTCCTCGAGCACATTCGCAACGCGGCTCATTTCCGATCTGGTGTTGTAAAAATGGGGACTGAATCGAAGCCACTTTTCTCCTGCACGGTTAGAGCGAAGCGAGGCTGTGATATTAGCTGCCTCCAGCGCCGCAAACAATCGAGCGCTTTCAGTCACTGGATGCCTCGCTGTGAGGATCCCCGAACGGAGCGGATCATCAGCACGGGGAGAAAGAAATTCGAAACCCATTTCACTCAGGCAGGATTCTAAGAAATCCCTGCAATCGAGGATGGAAGCCTGCACGCGATCGATTCCGACTTCTAAAAGCATTTCCAGGCTGGCCTTCATTCCATACATGCCGGCGATATTGAGCACACCGGGTTCATAGCGCCGGGCGGTTTCCTCAAAAACAATCTCATCCTGTGCCACAAAGTCGGGGGATTTCACATTCCAAGCTCCCAGCAAAGTCGGCCGACAGATTTCAAAGTTCCGCTTGGCCACATAAACAATCCCAATAGCCAAAGGCCCGAGCATCCATTTATGGGCATCCGCACTCAGAAAATCGACATGCTTCACGCTGATCGAAGCGGCCCCGACGGTCTGAATGGCATCAAGCGAAAACAGCACTCCCCTTGCCTGCAACATCCGACCGATGGCATCGACATCAATACGCCGACCGCTCAAGAAGTGACACGATGCCAGCGCAACGAGTCTGGTCCGTGGTGTGAGCGCCTCCTCTACCAACTCTGGCGTGATTCCCCCTGCAACATTGGGGCGAAGCGGGCGTATCACAACGCCTCTATCTTGAAGCGCCATCCACGGATAAACATTCGAAGGGTAATCGTCCCCGTAATAAAGCAACTCGTCTCCAGGAGCCCAATTCAAGCCATTGGCAAAAAGGCTCAACCCTAGCGAAGTTGGCCCAAGAAGAGCCACCTCGCTGGCATCCGCGCCAATGAGATTGGCGCAAACGGCACGCGTCTGAGCGACATCGCGAAGCACATCGCCAAATTCTTGGTGATGGCGGCAACTCGCCTGCGCATGCGCGCTCATGGCATCCGCCGCACGCCTGGGCAAAATCGTCACGCCGGCATGAGCGAGGAATATTCCATTCTCAACAACCGGAAACTCGCGACAACGTTCGCCCTCAGTGGCAAAAACACTCACTCTCGCGTCTCCTCGGCTTCATGGATGAGTTTCCAGAAATCATTGGTCTTTGAAAGCCCGCTATCCTCTTGGTCAAGCGGCAGATTGGAGCGGAATAAAAAATCTCGGATCGTATTTTTGTGCAGCACGCGGTGAACAAGCAATCCCTCTGCATGACGCTCAAAATAAATCCGGTAATCCTTCGCCCGGTACCGCAGAAGCGAACGACCATCACGCGAGACCAATCCAAAGCGCTCGCTATCAAGCGATTCCAAATCTCCCGGGAGAAATTGGAATTCGGATAGCAAATCGAGTTGAAGATCCTTCGGAAGCGCGGCCATTTCGGATGCGCTGATTTTGTTAAATATCACCTGAAACACAAGAGAGCATTGGCCCGAACCCATCGCTGTTGGCAAGAATCCTTTTTTGAGAGAACTGATTGCCTAGCCCTCAAAATTCTGGGATTAGTCAACTTTCTCCCTTATGTCCAAAAAAACCGAATCCTTCGCCACAGAAAATCGCGTCTTTAAACCCTCCAAGTCGTTTTCAAAAAAAGCGGTTGTTAAAAGCTTTGATGACTACAAAAAGCTATACGCACAATCTATCAAGAATCCGGAAAAGTTTTGGGCTGGCGAGGCCTCTGAACTTCTTTGGCAAAAGAAATGGAACCAAGTTCTGGATTGGAAGACGCCCTTTGCAAAGTGGTTTGTAGGCGGACAACTCAACGCCGCCGAAAATTGCCTCGATCGTCATCTCGACGGTCCGCGTCGCAATAAAGCGGCCATCATCTGGGAGGGCGAACCCGGCGAACGCCGCACACTCACCTACCAACAACTCCACCGCGAGGTCTGCGTATTTGCAAATATCCTCAAGCGGAACGAAGTCAAAAAAGGCGACCGTGTTTTAATTTACATGCCACTGATTCCCGAAGCGGTCATCGCCATGCTAGCCTGCGCCCGCATCGGAGCGGTTCACTGCGTTGTCTTTGGCGGATTCAGCAGCGACAGCATCAAGGATCGCCTCGCTGATAGTGGAGCCAAAGTAGTCGTCACGGCCGATGGCGGATATCGCCGAGGCCAAATCGTCTCGCTTAAACAAAATGTGGACTACGCATTGAAGGACAACTCGCAAGTCCGCCGAGTGATCGTTGCCCGCCGCACCAGCCTTGATATCCACATCGAGGAGGGCCGCGATGTTTGGTGGCATCGGGAAGCAGAATACGTCGATGCGAAATGCCCAGCTGTTCCTGTGGACAGCGAACATCCCCTTTTCATCCTCTATACGAGCGGCTCGACCGGAAAACCGAAGGGCATCCTTCACACCACCGGCGGGTACCTCACCGGCACCGCTGCCACGAGCAAATATATTTTCGACCTTCGCGAGGAAGACATTTACTGGTGCACCGCCGACGTCGGTTGGATCACCGGTCACAGTTATCTCGTTTACGGTCCACTAGCGAATGGAGCCACTTGCGTCCTCTATGAAGGCGCTCCGAACTGGCCCGAACCCGATCGCTTTTGGAAAATCATCGAAGAACTCGGCGTTACGATTCTTTACACTGCTCCGACCGCGATCCGTGCATTCATGAAGTGGGGCGACGAGTGGCCAGCGAAACACGATCTGTCCTCTTTGAGACTTCTGGGAAGCGTTGGCGAACCAATCAACCCTGAAGCTTGGATGTGGTATCACAAAAACATCGGCGCAGAACGCTGCCCAATCGTTGACACGTGGTGGCAAACCGAGACCGGCTCTATATTGATTTCCCCATTGCCAGGAGCAACCCCGCTGAAGCCCGGTACCGCAACATTGCCTTTCTTCGGCGTTGATGCAGCCATCGTCGATGACAAAGGAAAAGAAGTCGGTCCCAATGAATCCGGCAAACTTGTCGTTCGCAAACCTTGGCCGGCCATGCTCCGCACGATTTATGGCGATAAACCCCGCTACAAAAAACAATATTGGAGCGAAGTCAAAGGTTGCTACTTCACAGGCGATGGCGCCCGCCGGGACAAGGATGGCTACTTCTGGATCGTCGGCCGTATTGACGATGTTCTCAATGTCGCTGGTCACCGACTCGGAACTGCCGAGGTCGAAAGCGCGATTGTTGGGCATGAATCCGTCGCAGAGGCCGCCGTAGTGGGTCGCCCAGATGAAATCAAGGGCCAAGGCGTTGTTGCCTTCGTCATCCTCCGCGAAGGTCAGTCCGCATCCAAGGATTTGGCGGAAAAAATCCGCCGCCACGTGGCTCAAGCCATCGGTCCCATTGCGAAACCCGATGAAATTCGCTTTGCCGAAGCTCTTCCAAAAACACGCAGCGGCAAAATCATGCGCCGACTCCTAAAGCAGATCGCCGCTGGTGAAAGCATCACTGGTGATACTACCACTTTGGAGGATCTGAGCGTCCTCACGAAATTAAGCAAAGCCTCTGAAGAATAAGTGCGCCGTCGCCTTCTCATCAGCGCCTGCGCATGGATAGCTCTTGCCGCCCATGCTCAGGCTGAGTGGGAGATCCATGAGTCAAAACTGCTCGGAACACCTGCCGCTGGAGTCCGAGTTATTGAAACTCAATGCCAAAACGGATCGCTTCTCGCCCGAGTCACCTGCGCGACCTTCGATGATAGCGGATACACATTACGGGTCATCGACAGCCCGAGTCCGGGATCAGCTACCCTCGCCAGCGTCCTCTCAAAATCTAACCTCATCGCAGGCGTGAATGGCGCGTATTTCCACTCCACCTACGAACCTGTCGGATTAGTTGTGGTGAACGGCAAGACCCAACATCCTTTCGAAAAAGCAAAATTACTGAGCGGCATTTTAAGCGTCCGAACCAATGGCGAAATCTCGATCATTCGATCAGGACAATTTTCTTCGACCGCTCCTCCACTCGCCCAGGCTCTTCAGTGCGGCCCGATGCTTGTAGAAAGAGGCCGACCAGTGACTGGACTGAATGGCACACGCAACGCTCGCCGCACGGCCGTCGCAATGGGACCAAAAGGGAAAATCGCCCTCGTCTATATCTCTTCAGTAACCCTCGCTGATGCTGGTCAAATCCTCTCACTTCCCCAAATATTTGGACAATGGGCCCCGACCACTGCACTTAATCTCGATGGAGGAAGCTCCAGCGGATTCTGGGCAGAAAATACTCTTCATCTTCCAGAAATCAAACGCGTGAGGAACTTCTTGGCCATTGTTCCACGCAAATCCGCAAAGTAGAGAAACTCATCTTCGGGTGCTAAAGCATATTAAAATGCTCTTGCTACTAAACGTGCTTTTCATGCATGAACCCACATTTTTCTCATCAATCCGTTTTCGAGCCTGTTCAAAAGCCGTTGGGGGATTTAACCCGAAAACGGATTTTTAGATAGGATGACAGGATGTAATGGATTTATAGGAAAGGCTCCGGGTGTTATTTGATGTCGCACAAATCTTTTCAACCACATCAAATGATAAACAGCTCATCCTCTGTGATCTCTGTGTTCTTTGATTCACTTCGTTCACTCCTTCGGAGTTGCCTTCGGCATTCTATCTCCCTTTGGTCGGTTGTGGTTAATTCTGCTGGATTCGGGTTTAAAAAATGAAGTCGATTGGTATAATTGAAATCCAGTGTTTCTATTCGGAAAAAATGCCTGGCAGGCAGATAGTCAGATGCTTTTTTAAGCTCCCAAGAGCAATCGGGCGGGATTTTCGATGCAATCTTTGACACGAACCAAGAATGTCACGGCCTCCTTGCCGTCCACCACACGGTGATCGTAACTCAGGGCAAGATACATCATCGGGCGGGCGACGATCTGGCCCTTGATGACGACTGGGCGTTCTTGAATTTTGTGCATGCCGAGAATGCCACTTTGGGGGGGATTCAGGATTGGTGTGCTGAGAAGCGAGCCGTAGG
>Ga0194063_10002695_pt1 | contig 10899 bp, 9 predicted proteins | sample SepL3720m_MetaG_FD_155459 | JGI IMG/M metagenome (GOLD analysis project Ga0194063, IMG submission 155459) | Anoxic zone freshwater microbial communities from boreal shield lake in IISD Experimental Lakes Area, Ontario, Canada - Sep2016-L373-20m | ecosystem: Environmental > Aquatic > Freshwater >...
TGAAGATTATTTTACAGGAGGCAACAGAGACTGGAGAGATTTTTAAGCTTATCATGGACTCACATCTTGATTTCATCAGCATAAGCCAAGTAAATCATCGAGTGGAAGCCCAGCGCATAAGCTCCTCCCTTCCACACCTCTCTGCGTCCTCCTGTTCAAAAAAAGAATTCTTAACAGGAGATCGCAGAGATTGACCATTGTAGGGATTTCCAAGCTTATCATGGACGATCATTCACGCCTTACCCAACGATTCATTCACCGCGCTTCAACGCCGAAAGCGGTATGATGCTAAGTGACGAAGAGTTTGGATAGTCCTTCTCATTTGCAGTGATCAGCGCGTGCATTCCGGCCGCTGAGGCAGTTGCTAAAATTTGCAAGTCATGCAATCTCTTGCCTCGAATTTGATATTTACCGGCCCATTCCATGAACAACTCTCCCGCTTGCAGGGTTTCCGCAACCAACGAGGCTCTTTTTTGAAACCGTTTGATGTTGTCGAGAGCATGATCGGTCGTCATGCCCAAACCATTGTTCTCAATCGGCCTTGTTGCCACGACGAGGTATTCACGGAGGACTTGGGTGCCTAAAAAAAGATCCACTCCAGCGTCGGAAGCATTGCGAAACAAGTTCAATGCATCGTTATGATGTCGCCGTCCCTCATCAGTTGCCTCCAGAAGGACGTTGGTATCCACAAGAACCTTGGTTCCCCGATCAATCTTCATAAAGCCCCTCCCGTGACCAGTCCTGATTGCCTTGAGTCTTGACCGTGTGAAGTGAAAATTCCGAAATTTCGCCGATGATTGCTTGTTTTGCAGCCTCCTCCAGCAAGGCCTGCAATTCACCCTGTAGCGAGCGATGGTGTCGGCTAGCTCGTCGCTTGAGCCGCTCGATCGTTTGTTCTGGAACGTCGCGAATATGTAGCGATTTCATACCGGTAGCATAATGCTACAATCAGGAGTGAGCAAGTGAAAAATGAGGCTAATAGGGCTGCGGCCCGGTTATGCCTACGGCACCCAGTGTTTCAGTGAACCGGTTGCTCCTGCGGCACCCGGTGAAACGGTAATACTGGAGAGAAAGGAACAGTGCGGAGCGTCCGATCCTTCGCTCTTACTGAAACACCGAGCGGCGCAGCCGCAACCGAAACACCGAAATTCCGGTTTTTCAGTCGCCTTCGGCCCAGTGTTTCGGTGAAACAGTAATAGAAGAGAGAAAGGAACAGTGCGAAGCGTCCGATTCTTTCGCTCTTACCGAAACACCGAAACACCGAGTGGCGAAGCCACAACCGAAACACCGAAACATCTCCCTCATGCTCCGCATCGTTCTCCTTGGCCGGACCGGCAATAACCTGTTCCAGTATGCGCTGGGGCGGGTGTTGGCGGAGAAACATGGCGTGCCGCTGGTACTCGACGGGTCTTGGTATAATGCCGAAGGCTGGGCGGAAGTTTCTCATTTCCTCAGCCTGCCGATCCAGGCGAAAGTAGTACGCCCATGCACACTGGGCGCTAGAGCCTTGCGAAAACTGACGGGAAAACATTACTGGGAATACCGGGGTGTGCCGGTGCTGAAGGAAGCAGGTGACGATCAGTCGTTTGATCCCCGGTTTCTGGATGCACCTGCGGATTGTGTGTTGTTCGGGTATTTCCAGACACCGATGTATTTCAAGGGTATTGCCACCGGACTACGCGCTGAACTCGGGCAACTGCTATGCGATGCATGCTGCCCGGTACCTTCTTCCATTGTATCGACAGTAGAAAATCTTGCAGTTCCAGATAGCGTCGCCGTCCATGTAAGAAGGGGCGATTACCTACACCATCCAGTATTCAAGGTGTGCGACCGTGATTACTACCTCAGGTCGATGGATAAAATGCGCGCACAAGTCCCAAGTGCGCGTTTTTTCATTTTCTCAGATGATCCTGAGTGGTGCCACGAGACCTTCACCACACCGGATGTGGCGGCGATCATTGGTCGCCGCTGGATTAATGGGAGAGATGCGGCGACCAGTGATCGCCGCCACGATCACGCACGCGCAAATCCGCTGCACGACCTTTATCTGATGAGTCTGGCAAGTCACCACATCATCGCCAACAGCACCTATTCCTGGTGGGCAGCCTGGTTAGGGGACAAACCCGGCCAGCAAATCATCATGCCGGAGCGTTGGTATGCCGCAGGAGGCCCCAACGCGCCGATGCAGGAAAAACGATGGTAGGGTAGGTAGCGCGGTTTTGATAAAACCGCATGTGATAGGTAGCGCGGTTTTGACACAAACCGCATGTCAAAGGTAGCACGGTTTTGTCACAAACCGCATGTCAAAGGTAGCGCGGTTTTGATAAAACCGCATGTCAAAGGTAGCGCGGATTTGACACAAACCGCATGCGAATGATCCGATCAAGGACCGCCGTTCCGTCTCTTCATTAACCATACATTCTCATCCCATTCTGTGCGGTCTCAGCGAGACCGCGCTACCATTTCTTGCCACATTCTCTGCGGTCTCAGCGAGACCGCCCTACCATTTGTCCGCCCTGCCACATCCCTCTCTCCCATAAATGCGCATAAAAATCTCACCTGCTCTCGCAATACTGGTCTGCCTTCTTCTCTGGGCGATTGGCAGCCATCTGTGGTCGGCCATGTCGTGGGGGCATGACAATTTTCAACTCACCGAGTGGTTGATCAATTATTCAGGAGGCTTTGTCCGACGTGGCCTGCCAGGAACAATCATCGGTTTGGTTTCATGCTGGTCTGGCATACAGGCCAACCATTTGATTATTGTATTCTCGTTGATCTGTTACGGAATCCTCGTGTTCTGGTTCCTCCGCCGATCCACCCTAACATTTCCGGCAATACTCATACTCTCCTGCGTGGTATTGGGCTTTCCCGCCTATCAGGAATCCATCGTGCGGAAGGATTGTCTCGGACTTCTTTTCCTACTCCTTTGCCTGAGTATAAAGCACCGGCGGATTCCCCGCCATTATGCCATTGCTGCCATCAATCTCGTCGCCATAGCTGCCATTCTTTCCCACGAGGCCTTCGCATTTTACGGACTACCGGCACTAGTTGTTTACGGCCACCGCATTGAATCCCCGGTTACCTTCCATGGCATACTCAATCGTTCCTTGGCATTACTACCGGCGGGGATTTGTTTCCTGTGCGTCACACGGATGCATGGAACGCCCGAAATCGCACAAGCGGTGAACGACTCATGGCTCCCGCTGTGGAGGATCATCGATCCTACCAACCCACATCTGGAAACCCCTGCGGCAGCGATTGAAGCCCTGGGTTGGAGCCCGGAAAAAGGCATATCACTCGGACTCACACTGCTGACATCGGGCATATACCAACCCGCCGCCTGGATCATCCTGTATGTGGTTTCGTTCGGACTAGTGGTAATTTTCACCGGTCGGAATACTGAAATGAATGATCTCTCCATCCAGGATTCAAGAATCCGCGTGTCCGCACTCTTGTTGATGCAATTTCTATTCATCTCACCACTCTTTCTTCTCGGCTTTGACTATGGCAGATGGCTCTTTTTCTGGGTGGCGAGTTCCATCATGCTGCACACGAAGGAAATCGATGCACCCCGTTGGGTAAGATCAACGATGACTGAATTATTCCAGAAAATGAAGGTGGAAAATATCCTACGTCGCATGCCGGCAAAGGATTGGTATCTGTTGTTTTTCGGCATTCCGGCATGTTGGAATATCAGGGAATTCCTGATTTCTAACCCGGTCATTCGACACCTGCATATCGTGTGGTCATGGTTTTAACCGTTCTGAACCATCAGCGGCTCATCGCAGGGACGCGAGCGAAGATAGGCGTAGAGACACGAGCTTGGAGACGCGAAAAAAAGCGCTTGAGCCGATCTTTGATCCCAACATCCTCTCTTCCCTCGCGTCTCCACGCTCCATGCTCCATGCTTCTTCCCTACTATTGATAGTAGATCCAATCACTAGAAATACCCAGCACGTGAAACCCTTGAACAAATCGATCGCCATTATTATCCCGGCTTACAACGAGGAACTAACGGTAGCGGAAACGCTGAAGGACTTCCATTCTTTCTGTCCAGATGCCGAGTTCTACATCGTCGATAACGGATCCCAAGACAGAACGAATGATCTGGCCAGTGCTGCCTACAAGGAACTCGGCTGTAAGGGAAGACTTCTCACGGAGTTTAAAAAAGGCAAAGCCGCAGCGGTTCGAACGGCCTTCATGGATATCAACGCGGATATCTACGTGTTGGTGGATGCGGACCTAACATATCCAGCCAGCGACCTTGAAAAGCTGATCCTTCCCGTTCACGAAGGACAGGCAGATATTGTCTGTGGTGACCGTCACAGCTCGGGTGCCTATCGTCGCGAAAACAAAAGACCGATGCATGAATTCGGCAACAGCCTCGTCCGCCTCATGATCAATTTTTTCTTCAAGGGAAATCTTCAGGACGTCTTCTCCGGATACCGGGTCATGTCCAAACGATTCGTGAAAAACTATCCTATCCTTGCCGATGGATTCGAGCTTGAAACGGAAATGAGTATTCATGCCCTAGACAAGGGATACCGGATTATTGAACTGCCAACTGCATATCGAGATAGGCCACCAGGATCATTTTCCAAGCTGAATACCATAACAGACGGGGTTCTCGTAATGAAAACGATTTTTACGATTTTCGTGAACTATCGACCTTTGATTTTCTTCAGCCTGTGCTCCTTATGTTTTGCAGTGGCAGCTTCGGCGACTGGCATCATACCGGTCATGGAATATTTCCGCACAAGCAAGATTTTACATTTTCCACTTGCCATTCTCGCCTCCGGCCTCTCGATTCTTTCAATGCTGAGCTTATCGGTCGCGGTCATTTTGGATGGCATGGCGAAGGGGCTGCGATCCAGTCACGCTCTACAATTACTCCATTGGCGCGACCAATGAATCCATCTAAGAGCATGTCTAAATATTTCCAAAGGCAGGGACCTAATCTCCGAGCGGTCCATGTGCATGGAGAATGAAAAGCCGTTCCGATTCACGCATTCACATTCCATGCTCCTGGACCGCCCGGAGGTCGGGTCCCTGCCTATGTGCGGATGCATTCGCTCCTCATGCTCTGGACCGCCCGGAGGATCGGTCCCTGCCTTTTTTAAGCCTCTAAACCGAATCGATACATACCACCCATGATTGGATCCAAAACAAACAAGCCAACAGTGCTCCCATCGGCAGTGACCAGCACCGTTATTTGGATTCTAATTTCCTCGTTCTTTTCTGCCGGATGTCTTCTGCTTTCCCTGCTCTGTCAACTCAATCGACATGGAACCGCCGTAATCCTATTCATTGCAATCCCATTGTCCGCATTGGGATATTACAAGCTCAACGGTAGTTCGTGGTCCATCAAGGGATTCAGGTGGCACCGATTTAGAAGGCCGTTTCCTTTGTTGTATCTGATATGCGCGAGTGCTTCCGTGATTGGCGGGATCATTCATCCACCCACCAATCACGATACGTTATGTTATAGAATTCCTCGACTCCTTCACTGGCTATCGCAAGGACAATGGCACTGGATCGGTGGCGCGGATACCAGAATGGATTTCAGTGGAGTGGGTTTTGAAACAATGACACTTCCCATATTTTGGACCTTCCAAACTCTGAGATTCGCCTTTCTAATCAATGCGATCTCATATTTGCTTCTTCCAAGCCTGATATTCTTGGTATTCCATGCACTTGGCGTCAAACGTTCCGTTGCCGCACTATGGATGTGGATTTTGCCATGCGCTTCATGTTTTGTCATGGAGGCAGGAAGCATTGGCAGTGATTTACCGGCATGCATTTACACCCTTGCCGCTCTGCTTTTCGGATTAAGAGCAATGAAGATGGGAAAGTGGACGGATATCGTCCTCGCCGTCCTCTCATCTGCGTTAATGACCGGAATGAAGGCGAGCAACCTTCCGCTACTTCTTCCCATTACATTATGTCTGCTTAGGGCATTTTGGGAATACCCTAAGTTGATCTACCCAGTTGTCATCACGTCTTGTTTCGCAACATTGATTTCTTTCTTGCCAATTGCCATAGCCAACACTAAATACACGGGTGATTGGGCGGGCGACAAGAATAGCCTGCTCAAGATCCATGATCCGGTGGTTGGAATTGCAGGCAATGCACTGATCATCGGGACCTCCGGTCTCGTCCCAGCCGTTTTCCCACAGGCGGATAAGGTGAACTCCTGGTTCAACAACCAGGCGTCTGAGCATTCTTTGAAATGGATAAAAAATGGTTTCGCTGATTTCCGCATGACCCATCCGCAAATGGCTTCCGAGGAGTCCTCAGGACTGGGACTGGGTGTTTTCTCCGCTCTGGCTCTTGGTTTGGTTGGCGCGTGGAAGCATATTCGCTTAAAGAGGCTTGTCGGTCTTGGGGGAGTTATCTTTATAGGTTTCTGGGTAGCCTTACTGTTTTACATGATCAAGTTGGGTAATTGTGGAGCACCTCGATTGATTGCTCCCTACTACGTGGGGCTTGTCGGGTTACCGCTGCTTCTGATTCAATCGGGCAGCGTGTTCACCCGCAGATGGTGGCGTTGGATCAGCCTTGTTTTGTTACTGCCCATTCTGCCTGCCTTGGCAATGAATCCCGCACGCCCCCTCCTTCCAATGAAGGAGATCCTTGGTTGCCTCAAAGAACAGGGAATCAACTCACCCATACTCACTCGCATGGAGGTTGTTTACGATGTCTATGCTAACCGGTCAGATGCACATCGTGCAGTGCGCGATCTCTTACCGACCAACGCATCATCTATCGGTTTTGCGGGCACGAGCGGGGAGTCGCAGTATTCATTTTGGCTGCCAATGGGATCAAGACACGTCACCGATTACACCCCACGTCCGGACGGAGAACTTCCAGATGTTTCGGATTTTGATGCCATTGTGGCATCAACATGGGGAACTAACGATCGATTCGGAATAACTCCAAAACAACTGGCCGAAAAACTGGGTTGGACCATTGTTGGAACCACACAGGTAAGAGCACTAGCCTCCTCAGAGGCCACCGAATGGAGCGTCCTGGTTCCAAAGAATCCGCGCCCGGCCCATGATTCTGGATTCTGATTCAAAGAAGAATCACCCTATCGTGATTCAGGCGGAATATTCATTAATAACCAAAAATCCAGCTCTCATGAATAAATCTATGGCAGATAATAATCCTGCCCCTCTTGAAATCGAAGAGGACCCTTTTTTCGCTTTGGATCTTGCGCAAATGGCCAAAGCAACAAACTACATGGCCTGGCAATTTCAACTTATCAAACCCTACCTTGGACGCTCGATACTTGAGATCGGGGGAGGCATTGGAAATTTCACTTCACTTATGGCGGGATATTCCGAACATGTGACCAGCATCGAACCGAACCAGCACTGTTACGCAAAACTAACAGAAGAAACTGCAAATCTCAATAACGTCACGCTTTACGACACACGGGCTGAAGATTTGGAGAATCATGTTTCCTCCGATTATCAGGCTGATACTGTCGTATGCATGAATGTATTGGAGCACCTGAGAGATGATAAATTCGCCGTCGACACATTTACAAGGTTACTGCGGGATGGCGGCAATCTTATTCTACTTGTCCCAGCATTACCGTGGATTTTCGGAGAAATCGACAGAAAGCTCGGTCATTATAGACGCTACACAAAACAGAGTGCATTAGAACTCATGGAGGCAACCGGACTCAAACCTGTAAGTTTGCGCTACTTCAATTTTATCGGCGTATTGGGTTGGTGGTGGAATGCGCGAGTGGCGAAAAAAATCCAACAAAGCGACTTCCAGATTAAGGTCTTCGACAAAGTCATCGTTCCAATCGCAAGGCGAATCGAGCCCTTATTACCACTCCCCATGGGCCAATGCCTTCTCGTTGTTGCGACTAAATAAGCCATGTTTCATTCCATTTCACGAAATACTGGCATTCAACCAAGGCACCTGGTCACAGCAACCACTTCACTAAAGCCCTGATATCGAAGCATTGGAAAATTTCAAAAGAAATATGAGCGTAGGAATCGTTGCAACGAGAAAGAAGGGGTGATTGAATTTCACCGCAGACCCCTACATTGACTCATGAAAAGGCGATTACATCACAGCATCCTCGACCGCCTTTGGGTTGAAATCTGCAATTTGCTGCAGGAGGCATCCCCGATTCCGAGCGAACTAAATCGCGAAACATCCGTAACTAGCATATCTTCAACGATGGATTGGCCACGTGCATGTGACGCATTAGCCAAGAAAGTTTGGACGCCACACAAGTTCCGTAGAAGAAAATCCGTAAGACAGGTCGTAGAGACACTTGGCATAGTCGATGGCCGGTATTTTGCACAAATACTACATCACATGCAATTGCCACCCGAAACCCTCCGAAAAATACGAGACATCTGCGAATGGGGAAATCCATTGAAGGCCCCTTCATTCCTGATCGGTTGGGCGTGGAACTGCAGTCCTACGTCACTCCGTTACCTTGCTCACGCATTCTGGTTAAAACAAAACGGATGGATCCTACAAGGAGGATCCATCGTTGAAATAGGCGCGGGGTTCGGCGGTTTGGCAGCGATGAACGCCATTCTATCCGATGCGAAAATCCATATTGTGGACCTCCCTGAGGTAACATCCTGCGTTTCTCTCATGATGGAAGAAAACGGACTTTCCGAATGTCTGATCCCAGCCGATCAAATTATCAGAGGTGATTATACCGTAATATCGAATTATGCGTTTTCCGAACTGACAACCGAATTGCAGGACCAGTATTTTGAAAAGTGGATACGCACATCAAAAAACGGCATCATGATCAGCAACGCCAAACTTTTCGCACAAAATATATCAGGGCGAAATAATCATGACATTGTGAACTCCTTGCGGAATTTCGGCTTTAATGTGGAGTGTTACAACGAGCACCCAATACTGGGTCCGAGCGACGTCATGTGTGGCAATGTCTTGATCACTTGGATGTCCTGACCACAGGTAGGGCTGACCCGGATACCCGATGAAGATGTTTTCGGATAGACTGGCTTTCCTTTCCCGAGCGGTGCAGGGAATCGATTCCTGGTTGTTCCGGAAGTTTCCGAAACTGCTGAGATATGGCGCGAATTGTAATTTGATTTTTTCGAAATAGAAAAGTCTAAAGGCCTTAATGTCGAAAGTCTAAGAGTCGATGAAGCGCAGACGAGAAGAGTCTAAAAGTCTAAAAGTCTAAAAGTCTAAAAGTCTAAAAGTCTAAAAGTCTAAAAGTCTAAAAGTCTAAAAGTCTAAAAGTCTAAAAGTCTAAAAGTCTAAGGTCTGAAGGTCGATGAAGCACAGACCTTCGGGCTTTTTCTTCAGCATAGCAGATTCTTTGCGAATGATTGGTGCGTAGCACATCTTATTGCCTCCTCTTCGTTCCGGCCATGCCAATATGGCTTCGCAACTTTTCTAAGTTCGCTAACGCTCACGTCGCATTCTCGACCTTTAGACTTTTAGACCTTCGACTTTCGGACCGCGCAGCGTCTTCTCTTCCTCTTGCCCAATAACCAACAACGAATAATCAACAACTTTTCCCTTCTACATTTATTCGTTTCAGATTTCATGCTTAGAATTTCGTGCTTTGAAGCCATGCGCATTTACACTTGCACTCCTGTGGCATTCGGTGGCGGAGCGGATTTTTTCGCACGTGACAGCGGATTGTTGTGCCGTGGATTTCAATCGTTAGGAATTGATAGCCGGGCTGTGATGCCGGGGGATCGGAAACCGGAAGATGATGCTGATCTGATTCGTACGGAATACCGGAATCTTGAATCGACGGATTGGTGGAAATCCCAAAGTCTCGATGGAGTGGTGCTATATGCCTGGGGACGTCCGAAATTCCGTAAGGTGGCGAAGGCCATTCACGACGCGGGCATTTTTCTTGTGTTGAATCAGGACAATGGCGGACTGGTGAGTCCGCTTGCAGGATTCCGGGATTGGTTACTTGAACAATGGATACTAGCAGGTCAAGGCCGGGGTGCTACGGCATGGCTGCGATTTCTCCAACTCACGTTGCGGGGACTAAGCGTCGGCCTATGGCTAACCGATCTGCTGCGTGCGGTACATCTGAAACAGGGCGATGTGATTGCCTGTGTTTCACCTAAGGCTGCGGAGCATTACCGGAAGCTTTGCCGAATATATGGCGGGACCGATCTGGCTGATCGGGTGCGGGTGATCCCTCACGCGGTGGAAACGCGGTTCCGGTTTACCGGCAGACCGAAACGCCGACAAGTGGCCTGCGTAGGCCGCTGGCAGGACGTCGTTCAGAAGCGGAGTTGGTTGCTGGTCGAGGTGATCAGCGCGCTGATCGCCGAGGACAAGGATGTATCAGTGGTGATTGCAGGAACCGTAACAGATGAACTTCGTAACTGGCACGAATCACTGGAAACACAACAGGGAAAGCGTGTCCGACTTTCAGGAAAGGTGAATCGAGACGAACTCGCCGGGATTCTGGATGAGTCACAGGTATTCTACAGTCCATCGGCATTCGAAAGTTTTGGAATTGCGGCGGCGGAGGCTCTTTGTTCCGGATGCTCGGTGGTGGGGACACGATCAGTTTCCATGGCAGCTTTCGAGTGGTTTACTTCCGAGAGTTCGGGGAAACTAGCGGAAACAAATGATGCGAAAGGACATCTGGCAGCTATGAGGCACGAACTGGATTCATGGCACAATGGAATGAGAAATCCCCAACAGATTTCCGACGTCTGGAGCGAACGCCTGCACGCCGATAAAGTCGCAGGGCAGGTAGTATCCCAGAAAGTTGGGAACGAGGTAAAGGTAGCGCGGTCTCGATGAGACAGAGCCGGGTCGGAAAGCGTTGCCACGCCGGGGCGAATTTAGGTTATGCAGCGGTGGTCCGGGTCGGTGCGTTTCATTGTATTGGTTTCTTGCTTA
>Ga0194063_10002696_pt1 | contig 10896 bp, 11 predicted proteins | sample SepL3720m_MetaG_FD_155459 | JGI IMG/M metagenome (GOLD analysis project Ga0194063, IMG submission 155459) | Anoxic zone freshwater microbial communities from boreal shield lake in IISD Experimental Lakes Area, Ontario, Canada - Sep2016-L373-20m | ecosystem: Environmental > Aquatic > Freshwater...
GAAAATGCCCTGGGCCTTCGTCTTTACCCTCATCGGGGGGCTCTCGATTTCGGCCTTCCCACTGTTCAGCGGTTTCGTCAGCAAATCCATGATCGTCACAGCCGGCTTCGAGGATCACCGCACCGTCTGGGCGTTCCTCCTGATGCTGGCCTCCGCCGGAACATTCCTGCACACCGGGTTGAAAGTGCCTTACTTCATCTGGTTCGGGAAGAACAACTGCTCCAAGGAAACCTGGGAGGTGGCCAAGGATCCGCCCTGGAATATGTGCGCGGCCATGGCCCTGATGAGCTTCCTGTGCATCTTCATCGGGTGCTACACGCCCTACCTCTACGACAAGCTGCCCTACCCGATGGCGCTCAACCCGGAGGCGGTCTACCACCCCTACACGGCCTACCATGTCTCAGAAACCCTGCAGATCCTGCTTTTCACGGCGCTGGGCTTCTTCCTGCTTCTCAAGAAACTGACGCCGGAACCGACCATCAGCCTGGATGTCGACTGGTTTTACCGGATGTCCGGGCGGGCTGTGCGCTGGATCGCCGTGAAACCCGCACAGGCCGTGGATGACTGGACCTGCGAGGCCTACCGGTTCATAGGACTGGCCGGAGTCATGGTCGCAGCGCGGGTATCGGCCTGGTTCGATTGGAATGCCATTGACGGCGTGGTCGACGGCGTGGCGAAAGGTGTCCGTGGCACGGGGAACCGCCTGCGCCATCTGCAAAGCAACCAGATGCAGGTAAATATTTTAAGCGCCCTGGCGGCCCTCGCGGCGCTGCTGTTGGGATATGTCTTCTACCTGAGGTAACTATGGATGTGTTGTTGATGAATCACTCGTGGCCGCTCCTGAGCGTCCTCATTTTCCTGCCCCTGGCCGGGGCGCTGCTGCTTCCGTTGATCCCCGGCCCGCGCGCCGCCAAACTCTGGACGCTGGTGATCACGCTGGGGACCGCCGTCCTCTCCCTCAAGCTCTATACCGGATTCGACCCGGCCACGGCGAAATACCAGTTTGCCGAACACCTGGATTGGATCCCCTCGCTGCACATCCATTACACCCTCGGCATCGACGGCATCACCCTGTTGCTGGTGCTGCTGACGACGATGCTCATGCCCCTCTGTGTGCTCTGCTCGTGGAATGCCATTGACCGTCGGGTCAAGGAATTCATGACCTGTCTGCTGGTGATGGAGACGTCCATGCTGGGCGTCTTCATGGCGCTGGACTTCATCCTGTTCTACATCTTCTGGGAAGCCATGCTGATCCCCATGTTCCTGCTCATCGGAATCTGGGGCGGTCCCCGGAAGATCTACGCGTCGGTCAAATTCTTCCTGTACACGCTGGCAGGATCCGTACTCCTGCCCGTGGCCATCATCGTTCTCTACCTGCACAGCACGCCACACACTTTCTTCATCCCGGCCCTGATGGGTCAGGCGCTTCCCGGCGGGCTGCAAAACTGGTTGTTCCTGGCGTTTTTTGTCGCCTTCGCCATCAAGGTGCCGATGTTCCCCTTCCATACCTGGTTGCCGGCGGCGCATGTCGAGGCCCCGACAGCGGGCAGTGTGCTGCTGGCCAGCGTGCTGCTGAAGATGGGCTCCTACGGCTTCCTGCGGTTCTGCCTGCCCATCACCCCGCACGGGGTTGAAACGTTCGCCCCTTATGTGATCGGACTTTCCATCGCCGGCATCATCTACGGGGGACTCACCGCCCTGGCCCAGACGGACATGAAGAAACTCGTTGCCTATTCCAGCGTCGCGCACATGGGGTTCGTCACGCTTGGAATTTTTGTCCTGAACAAGAACGGCATTGAAGGCGCCCTGCTTCAGATGATCAATCACGGCATCACCACCGGCGCCCTCTTCCTCTGCGTCGGCATGATCTACGAACGGACCCACAGCCGCGAACTGGCCAAGGCCACCGGCATCGGGAAGATCATGCCCGTGTATGTGACCGCACTGGCCGTCTTTTGCCTGTCTTCCCTCGCCTTTCCCGGCACCAACAGTTTCATCGGGGAGTTTCTGGTGCTGGCCGGAAGCTTCGCCTTTTCAACCAAGGTCACACTGCTGGCCGTTCCGGGTGTGGTGCTGGGCGCCGCCTATATGCTCCGCATGATCCAGCGGATCATCTGGGGCGGTACGAATAATCCCGACACCTCCTACCTGAGCGACCTGAATGCCCGCGAGATTTCCACCCTGATTCCATTGCTGGCGCTGGTGCTCTGGATCGGTCTGGCGCCAACCCTGTTCATGGACACCTTTCATACCAGTGTAACCCATCTGATCCAGCAGTACCATGCGGGGCTCAACCTTTAGTCCGGAAAACGACCATGATGAACCTGACACTATTGACGCCTGAACTGATCATCACCCTCGGCAGCCTGGTTGTGTTCGCGATCAGCCTGGGATCGGGTCGCGGCAAACTGGCGGCCACCGTCACGGCCGCAATCGCCGCGCTGGCGTTACTCTCCTGCGCGGGAACCCTCAATAGTCACGGTGATTTTTTCAGCCGGGCCCTGAGGGTTGACCCGTATTCCCAGATATTCAAGATCTTCATCCTGCTTGGATTGTTCTCGGTGGTGGTGTTCGGGCGCGAACTCAAGGACATCCGCGCCGGGATCCGGCCGGAATATTTTCTTTTCCTGCTGTGGGGCACGCTGGGGTTGATGCTGCTGGTCAGCAGCACGGAATTGATCACCTTGATCATTGCCATGGAACTGTCCTCCTTCGCGTTGTATCTGCTGGTTCCGCTGCGCCAGGACCGGGGCGGCCTGCGAATCCAGATGGAAGCGGCCACCAAGTATGTGATGTTCGGCATCGTGGCCACGGGCATCATGCTTTTCGGCATGAGTTATCTCTTCGGGCTGACAGGAACAACCTACTTCCATGACCTGGCGCCGGCCCTCAGGGAGCGCTGGAGTGACCCCGCTGCGGTGATCGGCATGGTGATGGTGCTGGCGGGACTGTTCTTCAAGCTGGCGGCTTTCCCCATGCATCTCTGGGCGCCCGACGTCTACCAAGGGGCCTCCAACGAGACCACGGCCTTTATCGCGGGCGTTCCCAAGGCCGCCGTGATCGCGGTGTTGATCCGTTTCTGCCTGTGCGCCGACCCCGGCGACCGCTCGCTGACCGTGGTGTTGACGGTGACGGCCATCTGCTCCATGTTTTTCGGGAACCTGGCGGCCTTGGTCCAAACCGACATCAAGCGCATGCTGGCCTACTCCAGCATTGCCCATGCCGGATATGTGCTCCTCGGCCTGATCACCCTCCGCGACACCGGGTATGCCGCCTCGATCTTTTATATCCTGGGATTCGTGGTGATGAGCCTCGCCTCGTTCCTCGTGATCTGCGCGACCTCCAGGGAGGGTGAAAACGTCACGGTCGACAGCCTGTCCGGACTCCATTCCCGCTCACCGCTGGCCGCGCTCATTCTCGGGGCGGGAATGTTCGCCCTGGCGGGAATCCCGCCCTTTGCCGGGTTTATGGGAAAGTTTTTCCTCCTGACCGAGGCCCTGAAGCGCGGTTATGTGCTGCTGGTCGTGGTGGCGGCCATTAACACCGCCATCGGCGTGTACTACTACCTGACCGTGGTGCGGGTCATGTATTTCAGCGATGCCGGCGGGCGGCCGCAAGTCAGGCTGGGCGCTGTGAATGCGGCGCTCGGGCTGGGCTTGATCCTGATCGTCCTGGCGCTGGGAACCTTCCCCTCGGGCCTGCTGGATACGGCCCTATCAGCCGTGCGGACGGCCGTACTGTAACGCGCAGTCCGCCCCCCATCCTGCCTCCGCCTCAGGCGTCGGTAATTCCCGCCACATGAAATCCGGCGCCGTGGATCATCGTCATGTCGGCCGAATGGCCCTGGCCCCCTGTGGTGAGATAGCCGGTGGTAAATATCGAGTTGGCCGGATACAACGCCAACACCTGCAAGGGCCCCAGGCAGGCTTCCCTGCCGCCGGCAATCCTGATTTCGCGAGCGGGATTGGCAAACCGGAACAGGGCCAGCGTCCTGAGCGCATCGACAGCACTGATGCGGGGGCGGCCTTCCAGGGCCGTCCCGGGACGGGGATCAAGGAAATTGAGGGGAATGGAGTCCGCATCGACATCACGGAGCGCCAGAGCGAGATCCACCCGGTCTTCCAGGGATTCCCCCGTGCCGACCAGTCCGCCGCAGCATAACTCCAACCCGTTCCGCTTCACCGTCCGCGCCGTATTGACCCGGTCCGCATAGCTATGGGTCGAGCAAATGGCTCCGTAATGGCGGCTGGAAGTTTCGAGATTATGGTTATACCGGTCGACGCCGGCGGCCTTGAGTTGTCCCGCCTGGAGGTCATCGAGCAATCCCAGCGAGGTGCAGATCTGGATATTCATTTCCCGCTTGATGCGGCGCGCCGCCTCGCAGATGAGTTCCAATTCCGATTCCCCGGGCTGGCGCCCGCTGATGACGATGCAATAGCGCAGGGCCCCCAACCGGGCCGCCTCACGGGCGCCCTCGACGATTTTGTCGACGGACTGCAGGGAGTAGCGGGGGATGTCGGCGGTGGACTTCGCCGACTGACTGCAGTAGGAGCAATCTTCACTGCAGGCCCCGCTCTTGGCATTGCGGATCACGTGAAGCGTGACTCCCATCCCGAAATAATGGAGGCGGATGGTGAAGGCGGCCTCCAGAATGGACAACAACTCCGAGTCCGGAGACCGCACCACCTCAAGGGCGTTCTGCCGGTCAAGTGGTTTTCCGGCCAGAATGCCTGCACCGAGGTCAGCCCAGTTCATGACGCCTCCTGAATGTCCATCGTGCGGGAAGCACCCTGATCATCCCGCGGCCTGCTTCAGCGCCTGTTCCAGGTCAGCCCGGATATCATCGATGTGCTCGATCCCGATGGAGAGGCGCACCAGTTCCGGCGAGATACCGCCTTCACGCTGCTGCGTTTCGGTCAACTGGGAATGCGTCGTGGTGGCCGGGTGGATGGCGAGGCTCTTGGCATCCCCCACGTTGGCCAGCAACGAGAACAGTTTTAGGTTGTCGATGAATTTGCGACCCGCCTCAGCGCCGCCCTTGATCCCGAACACCACCATGCCGCCAAAGCCGTTGGAAAGCACCTTTCGGGCGACGGCGTGCGACGGATCATCCACCAGTCCGGGATAGCGCACCCAGGCAACGGATTTGTGACGCTTGAGATAATCGGCCACGGCCAGGGCATTCTGGCAATGCCGCTCCATGCGTAGCGCAAGGGTTTCAATGCCCTGCAGGAACTGCCAGGCGTTGTCCGGCGAAATACAGGCGCCCAGGTTGCGCAGGGGTACCAGCCGCATGCGCAGAATGAACGCCAGCGGCGCCAGCGGCCCGAGATCCAACGCGTAACGGATGTTGTGGTAGCTGGGGTCCGGCTCCGACAACAGGGGGAATTTCCCGCTGGTCCAGTCAAACTTGCCCGAATCCACCACGATGCCACCGATGCCGGTGCCGTGGCCGCCCAGCCACTTGGTCAACGAATGCACGACAATATCCGCACCCTGCTCGATGGGGCGCTGCAGGAAGGGCGTGCTGAAGGTGCTGTCCACAACCAGTGGCAGGCCGTGCGCATGAGCCACTTTGGCGATCGCGGGAATATCCACCACATCGAGCACGGGATTGCCGATGGTTTCCACAAAGACCAGCTTTGTCCGGGCGGTAATGGCCTTGGCAAAATTGGCCGGATCTCGAGGATCGACAAAAATGCATTTGATGCCGAATTGCGGCAAGATGTCGTGGAACTGGGTATAGGTGCCGCCATACAGATTATTGGCCGCAACGAACTCATCCCCCGCCTTGCAAAGGTTGATGATGGAATAAAAAATGGCGCTGGTTCCCGACGATAAGGCGAGGGCGGCGGCTCCGCCTTCCATGGCGGCGATCCTTTTTTCAAGCACATCCTGGGTGGGATTCATCAGCCGGGTGTAGATATTGCCGAGCTCCTTGAGGCCGAACAAGTTAGCCGCATGTTCGGCATTCTTGAACACATAGGAACTGGTACGATAGACAGGGACAGCTCGTGATAAAGTAGTCGGGTCAGGATCCTGTCCGGCATGAAGGGCCAGTGTTTCGATCTTATTAGTAGTGATGCTCATCATTTGCTCCTTTTGAAGGTGAAAATACTAACAAAGACCGGCCCGAAAATCCCAGCAAAATCGGTTACGTCCTTCACCAACAATTCGAAACAATAGAAGCGACCGTATCCCCGCTACAATCCCCCGTCCCGGATGGCGGCAATAACGATATTGGCGCAGGCCTCGGCATCAGACAGGGCGTCATGGTGGTTGAGGGCCAGTCCAAGATGCGCACAAACATTCGGCAGCTTTGTCGGGCGGACACCCCAGGTTTTCCGTGCAAGTTTAACCGTGCAAAGGAAGGGCTGCTCCGGAGGCGCCAGTGCGGCGGCGGCGCAACAAGCCCGCATCACCTTCGCGTCGAAACTGGCGTTGTGCGCGGCAATAAACCGGGTCCCTAGGAGCGTCGTAGCCAGTTCCGGCCACAATTCCCCAAATGTCGGTTCCTGGGCAACCATATCCCACGTGATCCCGTGCAGATAGCTGAAAACGAAGTGCCGCCGGGGAGCCCGGATCAAGCGATGCTCCCGCCTGACAATGACATGATTCTCGACCCGGATCAGGGCGAGAGAACAGGCGCTATCCTGCCCGTAGTCGGCTGTTTCAAAGTCCAACGCGACAAAGCAATCCGTCTCCAGTTTCGGCTTTATCCTGAACGCCGAACGGGGAGGCGGAAATCGTGGAGTCCGGGGTGCGGGTGAAATCATGCCTATATTGCCCTTTGGTTCATGGTTGTTTGGGTCACCAGGGTAACACATAGCATCGGTCCAGAGAAAAGGCATTTTCGACGTGGCGAATAACAGGAGGCCCTCCGCCTTTCGCGCCAACCACCTCGACGACATCGAACCGGAAGGTCACCGGCACTTTCAACCGCTGCAGATAGCGAACGGCGGCGCGGGACAGGACATGGCGCTTACGCTTGTCTACCGCCGCTATAGGTCGGCCATAGGACTCCGACTGGCGCGTTTTAACCTCTACAAAAACCAGAATTTCACCCTGCCGCGCCACCAGATCAAGTTCATCCCTCGCCGACACCCGGAAACGCCGGCTCAAGATGGCATACCCCTTTTTTTTGAGAAGGCGCTCGGCTTCGCGCTCGCCCCAAAGTCCGGTCGCGAGGTGGAAAGTGAAAATAGAGGTCATGAAGCATGTCGTTAATTGGTTGTTGTTAAATACTAGTTAATTATCTATCAACATGTCAACGCCCAAAGGAATCAACCGGAGGCTCTCAGCCGCATAGCCTCCCGAACCGGACGGAAAGAGCGGCGGTGGATCGGACTGGGACCAAGTTCCAGAAGGGCTTGCATGTGGAGCTGTGTTCCGTAGCCCTTGTGGCAGGCAAACTGGTAACCCGGATATTGACAATCCAATTGAAGCATCATCCGATCCCGAGTCACCTTGGCAATGATACTGGCCGCGGCGATGCTCAAGGAGCGGGAATCCCCCCGGACAATTGCCCGGGAGAGACAGGGCAGTCCCGGAACAGGAAGCCCATCTACCAGGGCAAAATCAGGTGGTGGTGTGAGGGCAGTCAAGGCGCGGGCCATGGCCAGATGGGTGGCCCGTAGAATATTGAGGTCGTCGATCTCTTCCACGCTGGCAACGCCAACCCCATAGAGACAGGGAAGGGAAGACGTCAGCAAGTCAAACAGGGCATCACGACGGGATTCTGACAGGCTCTTGGAATCATTCACGTCCTGAAGCAGGCCGTACTGCTCGGCTTCGAGAAACGGGCGATCAAAAACCAGCGCCGCCGCCACCACGGGCCCGGCGAGAGGACCCCGACCGGCCTCATCGACTCCTGCCAGCCGGATCTTCCCCAATTCCCACGCCTGACGCTCGAACTGGAGCACAAGTCAACCGGAGGTGGCCTTACGCGTCGGCCTTGTTTTTTTCACGCAACTTGGAGCTCTTGCCGATGCGATCGCGCAGGTAATAAAGTTTGGCGCGACGGGTCTGACCGGAGCCTTCGACTTCCAAACTGGCCAAATTCGGCGAGTGAACCGGGAAGATACGCTCCACCCCGACGCCATGCGAAATGCGGCGGACCGTGAAGGTTTCAGTAGCGCCAACGCCATCGCGCGCAATCACGGTTCCCGTATAGGCCTGGATGCGTTCCTTGCCGCCTTCGCGGATCTTCACCTGAAGTTTGACTGTATCGCCGACGCGGAAGGCGGGCAAAGCCTCCTTGCGCAGGTTTTCTTTATGAATCATGGACAATGCTTTAGCAATCATAGTTCCCTCATCTTCACCAAGTCTGGTCTTTTTTCTCTTGTCCGGCGCTCCGCCTGTTCCCTTCGCCACCGCGCAATTTCCTCGTGATCCCCCGACAGGAGGATCCCCGGGACTTCCAGTCCCCTGAAAACCCGTGGCCTCGTGTAGTGCGGGTATTCCAGCAACCCCTCCGCAAAGGACTCCTCGCGGGTGGTCTCGTCATTCCCCAACACTCCGGGCACCAGGCGAACCACGGCATCAATCACCACGGCCGCCGGCAGGACTCCGTTCGTCAGAACATAGTCACCAATCGAGATCTCATCGGTGGCAAGATGCGTCCGCACCCGCTCATCGACTCCCTCATAGTGCCCGCATATAAAGATCAAATGCCGGGCGGTTGAAAGCCCGACCGCAGACGCCTGTTCAAACCGGCGCCCCTGTGGCGTCATCAGAATCACCCGCGCATCGGGCGTCCTGACCGACTCCACTGCCTCGAACAGCGGCTCCGGCTTCATCACCATTCCCGCACCCCCGCCAAACGGACGATCGTCCGTCGTCAGGTGCCGGTCCGTGGTGAACCGCCTCAAATCCACTGCGTTAAAAACGACAAACCCTTTTTGTGCCGCCCGTTTGAGGATGCTTTCCTCAATAAATCCCTTCAGCATTCCGGGAAAGATCGTGATGACATCGATCCTTAGCGGCGTCTCCATGCGCTATTCCGCCACTTCCAGGACCGTCCGGCATCCCTTCTGTGCCCCGTAGTTGCTGACCAGGGTACGCAGCGCGGCAATCGTCTTGCCGCTGCGCCCGATGATCCGTCCGACATCCTTGGGATGACAGCGAACTTCCAGGATGGTCGTCTGCTTGCCCCGCACTTCCGTCACCACAACATCGTCGGGATGTTCTGACAGCGCCCGGACAATAAACGTCACAAAGTCCTTCATGCGTTCGCTTTAGCCGCCGCCTTGTTTTTTTTGATCAGGCTCTTCACCGTATCACTAACCAAGGCGCCCTTGCTGATCCAATGATCAATACGATCCATCTTCAGGCCAAAATTGATCCCCTGTTTTTTGGGATCATACCAGCCAACGACTTCCAGGTTCTTACCGTCCCTGGGGAAGCGAGTGTCGGTGGCCACCACGCGGTAGCTGATGTCCTTGTTCGCGCCCGTACGGGTCATTCTGATTTTAACTGACATTCCATTCCTCCCTGACAACTACAACCTGCCCCGGGCCCGTCAGAATCCCGGAACCAACTTTCGAAAAGCCGCGAACTATCTCACATTCTTAACGGGCGCGCAACCACTTTTGCATGGATCCCATCCGCTTCGCCATTTCCCGCGCCTGGTCAAACTGCCTCAGCAGTTCGTTGACATCCTGCACCTGGGTCCCGCTTCCGCTGGCAATCCGACGCTTCCGGCTCGCATTCAGTATCTCGGGGCGGCGCCGTTCCCTGGTCGTCATGCTCTGGATAATGGCTTCCGCCCGCCTGGTGGAACGGGCGAAATCCTGGCCCTTCCCGGCCTCCCGCAACTTGGCCTTGACCTGCCCCCCCATCGGGAGCATGTCGATCAGGCTTTCCATCGATCCCATTTTTCTCAATTGTGCCAGTTGCCCCATGAAATCTTCCAGATCAAGGCGGTTCTTGCGCAGTTTTTTCTCCATCTCGGCGACCTGAGTCAGGTCAACCGTCTCCTGCGCCCGCTCCACCAGACTGATAATGTCCCCCATGCCAAGGATACGCGAAGCCATGCGCTCCGGATAGAAAGGCTCCAGTTCACCCACGCGTTCCCCGACCCCGGTATAAAGAATAGGGCAGCCCGTCACCTCCTGAATGGATAGTGCCGCTCCACCGCGGGCATCGCCGTCAAGTTTGGTGAGAATCAATCCCCTGAGATCCAGCGCCTTGTGAAACACCTGGGCTACATTGACGGATTCCTGACCGATGGCCGCATCGACGACCAGAACGGTATTGCGGCACTTGACTGTCTCGCGTAATTCCTTGAGCTCATTGACGAGCTCCTCATCGATCTGGAAGCGCCCGCCCGTATCGAACAAAACCACATCGCGCCCGGTCAGTTCCGCCTTGTCCATGGCGCGCCGCCCCAGCGCGGGCACCGTCTCCCCTTTTTCAGGCGCCAGCATGTCAACGCCGATCTGACGGGCCAGAACCCCCAATTGATCTACCGCGGCAGGCCGCCGGATATCCGCACCCACCAGCAGAACATTCTTGCCATCTTTTTTCCAAAGGGAAGCCAATTTGGCGGCGGTGGTGGTCTTGCCGGATCCATGCAATCCCACCACCATGACGGGAGCCGGCAGAGGATTCAGTTCCAGCCGCCTGTTCTTGCCGGACCCGAGCAAAACCACAAGTTCATCGTGAACCCGTTTGATCACCTGCTGGCCGGGCGACAAACTGTGAAGCACCTCTTCCCCGACACATTGCGCGCTGACACGGGTGATGAAGTCGCGGGCCACCTCGAAATTGACGTCCGCCTCCAGCAAGGCCATTCGCACCTCGCGCATGGCCTCCCGGATGTTGGATTCATTAAGACGTCCATAGCCCCGGAGCTTCTTGAACACCAACTCCAACGAACTGGTCAGTGAATCAAAC
>Ga0194063_10002697_pt1 | contig 10895 bp, 4 predicted proteins | sample SepL3720m_MetaG_FD_155459 | JGI IMG/M metagenome (GOLD analysis project Ga0194063, IMG submission 155459) | Anoxic zone freshwater microbial communities from boreal shield lake in IISD Experimental Lakes Area, Ontario, Canada - Sep2016-L373-20m | ecosystem: Environmental > Aquatic > Freshwater >...
AAGGGTGGCGGCATTCGCCTGAAGGGCGGAGAGTTGGCCTTCGGCTTCGGTCGTGGCATGGGTCAGTTGTTCGATGGTTTTCTCGTACTGGATCAGGCCCTCGGATCGTGATTTGACAACGGCATCGAGTTCGGTGAGGCGGTGTTTGATCGGGCCGATTTGCGATTCCATGTGCTCGGCCTTCTGCCGAACCTCGGAGAAGAGAAGGCGCGCCTCGGTGGCGCTGGCCTGGAGGGCCGCCCGTCTCCCTTCCATATCCTGAAGGGAATGAGTGAGGGTCTCCAATCGGGTAAGCGCCTCGGCTTGCCGGGTGCGACCCTCGCCGATGCGGCGGCTGAGATCCTGGCGTTCATCATCACTGCCGGACTGTTCCCGGAGTTTCCCGAGTTCAAACGTCATGACCTCGAGTTTCTGCTTTGCCTGGCGGGCGTCGTTGGAAACGACTTGGAATTCGCCTTCCTTCAACGCGACGGCGCGACGTTGTTCGGTGAGGAGGGTGGTGGCTTCGGTGATGGCCCGATTCAGCTCAGTCAACTCGGCGGCCAGTGTGGCGACGGCATGATTCCGCCGGGACAGACCCTCATCGATGCCATCCAGTCCCTCGTGGAGATCAGAGAGTTGGTGGCGTCGGGTCAGGGGATTACTGGCCCTGGCGTCGGTGCTCCAGTATTCAAAAGCGCCATTCGCCCGGGCCACAATGCCGTCGAGGGTGACGATGGCGGCGCCCTCGGGCACCGGCGCGGGAATGTTGTCAGCAGAGCCCACAACGAAGACATTGGCCAGGAATCGTTCCACGGCCGGTCGGGCAAAGGAGGTGCAGGTGATCAGGTCGAACAACCGACGCGCCCCTGCAGGTTGTGGAATGGCGGGTACGGCATTGGCGGAGGAATCGGCGGCAAGCAGGCGTGCGGCGCCGGCTTTTTGTGATTGCAGTTTCTTCAGGATCGCCAGGGCCTCCGGCACATCCGCGATGACAACCGCATCAAGCCAGGCGCGGAGGATGGACTCCAGGGCGGTGCGGTATTCGGGATTGGTCTGGATGTGGCTGGCCAGGGCGCCCAGCACCGTCTTGGCGTTGATTCCCAGTGGATTGGCACCGTCCATGACCAGTCGGGCGCCTTCGGGGAAATCCTTGGCGGCTTGTTCGTCAGCCTCAAGGATTTCGATCTGCGCCTTCTTGACCGCCAAGTGGGCATGCAGGTCGCTGCATTCCTTGCGGAGCGCCTCGATTTGAATTGTCTTTTCGTGGCGTTGCGACTGGAGTTCCTCCAGACGCCCGTCACGGATTTCGAGTTCCTGCTGCAATGAACCCAGGTGGTCGGCGATTTGGCCGAGTTGGGTTTCCGTCTCCGTGGCGCCGCGGGCAATCTGGGCATGCTCGGCGGCCATGCGTTCACGTTGGACAATGACGGCCTGCTGCCGCGCCTCAAGTTGGCTGAGTTGGTTTTGAAGTTGGGCGATGGTATGGTCAAGCGCCATGGTGCTCGACCGGAGCGACTGGATTTCTTTGCGGGCGTTTTCAGTCTGGGTCTCGTGGGTTGTCAATTCAGTGTTTTTCCGGATCCATTCTTTTTCGGATCCATCCCGTTCGGAAACCGTTTTGACGAGGGCCTGCTGGAGTTCGGAAAGGGTGTGGCGCTGTTGCTCGGCCTGGGAGGTCGCGAGAACACTGTCGCGCCGGTCGCGTTCCGCCAGGTTGCGGAGTTCCTCGATCCGGTCGCGATTGATGCGGATCAGATCGTGATTATGTTCCAGACGGGTCTGGGCGGTAGCGCGATCCTCCGTGGCCTCCCCGATAGCCTGTTCAATTTCCATGACGAGGGAACGCCATTCCGCGCCTTGGGCCTCGCCCTGCTGGAGTCCGTCGTGGAGTTCCTGGATGGAGTGGCCCAATTCGACAATTTTAGTGTCCAGAAGATGGAGGTCTCCGTCCATCTTTTCCAGTTTACGGGCCGTCCAGAAGACGTCGAATTTGCGGAGTTCGTCACGCAGTTCCTTGTAGCGGCGGGCCTTGCCTGCCTGGCGCTGGAGTGAGCCGATCTGGCGCTTGACCTCGCGGACGACGTCGTCAAGGCGAAGCAGGTTGGCCTCGGTCTGTTCCAGTTTGCGGAGCGCTTCCTTCTTGTCGGCTTTAAAACGGGTGATGCCGCTGGCCTCCTCGAAGATCTCGCGGCGGTCTTCAGGGCGTGAACTCAGAACCTGGTCGATACGGCCCTGTTCCATGAGGGAGTAAGAGGAGGTGCCGATACCGGTGTCCATGAACAACCGGGCGATGTCCTTGAGGCGGCAGGCGGTTTTATTGAGGAAATACTGGCCTTCGCCTGAGCGAAAGACGCGTCGGGTAACAGTGACCTCATTGTAGTCGGTTCCAAGCGTTTTCTCGCAGTCGGCGAAGGTGATGCTGACCTCCGCCATGCCAACGGGCTTTCGGTTGTCGGTGCCACTGAAGATGACATCCTCCATCTTGCTGCCGCGGAGGGCCTTGGCGCTGGTTTCGCCGAGAACCCAGCGAACGGCGTCGGAGACGTTGCTTTTACCGCACCCATTCGGGCCGACGATGGACGTCATGCCGGGCTCAAAGGATAATGTGGTGGCATTGGCGAAACTCTTGAACCCCACCATATGAAGTGATTTCAGATACACGGCACAACTCCTGCTATTCGGGCCCTATTTGACCCTGCGAAAATGAGGCGGAAAGTTAGCATGAGAAAAGGAGGGCATCAATCAGAAACAGATTAAGCGCATTGCCATGCCGGGCCGCTCAGGATTGGCAAACAGGTTTGACGGTCAAGCAGGATCGACTGCCTTCTCACGTCCCGCTACCGACCTGACCGGGACGGCGCCCCCAAAACCACCAGTTCATAGACGCCAATCCAATGTGCGCCGGTCGCCCGGAGTCGAATCGCGACCACATCCCGCAACTGCAGGTCATCCAACATGGTTACGACGTCCCCCTCACTGGAACTCGCCGAGGCCGGATTTCTCGCTACCACAACATCCTGTGCTTTCTCATCGGTGGGGAGTCCCTTGTATTCGTGCAGGAGCATCCACTCCTCGGATTTGCGGGTCAGGTATTCCACGCGGTACTCGTTGACGTAGTCGGCCTCATAGGCCGCCGGCACCCAACTTCCGTCCGGCTGTTTTACCCCCGGGAAATGCCGGCCATACTTGCCCCAGTAAATCCCCACCGTCTGGACATCATAACTCGCGGCCTCAACGGCATGTTCCTGCGCGGCGTGTACGAGTAAATCCACCGTGTAATCAAGGGAAAAAGAACCCGGATACGCATCCGTCGCCCGATCTCCGTCCGTCAGTCGATTCGCGGCACGCCGGTACTCGGCCGTTCCTGAATTCCCCGATGTGACATGCTTGCCCGATGCGACATTTGAAACCTGAGTCCCCGCCCACGCGGGCGACACCATCAGCAGTGCGGCAACACAGATCCTGATCCCGACGTATTGACTTGTCATACGGTCTTCTCCTCTAGCTGGACAGTGTTTCTCAAATGATTCCGGTGTCTACTTGATTGCCAGTGTGATGGCGTCGCCATCCACCTCGGCGCTGGTCATGCCGATCTTCAGACTGGCCTTGGAAGCGGTGCCTGTTCCCTGGACGCGCGGAGCGGGTTTACCCCGTTCCTGCAGTGTGAAAACCACCAACACGTTCTTGTCGCAATTGAATTCGAGCCACTTGTTGTTGATGTGCTTCTTGCCTTGGAACGGATATCCGACGTGTCCGGCGCCACCGCCCCGTTCAAACGTTCCCGTGCGGAATTCGGGTTTCGCCGGTTCAATCACAGTGCCGACCAACGTGGAGCCGTTCGGACCCGTAAGCGTAAACTGGTTACCCTGGGTGGTGAGGGTGTTGAATTCGGGCGTGTTCAATCTCCAGAGTGCGCCGTTGTCGCTGGTCTCAGCGGTTACGAATACCGCCGCAGCGCCCGTCTTGCCCGAGTAATCCACGGCCGATACCCGTTTGTGGTTGAGGGTGCCCATGCACGAACCGGTTGTGATGGCAACGCCTCCGCCATCAGCCTGAAAATCGGCCTTGGTCAAGTGTCCGAGCCCGCCCGCCGGTTTCTTGGCCGGCGCGCCCGGGAACAGGTTGCTTTGCCCGTTGGCGTCGCCGGTTCGTCCACTGCCAACGATCCAGGCGCTGCCCAGACCGAGAAGGCGGATGCTGTTGACGTCCGGTCCACCATGGCAACCTTGAGGTTGGCGGGAGTGACCGTTGACCAGGAATGCAATGTCGTTTTCATCCTGGAACTTGTTCCGGAAGATGGCGATACCGTGTGATTTATCGGTATAATTCAGGCCGAGACCGGCCACTTGGGCGGGGTTTTTGGCCGGCACATCCATGGGGTAGTACATGACTGAGTACAGGCCGCCCCCGTTTTGGGTGTCAAAGGTCTTGTTGCCGTTGGCGCCGCAGAGGTAGTCATACATCCAGCGCAAGCCGGGCAACTGTTCTGCAGGAGCGTAGTAGAACGCCATGCCCGCTGTGCCGTCTCCACTCCATGCGGGATGATCGTCACCCAGGTCAGCGCGCAAGCCAGCACCGCTGATCGACACCGTGCCGACATAGGTCGTCCAGAAGGTGCGGGCGGCCTTCGGAATGTCCTTGCGCAGGTCACCGATGCCGGCCCGAGCGGCCGCGATGCCGAAGGGGCCGGTAAAGCCCCACGGATACTGCGTGTACCCGATGCCTTCGGGATTCCAGCCGTTGTCGCCAAGATTGGCATTGAGATGTTGCTTCAGTTGGTTGTAGGCGTCTTTGACTTTTTCGGCGCCGCCGGGTTCGTCACAGGCGAGGAAGGCCATGCCGGCGCTACCGTACCGCACGGCCTGCCAGTTGTTGGCTTTGCCGTTGTTGGCGCCGGCGCCCATGCTCTTCATGATATTCTCAGCGGCGTAAAGGAGTTTTTGACTGACCAGTGTCCGATTGGCATCGGTCCAGGCGTCATAGCAGGCGTCATAGGCCAGCGCGACCCGGAGTGCCCCGGCGGCCCGTGTCAACCCCTTGCTTCCCGGGTTGTTCCAGAAGAGCGTGTCGTTGACAATATCGACCACCAGTTTTTCCGCCTCCGTGGCGTATTGTTTCTGGCCGGTCAGGAGATAAAGGGCGGCATAGTTCGGCAGACGGTTGTCGTTCATCAATGACTTGCCTTCGGCGGGTTTGTCAGTCAACAACTGGGCTTTGATCTGCTTCTCCATCGAGGCATAGGGTTCCTGCTGGCACCGGCGCCTGATTTCCTGAATCTGGGTCTTGTCCACCAGCAACCGCGGATGCTCTGCCGCCGTTGCGCTCCACACCAGCCCGATCACACCTGTCAACATGATTGCCATCTTCATCAATTCTCCTTTGGATATGAAATCGTTATTCTGGTGGTACGGACATTCGCCCTTTGAGACCTGCAGGTCATAACGTTTATACGGTTGAAGAGTGCCAAAACGGCACCCGGAACGCAATCGCGAATGGAGGATACTCGGGAGACGGGCGTTTGTTGAGGATGTCTCTTTGCGGTCAAGGGTCAGCGTAGAACTCTCAACAAGTTTTTGATCTGCTCCATTTGTCCCGGATCGATACTCTGGGACAGCGCCATGGATGCCTCTCTTTTCGCGGCGGCGATGTCGCCTGCGTGCCACAGTGCGACGGCCAAACTGAACCGCACCTCCACCTGGTCTGGCGCGCATTGCGCCACTTTCCCCAGGAGCGAGACCGCCTCCTGGAATAAACCCAGTTCATACAGCACCTTGCCTAATTCGGTCTGTGCCTCGAGATGGTTTGGATTCATCAGAACCGCACGTTCCAACGCCTCACGCGCCTCCGGCAGATGTCCCAGTTGACGCAACACCTGTCCCCTTCGGCACGCGACCACATCACGAGGCATCAGGGCCTCGGCGCGGGCAAACGACACCAAGGCGTCAGAAAACAGGCCCTGTTGGGCCAGCGCATTGCCCAGGCAGAAGTAAGCTGTCTCGTTCGTCGGATTCAATACCGTCGCCCGGCGGAACATCGCCTCGGCACGTTTGGCGTCGCCGCCATTGAACAAGTCTGTGCCTGCCCGCACGTGCGATACATCATCCATGAAACGTTCCCGGATTTGGGCGATGGCACCCGCAGGCTGGTTCACAAATTCAGGAATGTTCGCGGCCCGGTCCCCGGCGGTCAACTGAAACAAGGTCACCGCGGGACTGGTCCGCCCGTCGCCATAAAACCGGGCAAGGGCAATCCGGGTATAAGGGCCCCATGCCTTGGTTGCAAAGGCAAGCCAACGACCGTCGGGTGAAAACGTGTGCCAGGAATTCATCCGGATCGTGTTGCATCGCAAACGCCGCGCCTCGCCACCACCGGACGGAATGACCCACAGTTCGCTGTCAGGCTGCAACAGCATGAAGTCACGCGCACGGCAGAAGACGATCCAGCGGCCATCGGGTGAATACCGCGGGAAAAAATGACTCATTCCCCCTCCGCTCGCGCCGATCAGGGGTTCGGCCACCCCGCCCCGCCCCGAGTTGAATGGAACACGGAATAGGTCATACCCGTAACGCGGGTTCTCCCGGAAGAAATCCGCCGCCTCGGCCTCGGTAACCAGGGCGGACTCCGGATGCTTCAAGTTTTTCAGGTCTCGCGCCGACGCGCGGGCAAACACAATAAATTGGCCGTCGGGACTCCACACCGGGTTGCTCTGTGCGTAACGCGGGTCGTCCGCACCCGGCAGGGGTGTAATCTGGCGGGTCTGCGTGTCAAAGACCGCCAGGATCCCCTTGATCGGGAAAAACAACTGGGAAAACGCGAGATTCGTTCTGGCCATGAAGATCGAACGGTCTTTCACTGTACTGATCACGTATCGTCCATCGGGCGAAACCTGTGACAGCAACCCGAACGTGCCGGTTCCCTCGTCACGCCGGTAGTCGCTCCATGTGAGGATGCGCTCCCTCGTCAGATCGATGATTCGGGTCACCGGCGCAATGACGTAGGATCCCTTATCGTTGGCGTAATCCACATCCATCCCGAGCGTGCGCCCATCGGCGGAAAAGGAATGGCAGTTTCCGCAGACGGGAAGTCCCTGCAACACCGGCGCAGGCGGTTCTGTCGTCGCAATGGAACCGAATCGCCAGACGATGCGCGAGGGATCCTTGACGGCCTCCGAAAAAGGAAGCGGAACTTCCCGGAAGAACAACGGCGCGTCCAATGGTTCGCGCTCGAGGTGTACCACCGATTCAGGACCGGATCCCACTTGCAAGAGGATGTCCTTTCCCGCCGACTGCGCCACGACCTCACGCCACCATGCGGGTTCCGGCTGCCAGCACGCATCCGGCCCGGTAACCGTGACGATCCTGGTTCGGGCGCCAAACCGGATCGCGAGATTCCAGGGCCCGGCGCCGGCCGTCCAACGAATCAGGGGTGCAGACAGGTTCGACGGCACGACGGCGCCGTCAGGAGGATGCAGGATACGGGCATTCTCCACCGGCGGGATCGCCCTCGCCGCCTTCCAGACAGCCACGCCAATCCCCGCCGCAAGAATAAGGATACCCACTCCTATCCAGCGCGTTCGACTCATGGCAGAACGAAGGGTTTGCCGGCTTCAGTCTCCTGATAGGTGCGCCACGCCTCCTGGTTGGCCCGGTAGTTGGCCATCACCTTCTCCGTGGTGTCCGTGATATCGATCAACCGCGGACACATCCATATCTTGCCCCATGTTTCGCACTCGCCAATCGCGGCCTGAATGAACAGCACATGGCGTCCTGCCGGTAAACGAATCGGGACGTTCTCCTCGATTGGTTTGCCGGATAGGAATACGGCGAAATCCAACTGAGACCTGAAGTGACTGCGCCCCGGCGTCAGCAACGCCAACTTGACCCAACGATCCTTGTCGTTCTCGATCGCCGTCATGTAGAGACCCGTCGTATGGAGCTGGCGGTTGTGAACCGCCGCCAGTTCTATGGCAGGAAGATCGGCTGTGAATCGCTTATCCCGCCAGATGTGATTGGTGGCCAGGGATTGGAAATGATAGTCCTTTCCGCCAGCAGTGAATGCGGCGTCCGGTGCGGGCAGGGCCTTGGCGAGTCCACCCAGTGATGTCAGGAAATCATTTGTCAGATTCCGGCCGGGGAAGGGAGCCGCCCATAACCAATGGATCGGCATCGTATTGTCCACAAACGGTGATATCGGAAATCCCGATGGCATGGCGCTCGACTCAGGATCAACGGAGATGGATGCCGGTCGGACCGGTTCTGTTACAGTGTCGCCCGCAAGGTGGTGCAACCGGTTCCCGGCCAACACGGTCACGCCATCACCGGAAAACGCCAGCTCCTTGACACCCCCGGAGAACTCCCACACCGTCTCCATCCCGGCCGTCGGCTTCACAACACGCGTCGTACGGCCCGGTAACCACAAGAGCCCGTTGACCAGAAACGGCGCTTCCACAAGTGGATCCGCCAGGGACAATTCCCCGACGGTCTTTCCTGTGGCCGCATCCAACGCCAGCAAGGCCGTTTTTTTTGCGGGGACAAACAGTAGTCCGTTATATTCAAGAGGCGCCAACCCGGACGCGCTCACCTTCGACTCCCACCGTTTAGACACGGACGGAACGCCGTCCTTCGTATTGAAGCGCAAGGCCGTTACAGTCACCCCGCAAAGATACACGGTTCCGTCACCCGCCAGGAGATCGCCCGTTGCGGTCGGCAAATCCTTGACTGTAATCATACCGTCCGCCGCCCGAACCAGGGCGCCCCATCCGGTCACGAAGGAACCAACGCCATCCAGCCGCAGTTTGGCCGGCGTCCCGTTTGCGTCATTCGGCACGGGATGTTTCCAGAGGACGCTCCCCGTCCCAGCATCGAAGCCGGTCAACTCCGCACCCTGAACCGCCAGAACGTTTTCACTCAGCAGTGGTGCGGTGATCCTGTGTCCTGGCGATGTCTTACAGGAGGCAGTCCAAACCGTCTTGCCATCTGTCAGGTTCAACCGGGTTACGGCGCCGTTGCCAAACACCGCGAACACGGCGCCCTCGCGCACTGTGGCGCACGCCGTCCAACGTGGTTGCACACCGGATTCCTGGTGAATCCATAGGGTCTTTCCGGTGGCGCCATCCACACAGGAGAGCGCCCCCGGACTGCCCACCAGAACGCGACCATCGGCCGCTGTTAGTGTCTCCGACGAACCGTCCACCGCCACGCTCCAACGGAGATTGGCTGTCCGGCTCCAGGGAAGTGGGGGATGGGCGCCTTCGACAATGCCATTGCCGGAGTGCCTCCAACCAAGGGCCGGTTTTTCAACGCGCAGATCATAAACATAGAGGTTCCCGTAGTGGATAAACAAGCGCCCCTCGGCTACCACCGGCGAAATCGCAACATGCCATCCCCCCTCCCCGCCCGTCGGATCCTTCACACTCAACTCGCCGGCTACCTCCATGCCCCCGGCCGTAGGGCGCACCAGGCGAACCCGCAACGGCGTGCCGGATCCAGCCGCATCCGTTGCATACACCATACCTTCAGCGGAAACAACGTTGCCTTGACTGCTCGACGGCAGATGGGCGATGAGTTTGCCGGTTTGAGCGTCCAGACACACCAGGGCCGTCTCCGGTTTTGCGGAAGTCGCCGGCGGCTGGACAACCTGCGTCATGGAAGGAGCCGTTCCGCCGTCCCCAGGGACGGGCAGGGCGTTCTTGTTGGCGATGACGTAGACGCGATCCCCGAACATCGTACCGCCGCCGAATCCGACTCCTCCGGCGCGCGTCCAGAGCGTCTTGAAGGAGGTGCCGTCCGGGGCCAGTTCCATCATCCGCAAGGATCCGCCCAAATCGGCCAGTAGCCTTCCGTTGCTATAGATCGGCGGCAGATTCCCTCCGCTCGTCGGCAGTTCCCACAGGAGTTTGCCGGTTTGCGCATCCAGGCAGACGAACCAGGAGATGGTTGGATAGGCTATAAGATCCCGCCCGTTGTGCCGGAAACACACGCCTGAAACATCCATCGCGGAGAAACGTTGTTTCTTGAGCACATTTCCTTTCTCGTCCTTGATGTCGCCTTTGCCGGGCAATTCCCACACCGTCTTGCCATCCCGGATATCCACCGCGACGATCCCCGGCGTTTCCGCGTCACGACTGCAGGTGTTGAAAATGAGTTTATTCTCGTGGCGCGTCGGAGATTCCGGCCAGCCCCACCCCATGGTGCCTTTCCCGGATCCGAATCCCTTCCATGCGTTCAGTTGCCAACGCGCCTCCATGGTCTTCAGATCAATGCCGATGTAGTCCGCATTCGGCATTCCGATCGCCGCCATGCCATTATGCACGATGGGGGTGGTGCGGCTGCCGGACCATTTTTTCCAGATGGAAGACCCCGCCATCGCTTTATTCAGGAGTTTGCCGTCGAGATCGTACACAAGCAACTGCGCGGTCAATCCGCCGGGGATATAGACCTTGCCATCCACGACTGCAACATTGGCCCACCCGGCTCCGACATCGGTCTTCCATAGCAGTTTCGGGCCGCCATCCGGCCAGGCGCGCAAGAGTCCCTTGGCCGCATAGGCCCCGCTGTTGTCCACGCCGCGGTAACGATCCATATTCTCGGCCGTCACGGTCATACCCCATGTCAACAGCAGCGCCAGAGTCATCGGCTTGGCGACAAATCCTTTTCTCTCACCTATAAGCATATGATTTCTTCCATTCTGGCGATACGGAAACACGCCTGTTGAGACCTACGGGTCATAACTTTTGACCGTTGCAGGGTGTCAAAACAGTATCTGAAACACAAGCGCGAATGGGAACCCCAAATCCTCGCCTAAGGCGCAATAGCGGAGCTGATTTGGCGGCGAGGTAACTGGAGGCTCAGGATGAGAGCGTGAAAACCTTACGAAACAGGCCTAATTCGGTGATTTTTCAATCGCCCAAGAGC
>Ga0194063_10002698_pt1 | contig 10895 bp, 12 predicted proteins | sample SepL3720m_MetaG_FD_155459 | JGI IMG/M metagenome (GOLD analysis project Ga0194063, IMG submission 155459) | Anoxic zone freshwater microbial communities from boreal shield lake in IISD Experimental Lakes Area, Ontario, Canada - Sep2016-L373-20m | ecosystem: Environmental > Aquatic > Freshwater...
CCTGCTTAATAATTTGCAGGATATAATTTCTTTTGCGTATTGTGGCAGCATTGAAATCTCTGGTGCCCTGCGGTATGGATGGTTTTGTACTCATTCTTTACTCTTCAATAGGGTGTTATTGTTGTTTATATTTTTCAATTATGACATCACAAGCCTCATTAATAATCTCGAATACATGATGATACCCATCTTCTTGTCCATACCAGGGGTCGGGTACATCTTCATTTTTTCCTGGATGAATTTCATTCAAAAATAATTCAACTTTTTGGGGATTGAATTTTTCTTTTGTAATTCGTTGAATATCTATTAATACGTCGGCAGCCATGGCATAAATTTTATCAAAATGGGCGATGTCTTCCAGCTTGAATTTTCTGCTGCGTTGAGCGCTAATATCAATTTGGTGAAGTGATGCCACTTTCTGACTTAGAGGATGGGGCGCTTCTCCATTGTGAAAGCCATTGGTACCTGCGCTGTCTACCTCCCAATCTAGGCCTGCCAGCTTGGCCTTGTGTTGTAGGATGCCTTCTGCTAAAGGACTCCTACAGATATTGCCAAGGCATACCAATAATATTTTCATGTTGCAAAGTTAATGTGCAAAGAAGTTCAAAGTGCATGGGTAGTAGCATGCTTGTTTAAATATTCTATTGTGTAATGGGTGTTTGGTGGCAGCGCTGCTTCAGGTCAATCATCTTCTCAATTGTTAAAGACAACATAATGTTTAACAGCCAACCATACACGATGCATCCAAAAAAAAGAAAATTTATGGATTTTAATCATTGCTTGCATCTAATAAATAGAACGGCGCCGGTTTTGAAATTATATTAATTAACAATTCTCTTGATGGAGATCAAAACCAAGATTATGAACAGTGAAACTATTATGAAATCAGATGTCTTAGACATCCTTTTCGAAAACCGCAATAAAGATTACGGTGCGTATACACTCCGTAAATTTTATGACAATCGTATGGTGACTTCATTAAGCATCATGTTGGGTGCAGTAATTATATTGTCTGCTTTTAGCTTTATACCAAATGGTAAAAAGGAGCAACCAACCAATGATATGAATACTGTAATGAGTTATATAAAGCCAGAGGAGAAGAAGCCTGAGCAGGAAAAGCCAAAGGAGCCACCAAAGGAAAAGCCTGCGCCTCAAAAAATCTTTACCAGCAATCCTGTTATTGTAGCCAATGATAAAGTAAAGGATAGTATCAATACATTATTGCCTACTGACAATATTGGCACCCTTAATATTGCTGGTACAGGTCCTGTAATCATTCATCCTGTGCAGCCTATTCAGCCAGTCACTGGAATAGGGGACCCAACGATAGATATAAATACTCCATTTACTGAAAATGAAGTAGAGATTATGCCTAGTTTTCCAGGTGGGTTAACAGCTTTCAGAAAATTTTTGGAAAGAAACTTGACCAATCCACGCGAAATGGAAGAAGGGGAGCAAATTAGTGTACAGGTAAAATTTGTAGTGGGTTACGACGGTAAAATAAAAGATATTAGTGTAATTAAGGAAGGCGGAGCAGAGTTTGATAAGGAAGTGGTAAGGGTAGTCAACAAAATGCCCGACTGGATTCCTGGTAAAGCAAGGGGGAAAAACGTATCCGTATACTATACCATTCCTGTAAAGTTTATTCCGGCTGATTAATTCGCCATTATTTTTATGTAATTTGGCAGTTCACAAACCTATAAAGTGGTAATCACTTTATAGGTTTTTTAAATCTTATGACATGTCATTGGAAGAATTTGAAAGAGAAAAACTAAGCACTCGGGAGAAGAACCTGGTTCAGATGCGTAGTCTCACCAATTATGTAATGGGCATTTTTTTAATTGGTGCTGGCTTTGTTTTTCTATTTCCAGTAAAAGCCACCAAGCCATATATAGATCAATATGATCCATTAAGCATTAAAATTTTGGCCATCATCTGTTTTATTTATGGGGCATTTAGAGTTTTTAGAGGATACAAAAAGAATTATTTCAGAAACGAATGAAGCAGTTGCGCACCCTTTATATTTTGGTTTTCTTTACGCTTATATTGCTAGCCGGATGTGCCACAAAGAAAACTATTTCATACCCCGATTCGCCCTTGGGAGGTGTCATTCATATTAGTGTGGATGAAAGTTTTCAACCAGTCATTGAAGAGCATATTAAAATGTATGAAGGGCTATATCCTGGCACAAAAATCATAGCACATTATAAATCGGAGGCGGCTTGTTTAAAGGACCTTTACCTGGACACTTCAATACGAATGGTGATAGTTACCAGAGGGCTAACACCAAAAGAAGCCCGTATCTATAATGATTCATTGGGTTATACTCCATTTAGTGATAAAGTAGCTACTGATGCCATTGCTGTAATTGTTAATAGTAGTAGCAATGACACTTTGTTTACAATGGATCGCTTAAAGCAACAGTTAACAGGTAAATGGGGTAGCAAGCAAACCGTTGTTTTTGATGGGTTGAGTGCCACCAGTTCAGTTCGATTTGCGATGGATAGCATTGTTCGAGGAGCCCCTTTTGACACGGCAGTGGTGAGAGCTGTAAAAAATAGTAAAGAAGTGTTGAATTATGTGGCCTTGCACCCTGATGCAATTGGTATGGTAGGATTTAGCTGGATTGGGAATCCAGAGGATACGGCTCAGACCAATATGTTAAAAAAAGTAAAAATTGGGTATGTGCAATGTATAAAATGTATTGATTCTCCCTATGTAAAGCCTACTCAAGCAGGAATGATTACTAGGCGTTATCCATTGGTACGGGGTTTGTATTATATTGTAAAAGAAAATTACAGTGGGTTGGGAAGTGGATTGGCTTCGTTTCTGAAGTACGAAAGGGGACAGTTGATTTTTAGAAGAGCATACCTGGCCCCCATTATGGATTTTGGCATTCGTTCGGTGAAGATTAATGAAAAATTATAGAAAGATTATTCATCAAATGGTTGGTTTTTGCTGACGAATTGATATTATTGTGAAGTCTTAAAACAGCGAAACAAAATGAACAAGTTTAAAAAGGGGGTTTTTGTATTATCTGCATTGTTATTTGCGGCCTTTACAAATGCTCAAACTTTGGAGGATGGAAAGAAGATGATGTACTATGAAAAGTATATCAGTGCAAAGAATATTTTTCAAGGTTTAGTGACTGCCAACCCTAATAATGTTGACGCCGTTTATTGGTTGGGTCAAGCGATGATTCTTCCGGATGAAAAGAAGGATATTGCCGGGGCTAAAACATTGTATCAACAGGCATTGATGGCCAATAGCAATGCTGCTCTACTTATAGCGGGTATGGGGCATGTAGAATTATTAGAAGGTAAAACACAGGATGCCCGTAATAGATTTGAAACGGCTCTTTCATTATCTCAAAATAAAAACATTTCAGTTATCAATTCCATTGGATTTGCCAATGCTGACTATGATAGCAAATTTGGGGATCCAGCCTATGCGATTGATAAATTAAAAATGGCTACAACCCTGAAAGGATTTAAAGATCCAGAAACTTGGTGTATCATGGGGGATGCTTATCGCAAATTTGCGGATGGAGGCAATGCGTTAAAGTCATATGAGGAGGCATTGGCCATTAATCCTACTTATGCCAGGGCCAAATATCGGATCGGGAAAATTTACCAGACCCAGGGTTCCTATCAGGAGGAATTGTATATGAAGTATTTTGAGGAAGCTATCTCATTAGATGCTTCTTATACACCTGTTTACAAAAATTTGCACAATTTATTTTACACCACCAATGTCGGTAAGAGTGCTGAATATTTGGAAAAATACTTGACATTCATGGGGGCAGACGAGCCAAATGCCTGTTACCATAGAGTGTCTATGAAATATGCACAAGGGATGTTTCAAGAAGCCATCAATCAGGCAGACCAATGTATTGCTGCTGAAGGCGCCAATCCTTACCCCAATTTATACGGGGTGAAGGGGTACGCTTCTTTCAAATTAGGAGACTCAGTAGGAGCAAAAACAGCTTTTGATATGTATTTCCAAAAGCAGGATCCTTTAAAATTAGGGTCAGGGGATTACGAGGCCTATGCCAAAGTATTATTGAAATTCCCCGGTAATGAGAGTTTGGCTGGTACCTTTATTGACAAAGCCGTGGATTTGGATAGTACCGAAGCGGGTAAAGTGATCTTGTTAAAATCAATTGCATCATCTTATGAATCGCAAAAAAAATTCAAGGAAGCTGCAGATTGGTATAAGAAGGTATTAAATGTAAAGAAAAGTCCTTCCAAAACAGATTTGTACAATGCTGGATATAATTATTATAGAACTGGCAATTTTCAGCCTTCTATTGATATTTTCAGTTTGTATAGCCAACGTTTTGCAGATGATATTTTTGGCTACTATATGATGGGGAAAGCCAATTGGGGAATTGATACAACTATGGCACAGGGCTTGGCTAATGCGCCATTTGAAAAAGCCATTGAATTGGGGGAAGCTTCCCCCGATAAGTCAAAGGTGAAAAATCAATTATTAGGCAGCTATAAATATATGATTGCATGGGCCGCCAATATTAAAAAGGACAAAGTTCTTGCCCTGAGTTTTTGTGACCGTGCTTTATTGGTTGAACCCACCGATGCGGAGGTTTTGGGGAATAAGGATGCCATTATTAAAATGAATATGAATGCACCTGCTGCTCCCAAGACGCCGCCTGCAAAGCCTACACCCAGTAAACCAGGTAAGCCATCAGGGGCTGTGATTGTTCCGTCCAAAACAAATAAAACAACCAGTACACTGGTTAAAAGGAAATAAAATTCAACTATTTAAGGCTAACCCCGTTGTTTGTTAACAACGGGGTTTTTATTTGTTCACAATGAGGCAAAGCAGTTTATGGAATATTGCGTTAGCTGTCTTATTTTTGCATTCAAATTCAAATGCGACCATGCCATTCTTCTTTTTACAGGTAGCTAATTCAAATACAACCGCCAATTATTTTCCTATTGTCCTTCAATTATTGTTTGCTGTCGGTTTAGTTACTGCAATTATTATTTTATCTGATTGGCTAGGCCCAAAAAGAAAAACCAGCGATAAATTACAAAACTTTGAGAGCGGCATTGAAATGAAAGGCAATGCACGTCAACCGATGGCCATTAAATATTTTTTAGTGGCTATTTTGTTTGTACTATTCGATGTAGAGGTAATTTTCTTTTATCCCTACGCAGTTAATTTTAGAGAATTAGGTTGGGATGGATTTGTGGCTGTATTAATGTTTGTAGGATTATTTGTGGCAGGGTTTGTTTACGTTATTAAAAAAGGTGCGCTGAACTGGGAGGATTAATAAAGCGTTTATCCCTCTACGTAATGTGTAAGTTATTTTTAAATTATTTAAATTATCATAATGAGTCGTCCGGTACAATTTAATAACACTGTTAAATTTGAAGGCATTCCTGAAGGATATATGGGGGAGGGCTTCATGGCTACCAATTTCGAAAAAGTGGTAAGCCTGGCTCGTAAAAATTCTATTTGGCCGCTTCCATTTGCAACAAGCTGTTGTGGTATTGAATTTATGGCTACTGCTGCCAGCCATTACGATTTGGCAAGATTTGGCGCAGAGCGTATGAGTTTTTCGCCCAGGCAATGCGATTTAATATTAGTGATGGGAACTATTTCTAAAAAAATGGGACCTGTATTGCGTCAGGTGTATTTACAAATGGCCGAGCCCCGTTGGGTAATGGCGGTAGGTGCCTGTGCTTCTTCAGGAGGTATTTTCGATACTTATTCTGTATTACAAGGAATTGATCAAGTAATACCTGTGGATGTATATGTGCCGGGTTGCCCTCCAAGACCCGAAGCAATTTTAGATGGATTTATGAAGATTCAAGAATTGGTGAATGCCGAAGGATTAAGAAGAAGACATAGTGATCAATATAAATCTTTACTGGCAGGATACGGAATACAGTAATTGGACGAAAGGAATTAATTATTAATTAATGCAAAACCCCTCAGCAGGGGATGGGTTTATGACCAACGAAGCAATACAACTAAAACTGACTGAAAAATTTGGTGACCAGCTTACTGGATGGGAAGAGCCCTATGGTATGTTGACCTTTACTGCTCCCAAAGAATTGAATCTAAAAGTCCTTCAATTTTTATACGATGACGAAGCGCTGAAATTTCAGTTTCTTACCGATTTGCAAGCTGTTCACTACCCCGATAATAAAGGAGCAGAATTAGCCGTTGTTTATCACTTGCATAATTTGGTTGATAATTGCAGAATTCGGTTTAAAGTATTTACAGCAATTCAAGAACCCGATGTATACAGTGCCACTGCATTGTATCAATCGGCCAATTTTATGGAGCGGGAAACCTATGATTTCTTTGGTGTAAATTTCATTGGACACCCTAATCTTATACGCATTTTGAATGTTGATGAAATGGATTATTTTCCATTGCGCAAAGAATTCCCGTTGGAAGACCAAACCAGGATTGACAAAGACGATGATATGTTTGGAAGATAATGAATAATGATTTTGAATAATTAAGTATCTGTGATAGATACTTGAAGTTAAATAAGCAGGTAATGTCAGAAACAGCAGAACATATTTTATTACCGGAAGGTTCAATTGAAAAGCAAACGACTACATTGAATCTGGGTCCTACCCATCCGGCTACGCATGGTGTATTTCAAAACATTGTGGAATTAGATGGCGAAAGAATTGTGAAAGCCACTTCCACTGTTGGGTATATCCATCGCGCATTTGAAAAATTAGCAGAACGAAGGCCTTTGTTTCAAATAACCCCCATTACAGATAGGCTGAATTATTGTTCTTCTCCACTTAATAATATGGGCTGGCACCTTACTTGTGAAAAGTTATTAGGTGTTAAAACTCCCAAACGAGTAGATTATCTACGTGTCATCATCATGGAATTATCGAGGATCAGTGATCACTTGATTTGCAATTCAATTGTAGGTGTTGATAGTGGTGCATATACTGGCTTTTTGTATGTGATGCAATACCGTGAATTGATTTATGAAATTTATGAGGAAGTATGTGGCAGTAGGTTGACTACTAATATCGGCAGAATTGGTGGCTTCGAAAGAAATTTTACCAATGCAGCATTCGAAAAGTTAGAAAAATTTCTAAAAGAATATCCGGGTGTATTAAAGGAATTTGAAAATCTTTTCACTCGCAATCGGATTTTCATGGATCGTACCATCGGTTGCGGACCCATTGCTGCTGAGCGTGCTTTGAATTATGGATTTACTGGTCCCAATTTAAGGGCAGCTGGTGTGGATTATGACGTTAGAGTACATTCTCCTTATAGCAGTTACGAAGATTTTGATTTTGTTATTCCTGTTGGTAAAACAGGGGATAGCTATGATAGGTTCTTGGTAAGGAATGAAGAAATGTGGCAGAGCTTGAGTATCATCAAACAGGCATGGGAGAAAATACAATCTTTTAAAGGTGCTGAAGCCGAAGTTTTTCATGCCGACACGCCTGCTTATTATTTGCCAGAGAAGAAAGATGTATATACCAAGATGGAAGCCTTGATTTATCATTTTAAAATTATCATGGGCGAAACGGATATTCCAGCAGGTGAAGTATATCATTCTATCGAAGCTGCGAATGGAGAACTTGGATTTTACCTAATCAGTGATGGTGGAAGAACACCTTATCGATTGCATTTCCGCAGGCCTTGTTTTATTTATTACCAGGCTTATCCAGAAATGATTAAGGGTGGAATGTTGAGTGATGCTATCATTACAATGAGTAGTTTGAATCTGATTGCCGGGGAATTGGATGCATAAATAATTATGAACCTGCCTGTTAATGTCAGGCAAAGAAATTTGAATTATGAGTGTTGAATTTTCAAAGAATAGTTTAAGTAAAGTAGCTGAAATAATCAGCCATTATCCAGCGGGTAAACAAAAAAGTGCGCTCTTGCCTTTATTGCACCTTGCGCAGGAAGAATTTGGTGGTTGGCTGGATGTGCCTGTGATGGACTATGTTGCTACCCTCTTGCAAATTGAGCCGATAGAAGTGTATGAAGTGGCCAGTTTCTATAGCATGTACAATTTGCAACCGGTGGGAAAATACATGTTTGAGGTTTGCCAAACCGGTCCTTGCATGTTAAACGGCAGTGAAAATATTATCGAGTACATCAAAGAGAAATTAAATATTGGAGTAGGAGAAACTACCCCTGATGGAATGTTTACATTGAAAACAGTGGAATGTTTAGGCGCCTGTGGATATGCCCCCATGATGCAGTTGGGAAAACACTACCGGGAACATCTCACCAAAGAAAAAGTTGATGCCATCATTGAAGAATGCAGGGCAAAAGCCAATTAATTGAAAGCACGTTTAACCATATTATTGCTGTCGTTGTCGTTAGGGTTAGCTGCCCAAACCAATGAAGTGAAATTAATTAATACGATGAAACAGTTTCATCAAGATTTGATTAGTAAGAATACTGTTTCAATCAATCAACAAACTGACAAGGCACTTACCTATGGGCATAGTAACGGTTGGGTTGAAACGAAGATTGAACTATTAAAGGATTTAGAAACAGGTGTTATAAGTTATCAACAATTTAAGGAGGATAGTATTTCGGTATTCATGAATGGAAATATAGCTGCCATTCGTTTTGTAGCCAATGTAAATGCCAGCATGAAGTCTATTGCATCCGCTTATCGGTTGAAAGTATTAGAGATCTGGATTAAAAAAAGTAATCGCTGGATATTGTTTGCAAGGCAGGCAGTTAAAGCATAACATATTCATTAAATGCCTCAACAGAGGTTTGGCCTTTATGGGAAGAAAATTATTACTAGACAAAGCACATGTAGAAAACATCAGAACGTATGATGTGTATCGCCGTGAAGGTGGATATCGCAGTGTGGAGAAAGCATTAAAGTCTATGTCGCCAGATGCGATTGTAGAAGAAGTTAAAAAAAGTGGTTTGCGTGGTAGGGGTGGCGCTGGATTTCCTACTGGCATGAAATGGAGTTTTATTGCAAAGCCGGAAGGCGTTCCTCGTCATCTAGTTGTTAATGCAGATGAGAGCGAACCAGGAACTTTTAAGGATCGCTACTTAATGGAATTTATACCCCATTTATTGATTGAAGGGATGATCGTTTCTTCCTTTGCGTTAGGAAGCAATGTTAGCTATATCTATATCAGAGGAGAATATGCGTGGATAGTAGATGTTTTAGAACAAGCCATTGCTGAAGCAAAGCAAAATGGCTTCTTGGGTAAAAATATTTTGGGAACTGGATTTGATTGCGAAATATATGTTCAACGTGGTGCTGGTGCATATATCTGTGGCGAAGAAACGGCTTTGATTGAAAGTTTAGAAGGAAAAAGGGGTAACCCAAGAATCAAACCTCCTTTCCCCGCTATAAAAGGAGCATGGGAAAGACCTACAGTAGTAAATAATGTTGAAACAATTGCAGCAGTAGTTCCCATTATTAATGAAGGGGGAGATGAGTATGCAAAAATTGGTATTGGAAAGAGTACTGGTACCAAATTGATATCTGCCTGTGGTAATATTAATAAACCTGGTGTGTATGAAATTGACATGACCATCTCGGTGGAAGAATTCATATTCAGTGATGATTGGTGTGGTGGTATCAAAAATGGCAAACGATTAAAAGCATGCATTCCAGGTGGCTCTTCCGTTCCTATATTGCCAGCTAATTTGTTATTGACAACTGCCAAGGGTGAAAAGCGGCTGATGAATTATGAAAGTTTGAGTGATGGTGGTTTTGCAACTGGTAGTATGATGGGTAGTGGAGGCTTTATTGTATTGGATGAAGACCAATGTGTGGTTCGGAATACTTATTCATTGGCTAGATTTTATCGCCATGAAAGTTGTGGTCAGTGTAGCCCTTGCCGTGAGGGAACAGGCTGGATGGAAAAGATTTTATGGAAAATTGAAACTGGTAATGGAAAGATAAGTGATATTGATTTGTTGTGGGATATACAAAGGAAAATTGAAGGAAATACTATTTGTCCATTGGGGGATGCTGCTGCATGGCCAGTGGCAGCCGCTATTCGTCATTTCAGAGATGAATTTGAATGGCATGTATTGAATGCGGATGAATGTTTAAAAAAGAATTATGGTTTGGCACATTATGCAGATCCAATAGCAGTGCCACAAACAGTATAATAATATCTGAAGCGCTAAAAGGAAGAAAAATAATTATGGCAGAAGAGATAAAAAATATTAAGGTAACCATCGACAATATCAGCATTGAAGTTGCGCCAGGCACAACTATTTTACATGCTGCCAGACAAATTGGTGGAGAGGTAACACCTCCGGCCATGTGTTACTATAGCAAATTACAGGGCAGTGGTGGTAAATGTCGTTCCTGTTTGGTTGAAGTGAGTAAGGGAAGTGAAAAAGATCCAAGGCCAATGCCCAAATTGGTAGCTAGTTGCAGAACTACTGTAATGGATGGAATGGAAGTGAAGAATATTACTAGTGAAAAAGTGCCAGAGGCAAGAGCAGGGGTAGTAGAATTTTTACTATTGAATCATCCGTTGGATTGTCCAATTTGTGATCAAGCAGGGGAGTGTCATTTACAAGATTTGGGATACAATCATGGTAAAGCGGGTACTCGTTATGAATTCAAACGCAGAACATTCGAAAAGGAAGACATTGGTCCATATATCCAGTTGCACATGACTCGTTGTATTCTCTGCTACCGTTGTACCTATGTGGCAGATCAGCTTACTGAAAAAAGAGTACATGGAATTTTAGAACGAGGAGATCATGCTGAAATATCTACCTATATCTCCAAAGCAATCGATAATGATTTTAGTGGCAATATGATTGATGTTTGTCCTGTTGGTGCATTAACTGATAAAACTTTCCGTTTCAAAAATAGAGTATGGTTTACCAAGCCGGTAGATGCACATAGAGATTGTAATAATCCG
>Ga0194063_10002699_pt1 | contig 10894 bp, 7 predicted proteins | sample SepL3720m_MetaG_FD_155459 | JGI IMG/M metagenome (GOLD analysis project Ga0194063, IMG submission 155459) | Anoxic zone freshwater microbial communities from boreal shield lake in IISD Experimental Lakes Area, Ontario, Canada - Sep2016-L373-20m | ecosystem: Environmental > Aquatic > Freshwater >...
ATTTAATTATAGCGTTATTTAATTTCGATTTCTATTGTAAGCATTTTTTTGAATACATAAGCGATGTCTTTAAAAGATTATCTGGACTTTCAAACCGCATGAAAGATATAATAAGAATGAAAAATTTGTGAGTAAGTAGTTTTTATGTTTACTAAGTTAAGTAGTATTGAGAAAAAAAGCTAAAAATTAAAAGCTAGAAGAGTTACTAATTTCTTCTAACTTCTAATTATTATCTATTATCTTCTAACCATTTCTAACCATGCAAATTGAAGGCCGTAATCCAGTTCTTGAAACACTCCGCGCTAAAAATAAGATTGATCGTCTGGTAATCAATTCCGGCAGTATTAATGATCCGAAAATTCAGGAGATTATCAAGCTTGGCAAACATGCCCAAATTAAAATTCAATTTAAATCCCGCAAATTTATCGATAAGATTGCTGATACTGCGGTAAATCAGGGAGTGATTGCTTTTCGGGGCACTAAATCAGAAGATTTTCTAAACTTTGCTGGTTTATTAGCGCAAATTGCTGATCGAAAACAAACACCATTTTTGATTTACATTCGTGAAGTTTTGAACGAGTATAATGTTGGCTCGATCATGCGCACAGCTGAGGCGACTGGTGCCAATGGCATCATTCTTCCTCCAAAAATAAGTCTCACTTCGCAAATGGTAAGAGCCAGTATGGGTGGCAGTGAGTATTTACCGGTAATCAATTTTAGTTTGTTCGAAGCGATCAAGGAAGCACATGACAATGCGATTAACGTAGTTGGCATCGAAGTTACCGGTGACAAATATTATTACGAAGCTGATCTCACCGGACCAATGTTACTCATTATCGGTGGTGAAGACCGCTCCTTATCGACACCAATTACTGAAAAGTGTGATGCAGTCGTAAAAATTCCGCTTAAAGGTAAAATTAATTCCCTAAATATGTCGATTGCAGCCAGTATTGTGATGTATGAGAAGGTGAGGCAAGAGGGAGTGTGAGTGGAAGTAAAATGCAATTTGGAATTTGTAAATTGAAATTTGGGAAGTGGATTGAAATTGAAAAAGTTGGATTAAATAGTTTCAGTATAAGAAAATTTTAATATATCACCATAAAAATAAGTACCAAGTCTTGTTTTTAAATATTGTTGTTGATTTTCAGGTATTCTTTCCGACAAATATCTTACCAGGAGACATCGATAAGTATCTTCAAGTTTTTTTTGATTGATTTCCGGTATTTGAGGAATAGTTAAATGTTCGAGTAAAAGTTCACCGACATTAGCAAGTAAAGTATTTTGAAATGCTTTTACGTTAAAAACTGGAATCTCATAATCTAGTAGAGTATCAATAAATATTTCTAATTTTGGATTAGTAATTTTTTTAAAGACTTGTGATAAATAAGGTGTGATAAATCCTAAACGCATCAAAGGATCATTAATTCCAATAAAAGATGTGGCATAACCACCGTTTTTATCTTTACCTGAACCTAGTTTCAAAATATTTTCAGGATCAGTTTTAAACATAAAACCTAGTTGTGGTCCGCCAATTTCAAACCAGGAAGCAAAATCAATTAATTGATCACCCCAAAAATAATTATAAACAGGATCTTTAGACTTAGAAACTTGATGTTCAGCTTGAATAGCCATTAACATCGACTTTTTTGTCTTTGTGCCTGATTTCCTATCCTCCGAAATTGCAACTAAATTATCAGCTAGCAGGGGTGCAACTTTTTGCCTTAATACAGAAGGACGGGATATTCCATCTATATCTGGATTTCCTGTTAACAGCCAAGGTGGTTTAAGACCAAATTGTTTTAATTGTTGTAAGCCTTCTTTTGTTCCAGGAAAAAGGGTAAGATCAGGATCGTAATTATCTGCTCTCAATGCCGAAATTTCGCTATAAGTAGTAGAAGAGTAATGATTAGGATAACCACCACATCTGTAGTCGTGATTCATCTGTACAAGCGGGAATTTCATCAGGATCAAGAGGTACCTGCCAAGGTGAAATGGTGATATTTAAATGATGAATATTAGCATATGCTTGGCAAGCGAGTGATAAGCTTTTAACAGATGCTGAACCAGGGGCCCCTAATGTACCATCTACATCTGAGTGTATTATGGAATTAGCTAAAACTTTTTCCAGGGAAATTGCCATTTTTTCACAACATATATAAGATGATTATATGGTATGAGTCAATAACTGCGTCGGAGTAAATAATTGTGAGGTATGAGAAGGTAAGATAGGAGGGAGTGTGATTGCCTGCGGAATCTGGAATCAGAAATCCGGAAGCTGAAAGAAGAAGCAATTTGAAACTTGCAAATTGATACTTAATTGAATTTCATATTAATATAGTTTATCAATTATTATAATTTGGAATGTATTGTGTGATGTATTTCTAAAGCTTCCACTAGTGTTAATGGTAACTGTAATTGCACTAATACTTTTTCTAAGAAACTCGGTTTCATATTTTGATAATATTGAAATAGAGCCATAGCAAAATCGTTATATTGAGATATATCATAATTAATCGCTGGATTAAATATTTTTAAGAGATATTTTTTTACATTAGCTGGAAAAATTGAAAGAATTGGGTCTTTACTATTAGTACCGGCTTGTAGCCATCTCAAAAGTGAATTGATTTTTATAATATTTGTAAATCCTTAATTTTAAAATTTAATATTATTTTTCAGCTTTAAAATTCTTGTTTCTTTTTTAATCTTTCTCCCCCAAATTGCCATTTGCAAATTCCAAATTGCATAGTCTTTTAGCTACTAGTTACTATTCTTTTCTCTCTTTTTTCCCCAAATTGCACTTTGCAAATTTCAAATTGCATAATCTTTCCAGATTCCTTTCCTCTTTTAACTTCTATCTTTTAACTTTTCGCTTTTTTATTGTTATAATATCCTCATGTCTACTCCCATGCAGGAACAATACAATGCACTAAAAAAACAGTATCACGATGCGATACTATTATTTCGCCTGGGTGATTTTTATGAAGGATTTGATGAGGATGCCAGAATTCTTTCCAAAGTACTGGGTATTGCTCTCACTGGTCGAGGGAAAGACGAGAATCGTAAAGCGATGGCCGGGATTCCTTATCATGCTTTGAATCAGTATTTGCCGAAGTTATTAAAAGCAGGTTATAAAGTGGCAATTGGTGAGCAGATGGAAGCAGCTGAGCCGGGGAAGTTAGTAGCGAGAAGCATTACCAGAGTGATTACACCAGGAACGATTCTTGATGAACGCTTTTTGACAGCCAATGAAAACAATTATCTGGCTTGTTTATTCCTCTTAAAACACCGTCAGAATTTTTCCTGGGGTCTGGCTTTTTGTGATATCAGTACTGGAGAGTTTAAAGTGTTGGAAGTAGTTGGTAATAATGAAACTGAAATTCCGAGAGAAATTTTAATTGAATTATTTCGGCTAAAACCAGCGGAGATCATAATTCCTCGTAGTGTGTTAAGCGATTTTAAAAAAATTCGGGAAAAGAATTTGCAAATTAAGGAAGATATTGATTTCAATCTCCAGGAAGCAGAAAGAGTATTATTACAAGGTTTTAAAGTCAAGAGTCTTAAGGGCTTTGGGATCGAAACATTACCAGCTGCTATTATTGCTGCTGGAGTGATGTATACTTACCTCAAAGATATGCAGAAAACCGGATTGGAAAATTTGACTTCCATTTCCCAGCTTTTCACCCGGGATTATATGCTTTTGGATCAATATACGATTCGTAATTTGGAATTGATTGATCCGATTCAAACAAATTCGCCAAGCAAAACTTTTTTTGACGCCATAAATTATTGTGCGACAGCCATGGGGCAGCGTCTTTTGAAACAGTGGATATTACGACCGCTGGTATGTCTGGAAACAATCATTGCAAGACAAGAGCCTGTAAGTGAATTGTTTACAAATCCTGAGATTCTCAAGCAAATCCGCAGTAATCTTCAAGAAATCCCAGATCTGGAGCGAATTATCGCTAAAATTGCCGGAAGATCGAGTAATGCCAGGGATTTACAATTTCTCAAAACTGGATTAGTTCAAGTTCTTGCAGTTTTTGAAATAATTGCCTCTAGTGAATTGGAAAAGTTAAAAAATAATTTGGTTGCTGTGGAAACTGTTACAGCGCTTCAAGAAAAAGTGATTAATCTGATCGAAGCAGCCATTGTTACTGATCCGCCTTTGACCATTACCGAAGGTGAAATTATCAAGCCAGAGTATAATTCAGAATTAGCTGAGATCAAAACAGCAGAAACCACTGGTAAAGATTTTATTCATAATCTCGAACAAAGTGAAATTGCCCGCACCGGGATCAATTCTCTCAAGGTTAGATATAATCGGGTTTTCGGCTATTACATTGAAATCAGTAAATCCAATTTGGCTAAAGTGCCTGAGAATTACATCCGGAAACAAACATTAGTTAATGCGGAACGTTTTATTACTGAGGACTTGAAAATCTGGGAAGAAAAAGTTTTAGGTGCTGCTGAAAAAGCAGCCGCGCTTGAATATCAGCTTTTTGAAACAATCAGGCAGCAGATTGTTGATTTTATACCACAAATTATTCCTATCTTAGAAAAAATTAAAACGATCGATGTCTTAGCTGGATTTGCTAAAGCAGCGATTGAAAATCATTATTGTTGCCCGGAATTAAGTAATGATCAGGAAAGTGAGACATTAATTATCAAAGGTCGCCATCCAGTAGTGGAGCAATTAGTGGCCGGAGATTTTATTGCTAATGATGTGCGCTTTCAAAAATCTGAGCAAGAAGTGATAATTTTGACTGGTCCGAATATGTCAGGAAAATCAACCTATATTCGGCAAATTGCCTTAATTTTTCTTATGGCACAAATTGGTAGTTTCGTACCAGCTAGTAGTGCCCAGATTTTAATTGCCGACCGGATTTTTACCCGCGTTGGTGCTTCTGATAATCTTGCTGGTGGTGAATCAACTTTTCTTGTTGAAATGAATGAAACAGCTAATATCCTCAATAATGCCACGGCACGTTCTTTGATTATTTTTGATGAAGTGGGTCGTGGCACAAGTACCTATGATGGGGTGGCCATCGCCTGGAGTATTGTGGAATATTTGATTACGAAATTACATGCTCGCACTTTGTTTGCCACGCATTATCACGAATTAATTCAATTATCAGACCGTTATTCAGGTGTGCAAAATTATAATGTGCAGGTATTGGAAGACCAGGGACAGGTAATGTTTATGCATAAAATCGAAGCTGGTGGTACAGATAAAAGTTATGGTATTCATGTCGCAGAAATAGCAGGACTTCCCAAACAAGTGACAGCCAGAGCCAATGAAATATTAAAATCTCTTGAAAATGAACAGGAAATAAATATCAAAGCCAGTGCTGTCAAAAACACCCAAATGACTTTGCCAATTGTTGGTGAAAATTTGCTTCAAAAAGAATTACAGAATTTGGAAATTGATCTCATCACACCACTTGACGCCCTTGTTAAACTTAAAGAGTTACAGGATAAATCCAAACAATGAATTTAATCAGTCAATTATTAGAACGACATCCCAGTTTTCATGCTTTGCTCACCAAAGTTGAAAATGCAGCGGGTAATAACTATTTAGAAAAAATTTATGTCACTGGATTACCGGCAATTTTTCAGGATGATTTACAAAAGCTTTTAGAAAAGCATTTGCAATTAGGAATCATTGCCCTGGAACGCGATAATCAGGAATTATTGCGTTATTTTGACACGATTGAAATTATTGATTTAAAAACAATTTCCCGGCAAAGTTTAATTAATTTTCTGCAAAATAATAATTATTTACGTGTCCCAAAAGTAAGTGATTTGGGTGAATATAACTTTTTAGGTGATAATGTGATGTTCTGGTCACCTGGTTATCAGCATCCGATCAAAGTCAGTTTTTTTGGCGAGGAAATGGAACAGGCTTTGGTATATGACGAAGTTTATGGTACAAAAATAAGTCTGATCAACCAATGTATTCTAGGAGAAATGCAAAAATTGGAAAGTAAATCACTTTTTTCTGCGATAAAAATTCCCCATCAAGATCGTTTCGCTCAGATCATTTTAATCAACACTCAAAATCTTTTTAACAATGAGCAGTTAATTCGTTTTGACTTTAATTATGCCGAGTTATTTTTTGGTAAATTCAGTTTACTTTCTGAAATGGTCTCACAAAAGGTGAATGTCGGATTTACTATTTATTTGGATACAGTGAATCCTGATGCTTTACCAGAACATTTACAGCGTTATTGCATTCAAGTAGAGAAACATCTGGAAGCGGGATTTATTTCAGAAAGTTTAAAAATTTATTATCTGACAGATCGGGAGCTTTTTGGGACACTCTTTCTTAGCAAACAGGTCAGTAAACTTTCTAGTAACAAAGCCAGACAGCTGCTTGCCAGTCTGGAAGGTGAAATAGAAATGGGTGATTACATCGTTCATGAAGATTACGGCATTGGCATTTATCAGGGCTTAAAACAGGAAATTCAAAAGAAAGAAATTAAAATTGGTTTTGGTGAATTTCGCACCATTGAGACTCGGGAAGATTATCTGGTGATTGCTTACGCAGCAGGAGACGAATTGATGATTCCACTTACTCAAATTGATAAACTTACCAAATATATCAATCCTGAAAGCGAGGCCCCAGTCATTACCCGTCTGGGAAAAAATGACTGGCAGCGGATCCGGACAAAAGTCAAAGCCAGTGTACGGATCATGGCCAGTGAACTGGTAGAACATTATGCGAAACGAGCTTTGGCCAAAGCGAAACCGGTAGATTCTCATCTTTCTGAAGCTTATCAGCAGTTTGTTGTCAATTTTCCTTACCAGGAAACGCCGGATCAGCAAAAGGTAGAAAAGGAAGTATTGGTGGATCTTAGTAAAAGTATGCCGATGAATCGTTTACTGGTGGGTGACGTTGGTTTCGGGAAAACAGAAATTGCGATGCGTGCTGCTTTTAAAATGGTAGAAACTGGTCGCCAGGTAGCGATTCTTTGTCCGACGACGGTACTTACAGCACAGCATCTTAAGGTTTTTACCGACCGGTTTCAGGACACACGCTTTATTATTCGTGGTTTTTCGAGAATGCATCAGGAACAGGCACAAGCTAATTTGCAAGGCATGCTGGCTGGAAAAGTTGATATTGTAATTGGGACACATCGTTTACTTTCCAGTGATATTCAGTTCAAAGATTTAGGATTAATAATTATTGATGAAGAGCAAAAATTTGGTGTGAAACAAAAAGAAAAATTGAAAAAACTGGCTTATGGTGTGCATGTCTTAAACCTATCTGCGACACCAATCCCGCGATCTTTAAGTATGGCATTATCGGCGATTCAGGATATTTCATTGATCCAAACTCCACCTGAAGGCCGTAAGGCGATAGAAACTTTTGTCGAACCGCTGACATATCCCAAAATTGTCGAAGCAATCAAGTATGAGGTAAACCGCGGTGGACAAATTTATTATTTACATAATCAAGTTAGTACGATTGAATCGACACTGCAAAAGTTACATAAATTATTACCGGATGTAAAGTTCATAGTCGCTCATGGTCAGCTTTCCGGTAATGAACTGGAAGAGAGAATTGAAAAATTTTATAACCAGGAATATGACTGTTTGATTTGTACCACGATCATTGAAAATGGCATTGATATGCCAAATGTGAATACGATTATCATTGAGAATGCGCAAAATTTTGGACTGGGACAATTACATCAATTACGCGGTCGTGTCGGACGCAGTATCCGCCAAGCATACGCCCATTTGTTCTATAAAGGATCAATTAATTTAAATCCGCATACCAGTCAATTGGAAGATGGTCAGGAAAATTCCGAGCAAGTTTTGAAAAAAGTACGTGAAAAAAAATATGTGGCGCGACTTAAAGCCATAATGGAATCGAGTGAATTAGGAGCTGGTTTTAAACTCGCCAGCCGTGACCTTGAGATCAGAGGTGCCGGGAATATCCTGGGCAAAGAGCAGCACGGTCATATTAAAAACATTGGCTATGGCATGTACATGACTATGCTCGCCGAAGAAATCGAACGCCTCAAAGCGCTGACGGAGTAGAAAATAACGAAATTAAAAATTATGAATTATAAATTCCAAATTTCAGATACCTTCCAATTCCAGCGTTCCTCGCTCCCCCAACAACAAGAAAAGATATCCAATTCATCATTCATAATTTAATTACTTTCCTTTCCCCTTGCTGTCCCTTTTCTCTATTGCTAAAGTATAGATATCTTGATTCCAATTTTCTGTGCATAGATTTACTGTCAAAATTAAGTCTAAAATCTTAAAAAAGCCTTCCCGTAAGGTATTTCGTTTTGCATATCGTGGCGTGTTATCGTTGATGATAATATTTCTGGTAATTCAGCCATTATTATCTGTCAGATCATATCCCTATCCCACCCAAACATACGCTGACACGAACACGTACCAGCTCGCGACTAAAACCAACTGGTTTGACGAAAACTATCTCTATCGCAAACAGCTAATTTTACAAAATAATTCAGCATCTGTCGTCCATTCTGGTGCAACTGTCATGCAAACAATCGATACCAAAACCCTCGTCGACACTGGATTTATCCAGCCGGACTGTGCTGATTTCAGGATCGTGTATTCCGGAACAAACCCCGCCATCGAAAAGACAAGATATCTGGATTTCGCCGAAGGGGAAAATTGTGCCACATCTACCGCCACGAAAGTCTACTTCAATCTATCAGCCGATATCCCAGCATCTGGTCAAGATACAAATTATCACATTTATTACGGTAATGGTTCGGCAAGCTCACCATTAAATACTGATGATGCTTTTAATGTCGGTGCGAAGAATGCGACACTAGTTTGTCCGTTTGACGGCACGACGAGTTGTGCCGGTGGAGAGAGCCCAAGTACAGTGAGCGGTCCAGTAAGGTACGAGCCGAATGGGAAGTTTATTGAGGAAGGAACGACCAACAAAATCACCAATCCGAGTTTTGAGAACGGGACGTTTAATACGAACTGGGTGGCGACACAGCCGTATACGTTGCAGGATGAGTTTACAACAACTAGATTATCTGAAAATGTAAATGGAACCAACTCTGAGGATTTGTTTGGCAATTCAACTGGCAACGTTAGAACAGTAGTTGATTCTAGTAACCATGTTACAGTTGCATCGGGATATTTAACATATGCAGGTACAGCAGATGCTCCAATCACAACATATCCTTTAACAAATCGAGTCAATGGAAGGTTGCTTTTATTTAATTACAACGCTGCAGGTGCAAATTCAATTATGCGTTCAATTGTCGGCTATAAAAGTGGTTCAACGATAAAAGGCATCTCATTTTGGCAAATGGGTGGCGGAGTGTGCGGAAGCGGATTTTGTATGGGCTACACAAGTGCAAGTACAAATGGGATAGCACTAGATGCAACTGTAAATTTTTCTAATGCTACCCTTATAACAAGGTCTACTGGAAATTATGTTTTTGCTAGAAGGAAAAGTGATAGCAGATATGTTTTATTATGGTCAGACAGTATTGATAATGACGCACTATTTAATCCAGTCATCTATGCTTGGGGTGGTCAAGTTTGTTGTGGTTCCGATCCATCAAAATATGATTCCCTCCGCATCCCCACCGCCACCTATCTCCCCACACCCCTTGCCTATGACACCTTTTCATCTGCTGGCGCGACTACTACTGAGCCAACGGGTCCGGATAACCAGAATACCCCGCAATTGACGTGGAGTGGAGGGGCGAAGGTGGGAGGGAAGATGGTGATAACGCCGGCACTAGAGGGAGAAAAAGTGACGAACGGTAATTTTACTAGTTGGACAGATGATAATCCAGATGGCTGGACAACTTCTGTTGAAAACGCGATTTATGAGATAAGTGAGGTTGGAAATGGCGAATTACATGGTGGATCGGAAACTGGTTTTGCAAATTTTTATGTATCATCTGGTGTAGTTTACCCAATTATCAGCCAATCAATCATGACTCTTGGTCAATGGTATCAAACTAGCATTGATATAAATAATGTTGGAAGTGGATCAATTATTCCAAGAGAGCAGGGATATTGGAATATTCATCCCTATTCCACAGTAGGAACTAAAATAGCGACTGCTCGAAGTGTCGTAAATAGTTCTTATATTATAGGGAGTCAAGGAGTCGTTGATATCACCATAGATAACTTTTCTCTCAGACCCCTTGCCCTTCCCTCCCTTTTTTCCACAGTTCCCACCTCCGATGCAGATGTGATTGCAGATGTGAAAGTATCAACCCTAACTACTGATACTCAGGCTGGTTTAGTCTTGAATCTTGACTCAACTACAAATCCCCAAAACTTTATCCTGGTCTATCTGGATGGTACCAATATCAAAGTAGAAGAAATGGTCGGAGGCGTATATGGAGCTACTGCCAAACAAACCACAGCCATGACTGGTGCTTTGGCATATTCAAATACAGCAGTACTTCGAGTAGTTCGTGATGGCACAAAACTTCGTGTGTATTACAACAATACGCCTGTCGGCTCCGAGCTTACCATGACTGCCAACACCAACACCACTCACGGCCTTTTCTCCACCTATTCCGGCAACACCTTTGACGACTTTACTTTATTTGCCAGAGGCACTGGCGGAGAATATTCTCAAATCCCAGCTGAGCCAAGCGAACAACTACTTGCTACAGAAAATGCTATCTATACCAAAACAGGAGGCAAAAGTGCCAAGCTGGTCAATACCAGTACATTATATCCATATCAATATGTCACCTCGGCAAGTTTAACTGTCCCAAACACCCATACTTTATCAGCATATGATGCGTTAGATAAATGAAACTGTTACCGAAATGACCTCCGTTAGATAAGTCAATGTGTTACCGTAGCAAAATTACTTTTTAATAATTTTGCTATGACAAAATTTAATTTTAATGACACA
>Ga0194063_10002700_pt1 | contig 10893 bp, 8 predicted proteins | sample SepL3720m_MetaG_FD_155459 | JGI IMG/M metagenome (GOLD analysis project Ga0194063, IMG submission 155459) | Anoxic zone freshwater microbial communities from boreal shield lake in IISD Experimental Lakes Area, Ontario, Canada - Sep2016-L373-20m | ecosystem: Environmental > Aquatic > Freshwater >...
TTCGCAGGGGTTTATCTGTTTATTTTCGCGACATCGTGGTAAATATTTTCCCTGATGTTCACAGCGTTCATAGTTCTGATCGTGATACTGGCGTATGTGTGGCTCCTCTATCCCGGGATCGTATTATTGGCGCCCCGAAAAAAAAAAGCGGATCAGAGTCTGCCTGAACTGGGCGACGATGCCCCCCTGATCGCCATCGTCTTCTCCGCTCACGACGAGGAGAAAGTGATCGGCGCCAGATTGGCGAACTTAACCTCTCTTGACTATCCTTACGACCGACTGGCGATAGTCGTCGGAATGGATGGTTGCACCGACCGGACTGAGTCCATTGTCCGGGAGTGGGCCTCGTTCGATCCCCGCATTCATACCGCTCGCTCCGATTCCTGTCAGGGCAAGACGAGGATGCTGAAGCAACTGGTGGAGCAGGTGTTGAAGGGTCGGGGAGGTGAGGGGTTCTCTGAAAACCCGAAGGCCTCGCCATCCTCAACAACTCAACAACCGAAAAACGTATTACCGCCTCCTCATTTTCTGATCTTCACCGATGCGAATACGACGTTTGAACGGGATGCCGTTCGATGGCTGGTGACGCCGTTTTCCGACCCGCGTGTGGGCGGCGTATGCGGAAAACTGGTCTTTGTGGAGAGGGGACGGGACGGAATCCCGAATCCCGAATCCGAAAGTCAGAATGGAAGTGACGGGCCGCCATCACGATCCAACGAACCCGCCTATTGGAATTGGGAGACCCGGATCAAAGAATCGGAAAGCCGATTGGATTCCTGTCTGGGGGCCAATGGGGCCATTTACGCCATTCGGAGTGAGTTGTTCCCGCTCACCATGCCGGATAATGTGATTATCGATGATTTCGTCATCGGGATGAAGGTGCGGGAGCAGGGATTCAGGATGGTGTTTGAGCCCGCCGCGGTGGCTCGCGAGGACTTGCCGGAGTCGATCCAGAACGAATGGCGCCACCGTGTTCGAATTGGCGCGGGTGCGTTTCAGGCCTTGGCTCTGTGTCGGGCCTGCCTTTCCCCGCGGTATGGATTATTCGCCTGGATCTTCTGGTCGCATAAAGTGTTGCGATGGTTCACGCCGCATATGCTGTGCGCAGTAGTCGTTATCGGTTGCTGGTTCCTGGCGAGGTGGGGGTGGAAGACCGAGGATTATGTTGTGAATTTGACGGCGGTGGGGGCGATGTCCGCTTTCGTCTTTTGTCTGGTGATGGCGGGACTATCGCCGAGGTTCAAGAAGAGGCTTGATCAGGTTGTGTATTTTCTGACAATGCAAGCCGCGCTGCTGGCGGGGTTTATCAAATTCTGTCGAGGCAACCTCTCCGGAAAATGGGAACGGACGGAGCGATAGGAGATATGTTCAAAGCGGCTGATAAATGGCTTCCGGGGTATCTGCGGTCGGTTCTTTGGCGTCCCCATTCGGCCCCCGGTGTCCGGCATCTTATCTTCTGCGTGTGCGACCACTATGAACCGTTTCGAGGCGGCGTGGATCCGGTCACGGCCCGGCAGACGGTGAAGGATTGGCTGTCGGCATATCCGGTAGCAACTGACTCCTTCCGTGATGCTGAGGGACGTCCGCCCAAACACACCTTCTTTTATCCCCAGGAAGAGTATGACGCCGACATCCTGGACGATCTCGCCGACTTCTGCAGAGGAGGCTTCGGCGAAGTTGAAATCCATCTCCACCACCGGCATGACACCCCTGAGGGATTCCGGGAGAAGTTGGTGACATTCAGGAATTGGCTTCACGAACGCCACGGGTTGCTGGGAGAGGAGAGAGGGTTGTCATGTTGCCCAGTCTCCTCCCCAATCCGCTATGCCTTTATTCATGGGAACTGGTCGCTGTGTAATTCGCGGCCTGACGGTGATTGGTGCGGTGTGAATGAAGAACTGGGGATACTGAAGGAGACCGGATGCTATGCGGATTATACGTTTCCCTCGGCTCCGTCACCCACCCAACCCCGCCTGGTGAATGCGATATACTATGCCAGGGATACTCCCGGTAAACCGCGCGGGGCGGACGGGGGAACAAGGGTAGAAGTCAGAAGTCAGAAGTCAAAATCCAGAAGTCAGCATCCAGAAGTCAGAATCCAGAATGCAACAGAAATTCCGCTTCCTCTTATGATCATTACGGGGCCGCTGGCTCTCAACTGGAGGCGGCGGAAATGGGGGATAGTCCCCCGTCTTGAGAATGCCGAGATTACAGGGGCGAACCCTCCCACGCCGGACCGAATCAGTTTGTGGGCGAAGCCGCAGATCGGGGTTGTTGGAAGGCCGGATTGGGTGTTTGTGAAAGTTCACACCCATGGTTGTGTGCCTGAGAATGCCAGGGTTATGCTGGGCACGGCCATGCGCCAGGCGCATGAGGCGCTGCAGAAGGAGTTCAACGATGGCACAAACTGGCAACTGCACTACGTTACGGCCCGGGAAATGCACAACCTGGTCAAGGCTGCGGAATTGAACCTCCCCGGCCCCCCGGGGCTCTATCGGGACACCCCGATTATCTGGAGCGCGTAAGTATTTTCAGCCTTCTGAAGGGAGAGCGAGGAGATTCTTCGGCTTGAATTTCCTGTTGAATTTCACCGCTTTCCAGCTTAATCTGGTTGAATAGGTCGTGGAGGGTTCAGGGGGAAATGAGTTATTACAAACTACTTGGCTTGCATGATGAGCCGTTTTCAACGAGTCCTGACCCCTCGTTCTTTTTTCTGTCGTCCCAACACAAGGCGGCCTTGACCCGTTTGCGTATTGCGCTGAATCTCAGGCGGGGACTGAGCATCATCGTGGGGGATGTCGGAACCGGGAAAACAACCTTAAGTCGAAAACTGTCTCAGATTCTCAAGGAGGAGCAGGATGTTTGCTTCTTTATGATTCTGAATCCCTATTTCCGAACTCAGAAACAGTTTTTGTCCCGTCTGGTGGCTCTGTTCCATGCTCCGATGGATCCCAGGAAGACGTCCGGTCTGGATTGTATTGAAGCCATCGAACAGTATCTCTTCCGGATGGGGGTGCAGGAAAAGAAACGCATAGTCCTGTTGATCGATGAGGCCCAGTTGCTTCCCCAGTATGTCCTGGAGATTCTTCGCATTCTTTTAAACTATGAGACCAATGAGTTCAAAATGCTGCAATTAGTGCTGGTTGGGCAGACGGAAATGATCCCTGTGTTGAGCAAAATGCCAAATTTTTGGGATCGAATTGCTCTTAAATGCATGATCAATCCGTTGAATTTGGCTGAAGCGAAGGAACTCCTCACCTTTCGATTACAGCAGGCGGGACATTCGGGAACGGATCTGTTTACCGACGGAGCCATACGGTTAATCCATGAGCATACGCGGGGTTACCCCCGGCAAATGTCGATGATGTGCCACAATTTACTGGAAATGCTGGTGATGAAGGATAAGACCGTTGTGGATGAGGCCCTGGCGCGAGAAGCCATGGCGACCGACGTTCGCCCACTTTCAGGGGTTGTCGAACCCGTGCCGATAGTGTATTAATGTCGACCAACTTGCGTCAGGTGGGGGGCTTGACTGATCGAGGCGGCAAAAAAATGACACCGGAAGAAAAACTTCTTGCGTTGATTCAGCAGGATAAGCGGCATACGGAAGGTGCGGCGCCGTCTCCTGTTGTGCCTAAACCGCCAGACCCTGTTACCCCGCCTCCGGCTCCCTCACCTCCGCCCAAGATTGAGAGCAGGGGGGAGGGTACAACTCCCTCTCCTGTAATTGTTAATACTGCGGTCAGTCCTGAAAAAGAGGAACATAAACTCAAGTTGGCGACGCCTACCGCTGTCAAACCCGTGAAGCCCGTGAAGGTGGAGAGCGCTGTTCCCATGCCGGTGGCGCCCGTTCCTGTGCCGGTTCTTGCGCCGGTTGTAGAGCCGGTGAAACCGGCGGCGCCAGAGTTGGTCTCAGGCATTCCCTTTGTGTCTCTTTCCACGTCGCGGGGAATACCGCTGGTGTTTCTCAATCGAGTTCTTGGGGGGTGCGTGATTCTGTTGATTGCTCTGGTCGCCCTCCGTATCGGCGCGATCCGTCCGGGAATCGCGGAGGCCCTTGAGAAGCAGGTGCGCGGGGCCGGAAACCGACCCCTCCAGCCCCTTGTTATGTCCGAGGAGACTGTGCCCGCCTTGGATGCCTATCTTGACAAGGTCAGTGTGCGCAATATATTCATACCCAAGGTGGCTGCCAAAGAAGGAGGCGCGACGCCCGAGGCCGTGGGCTCGCCCAAGGATCTGAAATTGGTCGCAATCTCCATCGACTCTTCCGTCGTCTCGGAGTCGATAGCCATCATCAAAAACAAGGGAGACTCCAAGACCTATTTCGTCAAATCGGGTCAGACGATCGGATCAACCGAATATGTGCTCGACAAGGTGTTCAGTGATCATGTGATCATCAAGTTGCGGAAACAGGAATTTGAACTGAAGTAGGAGGGGACATGAATTTGAAGTTATATATCCGTTCTGGATTGTTTTTCGGCCTCATGGTGATGTTCGCCGTGCCGACATTGCGCGCTCAGACTCCCGTGGCCAACCCGGGGCAGAAACCCCGCCTGATCAGTGAGTATAACCTTCCGGGTTTGGACAAGAAGATCTCCCTGGATCTGCTGGACTCCATGGATGTGGCGGATTTGCTCAAGTTTTTGGCGACCAAAGCCAATCTGAATATCATCATCGGGAAGGACGTCACGGGTTCCGCCAAACTCATGATCAAGGATGTGTCCCTGGGAGAAGCCCTGGAAATCGTTCTCGCCGCGAACAACCTGGCGTATGAGGTCAAGGGCACGATCGTCAAGGTCATGACCGACAAGGAATATCGCGACCAGTACGGGGAAGGGTTTTATGAACGCAAGCAGGCCAAGATCATTGAGCTTAAGTCGGCCGTCCCCAGCAAGATGGCGGCGCTCCTGGCTGAGGTGAAAAGTTCGATGGGAAAGATTGTCTTTGATGACAATACCGGCAATCTTGTTCTGATTGATACCCCGGAGAAGATCCGCGAGATGGAGAACGTCATCCGCAGGGCCGAGATACCCACCTATCAACGCGTCTATCCGACCGTGACCACCAATTTTGTGCTCCAGTACGCCAAGGTTGAGGAGTTGGATCCCCAGATCACGCCGATGCTGACCAAGGATAACAATATCGGGCAACTTCGGACGGATAAGCGAACGAAAACCCTCGTTGTCACGGATTTCCCGAATGTGATTCAGCGCATCTGCGATATGGTCGCCATCTTTGACCGGCCCCAGAAGCAGGTGTTCATTGAGGCCAAGATTGTCCAGGTCAGCCTGTCCGAAGGCATGCAACTGGGCGTCAATTGGGATTACCTGTTTCAAGGGTTGGATCCCCGGTTTTCTCTAAAACCCGTGTCAAAGACATTTGCGCCCACGGATCTAACGACAGGCGCTGCGGCAGGACTGGGCGGTGGAGTCACTTACCACACCATTGCCGCCGGGGCCAACTTGAACATGGTTGTGGAAGCGCTGCAAAAGTTTGGAAAGACAAAATTGCTTCAAAATCCCCATATTGCCACCATGGACGGTAAGGAGGCCACAATCAAGGCTATCACGACCCAGCCTTACTCGGAATTGCAGTATGAGTCGGGCAGTTCAAACATTGTTGGAAAGACCTATAAATTTGTTGAGGTGGGTGTCTCTTTGGGGGTTACGCCGCGGATCAATGAACTTGGATTCATAACCTGCGACATCCGGCCCGAGGTCAGTTCCGTTCTCAGTTGGTACAATTCCGATGCCTCGGATGTCACCGGTAATACCGGGGTTCCCGTGGTGAAGAAGTCCTTTGCCGAGACCAGTATCAGCGTGAAAGACGGGGTGACAATTATCATCGCCGGCATGATTGACGAGAATCAGACAAAAGAGCGCACTCAGATTCCCTTGTTGGGGAGTATCCCTCTGTTGGGAGCGTTGTTCAGGTATGACAAGGTCAGCACGCAAAGTTCCGAGACCATTGTGCTTTTGACCCCCCGGATTGTGACAGGAGATAAGTTCTTTGAACGCAGCAAAGACGTCAAGAAACCGGTAAAAGGCGCGCCTTCTTCAGGCACTGGCATCACGGCATCCGAATTGATCCCGTAGGATGTGCGAAAAGAAATCGAACATGGATATACAGGATAGACATGATAATCCTGAGATTCCTTTCACGACTTTTTCCCCCCATCCTGTAAATCCTGTATATCGATGTTTGATGTATTACGCTCTGGGAGTGCTTCTCTCAGGCATAGTCTTCTCGGCTTCTGCTCAGATTCCCACAGCGTCCCCTTCGCGGATCGATCCGTCCGCCTATCAGCGCGTTGTGGACGAGAACCTTGAGTTGAGACGGGAGAAACTCAAGATGGAGGCTGAGGGGGGCGACCTTCGCCGCCGCAATGCCGCCCTCCTGGTCGATCTCCAGGACTTGGAACGCCGAAACAACCAGTTTGCCGCATTGATGTCCCAACTCAAGACCCCTGAAGAGATGAAGGCCGATGTTGCCCGGCTCCAATCAGAGAAGCAGGTGTTGATCCGTGAGATTGACCGCCTGCATCGGGCCCTGGCTGAGGTGACTCCGCCGCCGTCGAATAGCGTCCCCGTTGTTTCGCCTGCGCCGGGATCTGACCTGTTTAGGAAAATTGAAAAGGAAAATGCCGATCTTCGCCAGGATTTGGCCAAAGTCAGGGAGGCGCTGCAGAATGAAACGGGGGCCAAGACGGCATTGTCAAGAAGCGACGCCTCCATGAAAAACGAGATTGCCAGATTGTCCGGTGAACGCAAGACCGTCGATGCGGAGTTGGCGGCCACCGTCCGCCGCGAGGCGTCTCTCAAGAAGGCGCTCGATGTCCAGGCCAGGAAAGCCTTTGAGGCCGAGAAGGCCGCCCGGGAGGCGAAGGAGCAGTTGCTCGAAGCCCGTAATAAGCAGGCGAATGCGGAGGCGGTCGCAAAGAAGGCGGCTGCCGAGTTGGCGAGTGGGCGGGTGGCCGGGGGAGGTCAATCCGGAAAGAGCGGGGTGGATAAGGGTAAGACGGTGGACATGACGGGACCCTCGGTCGTAAAACTTCTGACCTCCGGGCGCCAGTTTCTAATGGAGAAAAAGATACAGGAGGCCGAGGACGTGTATCTGCAAGCCCTCAAGTTGGATCCCCAGAATCCCCAGGTGACGTATAACCTCGGCGTTCTCTATGGTGATTATTTGGACAATCCCCGGAAGGCCGCCAGTTACTACCGGCAATATCTGAAGTACGCCCCCCGTGCTTCTGATGCCGCGGCGGTTCGCGGCTGGATCATGGAGTTGGAAGCGAGGTCGAGGTAAGGGAAGCGAGAAGTGCGACGTGAAATCAGACTGATCATTTTTGTGTTTGTCCTCGTGGTGGGGCCGGCCATAGCGGTTTCATTCCTGGCGGCCAGGGTTCTGGGCAGTTGGCAGATTGTGCTTCAGAAACGGATGGAGACGGATGCCGTGCGCGTCCTGGATCAGGCGAGTCTGGAGTGGGAAAAGGAGAAAGCCGCCCTTGCGGCCTGGGGCGATGTGGACGTGCGCTATACCGCTAGAAGGATGGCCGCCCTGAGACTTGAGCGTCCCTGGATCGATGGCACTCTGGTCTACGACTCTGAAGCCGGAGTCATCTATCCGGCAGGCGAAACTCAGGTTGCGGCGTGGGTTGTTTCTCCACCCGTGTCGGGGGTTCGTGGTGGCACTCTTCTCGTTCTTCCAACGGGGACTGCCGAGTGTCGGCGACTGTTGGAACAACCTGCCCTGATCCCTGCCGCGAAGGCGGAGATCCTGTTGAGACTGGCGGGATTGGAGTGGGAAGCGGGCGAAACAAATCGGGCAGTAGCCTCCTTGAAACAGGTGGTGGAACTGAATCCCTCCGCCCCGCCCCGTGACCCTATGGAGGGGTTTTACTACGACCTCATTGCCTTGAAGAAACTTTCGACATCAGGCCAACCAACCGCAAGTGAAGAACTCCTCAGTCGCGTTCTTGCCCGATATGATGACCTCGCACCGCTCCAGCGTGATTTGATGGTGGAGTGGATAGAGAGTCAGAAGTCAGAAGGCAGAGGCCAGGAGTTTGGACAGAACGGAGTGCCTGTAGTAACCGGCGTCTCGCCGGTAGGATTATGGGGTGACAAAGATGCCGCCGACACGGCGGCTACTACAAGGAGCAAAGCACCTGTAGTAACCGGCGTCTCGCCGGTAGGATCACAGGGCGGAAGGGGAGAAGGGGCGTGGGAGAGGGAGGGCATTACATTCTTCGAATGGCGTGAGCGGATGCGGGGGCGGATGCTTACGCCGGAACTGCGCGGCGTGATCGCACAGGAATTATCCGGTCTGTCAACCACGGTTCCCGAAGCCGGTTGGGTCAGGGGGCGGGTTCTTGGTCACGATTCGCTGGTCCTGAAACGGGGTCGTCCGGGGCGGGAGTCCTCTTCGATTCTACTGGCGATCGAGTTTGATGTAACCCGGCTGATCCCGGCGTTAAACACCCTTTTTTCCGGTATCGCCACCAACAGCGGGATCCGCGTGGAATGTGCCCCGGCGTCGAACCAGTCCAATGGACTGGCCTCACGTCGGCTCTCCCCGCCTCTGGATTCACTCATCCTGACCGCCACCCCCTCCGACCCCAAGGCCTTTTCTCTGAATGCCCGACTGCAATCCCGTTTGTACCGGTGGAGCGGCCTCTTATTGATGACCAGTATTGTGGCTGGAGTCTGGTTGATCTGGCGGCAGGCGGCAACGGAAATCAGGCAGGCCCGGGAGCGAAGCGATTTTGCCGCAACCGTATCCCATGATCTGCGCACCCCGCTGTCGTCCATGCGGATGCTTGCGGAGAGCCTGTACATGGGGAATGTCCATGATGAACCCAAGAAACAAAAGTTTCTCGGGGCGATCATCAAGGAGAGCGACCGGCTCAGCCGGTTGACCGACCGGGCCCTCTATTTCATCCGCTATGGGCAGGAGGCCCTGCGATACCGGTTTACAGAAGGGGATCTCGGGGTCTTGGTAAGAAATGTTGTGGAAGTCTTTGCCATCGGGGTGCAAGCGGAGGTGGAGGAGAAGACAGAAGAGAGTTTTCAGAAGTCAGTACTCAGAAGTCAGAAGGCCGAGGATGGAGGAGGGAATGAAAGGTGCGCGAAGAACAGTCCTCGAATCACGCTTTTCATTTCCCCGGAGGTGCCTCCGATCCAATTCGATGGCGGGGCGATGGAGCAGGTGGTGTTTAATCTGCTTGATAATGCGGTCAAATACTCCGACAAGGAGAGGGGCGTGCACATTGAGGTGTCCCTTGAGGTCGCCAGTCCGTCTCCCTGGTTCGGGGTTGGAGGGGCGTGGGCACGCCGGGCGAAAATTACCAGACCCGAGATTGTGCTGGCCGTGCGGGATCACGGAGCCGGCATGGCGCCGGAGGATGTGAAGAGGATTCTGAAGCCGTATGCCAGGGGGCGCGGGGCCGCCCAACGTAACGCGCGGGGCATCGGGTTGGGGTTGGCCTTGTGCCACCATGTGGTCAAGGCCCATGGGGGAAGGATTCAGATTGAGAGTGTGCCCGGGCAGGGCAGCGTATTCCGTGTAATTATGCCGGTGGGATGAAAAGGAAGGCCTATGAAAAGACAGCAGACCGTTCTGATTATTGAAGATGACGAATCGTTGATGTTGGGGTTGGAGGAGAACCTGTCCGTCGCGGGGTACCGGGTGTTGACGGCGGTCACTGGCGCGTCAGGGCTGAGTATGGCGACCGACCGTAAGCCGGATCTTGTCCTGCTTGACCTGACACTCCCCGACATGGGCGGGTACGAGGTTTGCAAGACCCTGCGCGAGCGGCACAGTCCGGTGCCGATCATCATGCTCACTGCCCGCAAGGATGAGGTCGACAAACTCAGGGGGTTTGAAACCGGCGCCGATGACTATGTAACCAAACCATTCAGCGTCAAGGAACTTCTGGCCCGGGTAAAGGCCATCCTGGCCCGGGCGGATCGTAAGCAGGAAGCGGCGGCGCCGCTGCGGTTTGGCGATTTTGTCCTGGATGGATCGGCCCGTGTGTTGACCGTGAAGGGTCGGGCGGTGGATCTGACGCGGACCGAGTTTGACTTGCTCACCTATCTGGTCATGAATGAGGGAAAATCCCTCTCGAGGGAAATGCTCCTTCGCGATGTGTGGGGAATGGAATATTACGGCACCCAACGATCCCTGGATACGTTTGTGGCCATGCTGCGATCCAAGATCGAAAAGAACCCAAGGGAGCCGAAACATATCCTCACCGTGCACGGGGTGGGCTACAAATTCGCCAAATGAAGTCTTCTCTTCTCTTTATCCTTTTATTCTTTGCCTCTTTGGTGTGTGCCTCCACCAACCCTCCCTCGCTCCAGTATGCGCGGATTTTTGAGCGGGAACTGGCCGGGGATGTGGCGGGGGCGGTATCAGACTATCGTGCCTTCCTGTCAACCCTGCCGCCTTCCGAGCCCGTCCTGGCCGAAAAACTCCTGTACCGGATCGGCGTGGGCGAGCACCGTCTGGGCCATCCGGAAACGACACGGCAGATCTGGCGCAGGCTTGTCCAGGACTACCCGGCCCGGGATCCCGAGGTGGTTCGAACCCGCGAGGCGCTCAAATCCCTGGAGCGGGAACTGGATCGGGTCACGATAAGCGGACGGGTGGACTATGCCCAGGGAACGGGGGGCGCCGCGGCCGTCTTTGCCGGCGAATGGGGCGATGAGCCGACCGTATTGGCGGATACGAACGGAGCGTTCAGTGTGGAACGAAAAATTGCCGGACAGACCATCGGCGGTGAGCGATATTGTCTGGTCTTTGCCGAACATCCTCGCCTTCCTCTGGTTGCTGCGGAGGAAGCAAAAGAAGGCCGGAGCCAGGAGTCGGGAATCCGGCATTCTGCCTCCAACC
>Ga0194063_10002701_pt1 | contig 10890 bp, 10 predicted proteins | sample SepL3720m_MetaG_FD_155459 | JGI IMG/M metagenome (GOLD analysis project Ga0194063, IMG submission 155459) | Anoxic zone freshwater microbial communities from boreal shield lake in IISD Experimental Lakes Area, Ontario, Canada - Sep2016-L373-20m | ecosystem: Environmental > Aquatic > Freshwater...
ATTTTGAATTCGTTCAGCTTTCAGATTTCCAGTTTCAGCTTTTTCTTCCCGTCGTGCCGGTCGCGGCGAGCGTGAAGACGAAGCTCGGGAGGGGCGGGACGGGGGAGGAGTAACCTGCCGCATCCCGGATGAAGGTTGAGATTCTGGCTTCTGAATTTGGCCAACTTTTCCATTTCAGTTTCCGAACGATGCAAAATTGATTTTCTGCCGACGAGCCATCCAATCACAGACATCCGCCAGGTCCGCCACTGGAACATTTGTATGAGGCAGCGTATGCATGTAGGGCGGCGGGCCAAACTCGGGTGTAAGCGTGGATTCCGTCAAGCCTCGGGCGGCCTGGGATTGCCAGATGGTATTCCACCAGCCTTCGTGGGCCTTCAGGTGGGCGGTGTATTCCGGTGCGGCGGGGTCGGGAACTTGCGGCCCTTCCTCGAATCCGACCCGCGCGTGGAGGTGGTGGCACTGCCGGGCAGCCAGCGCGATGGTCTCCTCCATATCGGGGAGCAACCGTTCGCAGACGCAGACCCAATGGCTGAAGTCGCACGTCACTAGAAGCTCGGGGAACCGATTCAAGATATGCCGCGTCTGCCACGGTGTGCCAAAGTAGCGGAGCCGGTGGGTTTCGTGCGCGATGGGAATCCCCACCTCTTTTTCCAAAGCCAGGGCCTGGCCGTAAAAATCCTCGGCCTCAGCCGGACTCCAGTTGTCGTATCCGGAGTGCGCGTTGAAAAAGACCGGCCCGTGATCGAGGCATTCCTCGATCTGGACGCGGAGGGAATCCAGGTGCTCACGAACCGTCCCACCTGGAACAAAGTCGTTGCTGAAAATCTGCGGAATCCACTGAAAAGCGTTCTCTTTCAGGAAGCGAAGGAGTGCCTCGCGGTCAGGAACCGTGCGGATGGAAGTTTCGAGGACTTCATAGCCTACCTCGCGCCAGCGGGGCAGGTATTGTTGCAGGCCGTGGGCAAGATCGACTCCCCATAGATGGCGGACAAGTTTGAGTTTCATTTGTTTGTTTGGGTGTGGGTGGGATGGATTTAGAATTCGTCGTAAGCAATTTGTTCCGGGGCCACGCCGAGGCCGGCGAGCATATTGGTGCAGGCTTTGATCATCATCGGCGGACCGCAGAGGTAGAACTCGACGGCTTTGGGATTTATATGGGATTTGAGGTGATTTTCGAGAACGACTTCGTGGATGAATCCGGTGTGCCCGCTCCAGGCGTCGCCCGGAAGAGGAGCGGAGAGCGCCGGGTGAAACGTGAAGTTCGGGTGTGCCTTCGACAGTTCCGTGAAGTAATCCAGATAGTAAAGTTCCTGCCGGGAGCGCGCGCCATACCAGAAGCTGACTTTCCGGGCGGTTTTAGCGGTCTCAAAAAGGTGCGAGATGTGCGAACGCAAAGGGGCCATTCCTGCGCCGCCGCCGACATACACCATCTCCTTTTGGGTCGGCTTGATGTAAAAATCTCCAAACGACCCGATGGCGGAAACGGTATCGCCCGGTTTCAGGTTGAAAACATAGCTCGACCCGACGCCCGGAGGGCAATCCTGGCCGGGAGGAGGCGTGGCGATCCGCACATTGAATCGAAGCGTCCGCTCCATCTCCTGGTTCGATGCGAGCGAGTAGTTGTTCCGGCGGCCGCTCTCCGCATTGCCGGCGACAAGTTCGAATACGTGCTGCGCCTCCCAAACCGAGGCATAGGGCTCGGGGATGTCGAATTCCCGGAACTGGATCGCCTGGTAGGCTGGGATGCTGATCTGCATGTAGTCGCCCGGAGTGAAAGCGACTTTGGCCGATGGATCCAGCGGCTCGATCACGAGTTCCTTGATGAACGTCGCGACATTGGCGTTGCTGACAACCCGGAAAGTAAGGGCCTTTTGTTCGCGCGCCCCGGCACCTCCCGCCCGAGCGATATTCAGGAACAGTTTCCCATTCGTTTCCCGCAGCGGATACGTGGCCAACCTCCGGCAGATGGGAGCGCGGGCGGGCGAGCCATCCGCAAGATGGAACCGCCCGTTGTGCTTCGGGCACTCGATGATGTTTCCTTTCACCAGTCCATCGGAAAGGTGGGTATTGCCGTGCGTGCAGATGCCGTCGGTCGCAAACAGCGCGCCTTGCGCATCCCTCACCAGCGCGTAGGTCTTCCTGTCGTGATCGAAGCGGACGACATCTTCCTTACCAAGCAAAGCCGCATCGCAAACCTCCACCCAGCCATCGGCATCGGGCCTGGCTGTCGAGGCAGGCGCTCCCTCCGCGTGACGTGGCTTCGGATCAGGCAACCTGCGTTTGACGTGCCATGCGGGATCCTTCACCTGCCGGAGCACGGCGGGAACAATCTCCCGCCAGGCGTTGACAAGCCCGGGATAGGGTGTCGGGCAGTCATCTTTCACCACCTCATGCAACCGGGGTAGCGCATGGTAGGGGGCCAGCGGGAACATGTGATGCTCCACGTGGTAATTCATGTTCCAATACAGGAACCGGTTCACCGGATTCATGTAAACCGTCCGGCAGTTGAGCCGGTGGTCGAGAACGTTTTCCGCGAGCCCCGCATGCTGGGTGAGCCCGTAAACCACCATGAGCCACGACCCGAAAAGATTCGGCAACCCAACGAAGAGCAGCGGCAGGATGCTGCCGGTGGCGATGCACGCCGCGACCACTGCCGCATAGATCAGGACATAAATCCTCGCGCGGAAATAGACTTTCGGAAACTCGCTCTCCGGCACGAACGTCCGTTCCTCGGGCGTCATCCGGCCGAGCGAGTGAAGCAGGATGTTTTTGAAATACTTCGGATACACCCCGAGGTTGAAGAATCCCATGACGAGAGCCCGGATGTCCGGCGGCCTGGGCACCGCGATCTCGGGGTCGCGGCCGACGATGATCGTGTCGCTGTGATGGCGCGTGTGGCTCCACCTCCAGACCGTGGATTCGCGCATCACCATGAAGGAGGCGACTTCGTAAAGGGCGTTGTTCATCCAGTCGGTCCTGAACGCTGTCCCGTGGCTGGACTCGTGCCAGCGGGAATCCGACGTGGACCCGTAGAGCACGGCGTAACAGAGATAGGGGATAACCGCCCACCAGCTTCCCCACAGAAGCCAAGTCGCGATCCCGCAGCCTATGATGAGACCAAACCAGATGATGGTGTCGCGGATGGCAGGGCCATCGCGCCGCTCGAGCAGACGGCGCATTGTCGCGCGCGGCACCGGGCATTGATACCAGCCGGCCTCGGCAAGGCCGCGTTCGATGGCGAGCGCCGCATTCTCGCCGATGAGGCTGTAGTCCAGATGGGCGGGGGGGCTGAGGGTTGATTCACCCATATTCAGGATGGTTGGCATGTGGAAAATGCGTAGCGGGTGGAGCGACGCTGGGGCCGGCCGGAAGCAACAAGGATGCTGCCGAACTCCGGAAAATCCACTCCCGCAGGATAGCCTTCGCATTCCAGGCAAAATCCGGCGAAGGGAAGATACGGGCGCCCGAATTTCCCGGCCGACGGGCAGTCGAGATTGGCAGCCGTATAGATCTGAAGACAACGTTCGTTGGTCGAGACGGCAAGGGTTCGCCCGCTGGCGGGGTCGGACAATCGGGCCGCCAGATAAAGCTCGTGGCCGCCGGGAAGCGCATAGCAGTCACCATGCTTCCGAAAGAGATGCGAGATGACATCCCCGAGGCGGCGCGGCGAGGAGAAATCGCACGCGCTGCCGGCGACGGCCTCGGTGCGCCCGAGCGGCGTCATCCATTCATCCACCAAAAATGCGCGGTCGGAAAAAATGGCCAGCTCGTGATCGAAAATGTCTCCGCTCCCCTCGCCGGCGAGATTGAAATAACTATGGTGCGTGAGGCTCACCGGAGTCGTGCGGTCGGAAGTCGCCTCACTCTCGATGATGAAAACATTGTCGCGGGTGAGCGTGTAGGTGACCGAGAAACCCACGGTGCCCGGGTATCCCTCCTCGCCATCCGGGCTCACGTAGGTGAGGCGAACCGAGTCGGCACCGTCGGCGCGTTCGTTCGGTTCGGCTTTCCAAATCCGCTTGTCCAGGCCGCGAAGCCCGCCGTGCAGTTGGTTCGGGCCGTCGTTTTTTACCAGCTCGTAGGTTTTTCCCTCCAGCGTAAACCGTCCACCGGGAATCCGTCCGGCGACACGTCCGACGATCGCCCCAAAATACGGGTGCTCGGCCAGATACGGTTCCAAGCTGTCAAAGCCGAGCACGACATCGGCAAGGGTGCCATCGCGGTCCGGCATCTTGATCGATCTCACAATGCCGCCGTAGGTAAGGAATTCCAGCGCCGCTCCCGCGGCACCGGCCAGCGTGAACGCCTCGACAATCTCCCCGCCGGACAGTTTTCCAAATATTCGCTTTTGCATGCTCGAGGAACGAGGATGGGCTCAGGCTACGCCGCCGTTGAACGAATGCACTGCTTCGACCATCGCGACCACGTTTTCCGTCGGCGTGAGGGCCTGGACATTGTGGATGGCATTGAAAACAAATCCTCCGCCTGGCGCGAATGTCTCACAGCGTTCCAGCACCTCGGCGTGCACCTCTTCGGGAGTGCCGAATGGAAGCGTCTTCTGCGTATTGACTCCGCCTCCCCAGAATGTGATCCGGTCACCGTGCCGCTCCTTGAGAAGCTTCGCCTCCATGCCTTTCGCGGAACACTGCACCGGGTTGATGATGTCGAACCCAGACTCGATGATGCTCGGGAGAAAGCTCTCGATGGCTCCGCACGAATGCTTGAACGTTTTCCACGAGGTGTTCTTGTGGATCCAATCGTTGATCCTGCGGTAGCGCGGCTGCCAGACCTCTTCGTAGGTCGAGCGCGAGCAGAAGGTGGATTCTTGGGTTCCGAAGTCGGTGCCGCAGACGACGACGATGTCAATCACATCTCCCGCGATATCGCGAAGCTTCGCCAGATTGCCGAGCGCAATCTCCACCTGCCGGTCGAAGAGTTCCATCACAAAATCGGGATCGGTCGCAACCGTCATATACCACTGCGCGATATCGCGGACACCTTTGGGGGCTGTAAGGAAGGGCGCGGGCACGAGCGCGATGTCTCCCAAGCAGGTCCCGTTCAAATGCGTGACCACGGCGCGATCCGATTTCCGGAACAGCCCCGCCTGCTCCCTCCAATAAGCCTCCTCGTCCGGCTTCATCAGCCCGAACTCTTCCAGATTGTCCTCAACTTTGAGGTTGTCTTCGTCGATTTCTCCCTGCCGGACAATGGAGTCGAAGAAGAACCCGGTTTTTGGCATGTGCCCGCTCGGCGCGGCCGACCGGTCCCCCTGCGGGTAAACGTAAATGCCATCCGGCTTCTCATCGACCTGGAAATGCTCGGAAACAAGGACGTCCTGCCCCCAGGGAGTCCGCCACGGTTTCCAGTTTTCGTTCACAAACCCGAAGATTGTGCGGTTGGGAAAAACCGGCGTCGTATCGATTCCCATCGCGTCTTTGAGGTCATCCTCCACCAGGCCCAGCATCTGATAGGGCTCGCAGACCTTGACCGGATGGGGGGCGAGCCCGTAGTGGCGACGCAGGTTTTCCACGACACTGCAATGGATGCCGGTGATGAACGATGCCCCGAAATCGACGGGCACGCGGTCGGGTTGACGATGTTCGATGGAGGCGCGGAGGCGTTCTTTGGATGTCATGGTATGGGAAACGTGAAGCGTTACCGTATCAGCCGCGCCCGAAGCATACTTCTCGCCAGTTGACAAAAAGTTATCGTATTTTTCGATTGTGCTTCAAAATCTGAAACTCGATTCCGATTATGACGGATTTCTTTTCCTCGCGGAATCTGCGCGCAATCCCCCGTCTTTAAGAAGCCACCACCATGCGGAGCTGGAGCTCAACCTCGTCGCCCGGGGCACGATCACCTATGTGACAGCAGAGGGGCGATTTACTTTCGGCCAGCGCTCCCTCCTCTGGATGTTTCCCTCGCAGGAGCACCAGCTCGTGGACCGGTCGAACGACGCGCAATACTACGTGGCTGTCTTCAAACCGGAACTGATCAACAAGTCCTGCCACAGCACATCCTACGAAGGGCTGAAGCGGAAGCGCGGAGAGAAAGGCGCGGTCCTGCATGCTATCCTTGATCCCGAGACATTCGGTTTTTTGCGCAGGATGATGGATCATGTCATGGAAGGCTCGCTGGACGCCGATATCCTCAACCGTGAAGCAGGGTTCGGGGTGGGGTCAGACTTCCGCTATCGCCACGGAGACCCGGACGGGCTCAACGCTGGCCTTCGCCACCTGCTTCTATTTTGCTGGAGGCTCCAACAGGCCGGGACATCACAGCAGCGCGCCTTCTCCCTCCACCCGGCTGTTTCAAAAGCGATCACCCTTCTCGGGGAAGACAACTGGAATGGTTCGCTCGCGGAGCTTTCCCGCCAGTGCAGCATGAGCGAGGCGCATTTCAGCAAGCTGTTTTCCTCACAAGTAGGAGTGCCCCTGAACCGCTACCGCAACTCGCTTCGTTTGGCCCGGTTCTGGGAACATCTTCGCAAGCCGGTTCAACCGACCATCATGCAGGCTGTCTATGATGCGGGTTTTGGCAGTTACGCCCAATTCTACAAGGTCTTCTTCGAAGCCTACGGGCAGGGACCGCGGGCTGTGATTTCCTCTACTCGTCGAGCCCAAAGTCAGTGACAAAACCGTGAGGGTAGGGTTCTCGAATTCCTACTGGGGCACGACCGACGATGCCGCCATCCTGCGCGTGACCGGTGAGAAGGCCGGGGCAGCCCTCAGCGCGAAGGCGGTCTTCAAGCCAACGAAGGAATTCCATACTGCCCGTCACACGCTGTATTCGGCTGACGAAAATATGGAGATCGATAAAGTCGTACCGGTCGCTGCCAGCGTGAAGACGAAGCTCGGGAGGGGCGGGATGGGGGAGGATTGATTCACTCTTGTTCTGGGCACTTCGTGGGATTTGCCCTTCCATTATTCCCCGAGTTCCACGCAGCGCCGCCTGTAGTGGAGGTAATTGGCGAGCGTCACCTCTGGTGGCACTCCGTGATCACACATCGGGATGTAGCCACCCCGATCGCGCATTGCCGGGAATATGCGTTCGACCATCGCGTCAATCGCCGCCGGGCCAGATGCTAAAACACGCTTGTCGATGCCGCCACGCAGGCAAAGTCCGGGATGCTGGCGGGCAATTTCTACGACATCGCATCCACTGGCGACCTCGAACGGGCTCATGGCATCCATGCCGATTTCCTCCATGTAGAAGGCGATCAAGGGACAGCAGTCGCCGTCGGTATCAATCTGCAAATACAGGTGGCGCGACTTGTCCAACTGGCGACCCTTCACGCGGCGGAGCAATTCCTTGTAATACGGCAGAAGCATGTCGCGGATCATCGCCGGAGAGATCAGCGGCCCGTGGTTGTAGCAGTTGTCCTCGGCAAAAAAGATCTCATCAAGCGTGACGTGTTGCTGGTGGGCGGCAATGATGGCATCGGCGAGTTCGAGCCACCGCTGCATGGCGGCCTCTATGAGTTCAGGCTGGTCATGGAAGGCGTAGAGGAGTTCCTCCGGCCCCATCATGGCACGCAGATACATGAACGATCCGGCCAAGTGCTGGGTGATCATTTCACCATGTGCGGCTGCGGCCTGCGCGGCGGCCATGCGGGCCTCAATCCCTTCGAAACGCTTGGGATCTTTGGAGTCCAGGCGCCATTCGGCATGCGCCCTCCAAGTTTCAAGATCTTTGACCGGATGGGTGAGATATTCCGGCATGAACCCCTGTCGTCTCCCTTTGAAATAGAGAACGCCTCGCCCGGCCCAGTCCTGCTCGACTTCCGTGTCGCCGCGGTCCTCCAATATCTTCGTCTCGAAATGCGGAAGATAGGCCGGTTCGCACCACCCCAAGTCCCCGAGAGCATGGAATCCCGGCTCGTCGTAATGGAAAAGCTCCATGGCTTCCGTCGAGTTTTGCTCGATGTCCGGCATGCCCTGCTGCTTCCATTCCTCCCAACAGTAAAAGCCGAACTCACCTTTCAGAAAAGGCGCGCCGGGCGTGATGGCGTAGGTGTCGCGTCTGCGGCGAGCAGCTTCGGTCCAGAGTTCGCGGGGAGGCAGTTCGTTTGTTGCGGGTGATAGTAGTGTTGTCATGGGATTATTTCGGTTAGCAGATGCGGCCGTGTTTCCCGGCGAGCGAGTGGCCGATGGGCTTTTCACCGACCCACCGCTCGTCGGCAGGCTCCGAGGCCGGTTGGTAGCGGGAGTCGGAGGAAAGTCGGATCAGCTCCGTCGGGTTGTCCAAGCTGGCGTGAACCGTGTGCATCGGAAAGGTCAGGAGATCCCCCGCTCGGAAATTGGCGGTGAGCCAGCGACCTCCGAGCTTTTCGCGCAGTGACACCGGATTGTGGGAAAGCGCACCATCCCACTCCCAGCTCTTTTTTCCGGATTCAATCTCCTTCGCGTGACGGCCATTGATGCAGTAGCGATCCACATCGCGCTCCAGATAGGGGTTCAGACGCTCCTTCTGCCTGTGCGAGCCCTCGAGGATCATCAGGCCACCCAACTCAATCGGCACATCGCCGATGGGAACCCATGCCGTATAAAGGCGGTCGCGGGTTCCGCGCCCCATATAGACGATGTCACAGTGGGGGTTGGTTCCCACGCCGGGTCCGACGGCACGGAACCAAGTGAAGTCGAAGTGGCGGACCTCTTCACCAAACAGCGACCGGTAGAAATCCATCAGCTTTCCGCGATAGAGGATGGCGTCAAGTTCCGCATTGTTTTCCGCAAGCTCGGGCTTGAATGCCAGTTTTTGCCCTTTGCGAATTACGGCGAGCATGGGATCGGTGCCCGGTTCCAGCAGCCCCGCAGCGGCCATCCGCCCGACCACCGTGCGGCGGGCTGCCAGCACGTCCTCACGGTGGAAAAAGCCCCGCAGAAAAAGATATCCGTTTTCACGCATGCGCTCGCGGAGAGCCTGCTCCTTGCCGAGCAGATCGTGCGAGCATTCGAGCTCGCCGAAGGATTCCGGCCGCGTGTCTAGCTCCAGCCCTTGGGCGCGTGGATCAAAGGAAGCGAGGAGAGATGTCATGGGGGAACCATAAGGCTTTCCGGCGATATTGGAATGGACGGCATGGGAATAACCATGTCTATTCTGGTAATCGTGCCTGCACTAAATCCAGGTGGTATTTCCCGTGAAACTCCCGCAGAACCTTTTGGCAGGATAACCATGTCGGGAAAACTTCGTAACAGTGCGGGCCTTTCATTTTTGAATATGCGGATTTTGGGAAGCTATGCCTTGGTCTATCTGATCGATGGCGGCGGCCGCTACCAGCTTCGCAGGCAGCCGCCGGTCCGCTGCCGGAAAGGGGACCTCCTCCTGGTCTTTCCAGACATCGCGCATGCCTACGGACCGAATCCCGGCGGGAAATGGAGTGAGATTTACATCGTCTTCGAGGGGGCGGTCTTCGACCTGTGGCGCCGGCACGGCATCCTTTCTCCCGATCGCCCCGTGCTGCGGTTGCCCGCGGTGGACCGCCACGCCCGCGAGCTGCTGGATATCGACGCCCTGAGCCGGAGGCGCGATCCGGCCCGGCAGCTCAACCAAATCTGCCGGCTTCAAAGTTTTCTCGCATCGGCGCTCGCGACGCAACCGGATCGCGGGGGAGAGGCTGCATACACCGGATGGCCGGCCTGGCTCGTCGCGGCGGCGGAGCGGATGGAGCGAGCCGAGCCTCTCTCATCCATCGCCCGCGAGGCCGGCATGTCTTACGAATCGTTCCGCAAGAAATTTCGGGCGATCACCGGCGACTCGCCGGGGCGATACCGGAACCGCCTCGCCGTCGATCTCGCCCTTCAGTTGATTTACGAAGAGCGGCTTTCCAACAAGGAACTCGCCGAGCGCCTCGGGTTTTGCGACGAGTTTCATTTTTCCCGCCGGTTCCAACAATTCACGGGGCAAAGCACCAGGGACTTCCGGCGGAGCCTCCCGAAAGGCTCTCGCTGATTATCGGCGAACTCCAAGCCCTGTTCGCCCGCCACAACGCCGGGGCAGCACTCAGCGCGAAAGCCGTGTTCAAGCCGACCAAGGAATTCCATGAAGCAGAGACCAATTATTCTCCCGCGAGCCGTAACGCCTCGGCGACCAATTCTCGTGAGATGTGGAACTGGTGGGATGCTCACCACGCAGTCTCTTCGGCCAGTTCCGAAGCAGGATAATTCACGACAGCCACACCTGGCGAACAAACCCGCGCTTGCTCATGACAGCCATACGGGCTGCTTGACCGAGACTCAGGTGTCCGGTCTCAAAAAGCTTCACGCCCAACAATAACCTGGCATCCTCACTCGGAACAAACGGCGGCAGGGCGACCTCCAAAAGCGTCGGTTCGGCATTGTGCATGCCTAAAACCTAGTCGCTTGGGCGGCAATCTCAAGAAAACAAAACAAACCGCGAAATTCTTCACACGGCCAAACCGGCTTCGCGCAGTGCTGCCGCGACATCTTCAAGCTGGTGTTGTATCTCGAACAATAGAGCGGAAGATGTAAAGGATCCTCGATCGTCAGCGGTTCCGGAGAGCGCGCGGCGATTTCCCGTTCGCCGCGATGAAGGATCGCGTGAATTGCGCGGCGCCCGCGTGGCCGGTTCTCAGCGCGATATCCTGGATGCTCAGATTCGATCGCAGCAAAAACCTCTCCGCGGCCGTGAGGCGGAGGTGCCGGAGGTAAGCGGCCGGCTCGATGCCGTAAGACTTTTTGAACACGCGCGTCAGGTGTTCCCTCGACTGCCCGGCCTCGGCGCACAGCTCTTTGATGTTCGCGGTATCCTGGTATCTTTCGCGGATCAGCTCCCGGAGGTTTGCGGCAGGGTGGGAGGTCCCCTCTTGCATGCTTTCCATCTGGAGCCAGCAGCTCAGAAATGCGGAGTGCACCGCTTCGGCCTGGA
>Ga0194063_10002702_pt1 | contig 10890 bp, 15 predicted proteins | sample SepL3720m_MetaG_FD_155459 | JGI IMG/M metagenome (GOLD analysis project Ga0194063, IMG submission 155459) | Anoxic zone freshwater microbial communities from boreal shield lake in IISD Experimental Lakes Area, Ontario, Canada - Sep2016-L373-20m | ecosystem: Environmental > Aquatic > Freshwater...
GTTCCCGGAACTGACCGCTGGTATGCCGCCGGCGGATGGGGACCCCATCGAAAGTGAGTAACTGCTCACAGCATCGTAGGTGGTGGCACAGGAACAGAGCGCCGTGGACCAGCTGGTCGAGGCCTTGCTGGAAGCGGGCCTCAGCCGCGATGCGATCCGTCTTCAGCCGCTTCTGAACCCGTAACCGGCGGTCAGCATGCCGCTCGCGGTCGCCCAGGCGATACCTTGCGCTGCACTCATGAGTTCGGCTTCTAGCTCCTGCTGCTTGACCTCCCTCACCTGGTGACGCTCGAGTAGCTGACCCTACAAATCTCATCACGAAGTAACGCACAACCCTTTCCCATGGCCGCACCCATCCCCAGAAAATCCGCATATCGGGCTATGGGGTCATGGTCAAGGATTTGAAAAATCCCTACACCGGCGCAGTGATCACTGAACAGGAGCTGGAAACGTTCCAATCCGCCAACGCCAAGATCGTGGATGGCCTCGCCGCGCAGCAGGCGTGGGCGAAGATCCCTCTTGAGATGCGGCAAAGGCTTTTTTGCAAGCGCTTGACTCCATCCAACCCAACTTGGATCTCTACTCTTCACGTATCGCCGACGAGATGTTCAAGCCCGTCAGCCAGGCGAGCCAGGAGCTGGCCGCTGGAGTGGCCAAGCTCCGCCGGTTGGTCGACCTCGCGGAGGATGCGCTGCGTGAAGCAAACATTTCCGCTGAAGGGAAAGATATGGAGTTTCGCATCCGGCGCGTCCCGCAGGGCGTTATCTACACCATAGCGCCTTGGACCCCTTCTTCACCGCGCTCAACAGCATCGGTCCAGCACTACTCGCGGGCAATGCAAACGTCCTCAAGCACGAAAATGCCCCCTCAGTCGGAGAGCTTTTCCAGCGCATCTTCAATTGCATGGGCATTATCAACGGCTTGTGCCAGCATTTATCCATAGACATTCCGACGTCAAACCGCGACGTTCTCGAATCCTCCATCGACCACATCGTCTTCACTGGCTCCGTTGCCGGCGAGGAGACGTTCCGTCCAGTTCTCCCGGTGGCCGTGGTCGCCGATGATGACGAAGCCCTGATCATGATCAATCACCCGCTGTTCGGGTTGACGACATCGGTCTTCACCCATCATCCTGCACTGCAGGAACGCATGCTTGAAGAGGCCCGGTCGGGCACCGTCTACTTCAACTGGTGCAACGACGTGCAGCCGGAGGTCGCCTGGAACGGCTGGGGAAGATCGGGCAACGGCATGGCCGCCATGTCAGGGCTCTCCCGTCAACCTGAGCGTCCTGGATTCGGGCACCTCCCCGAGCCTGGGGATCTGGTGGGGGTCGTGGTGATCCGTACCGTTCTCAATGTCGTCCTGGGCCGGGACATCAGCGCCGGAAGCATGGGATCGATGCACCGTCCCGGCACCGGCCACCGACCTTCTACCCCCCCTCTCAAACCATGAACCTCACTGATCAACTGGCCAAGGAACGCAACCGGGCGGCAGCGGAGCGCACGCTGATGGCCTGGATCCGTACCTGTCTGGCGCTGATCAGCTTCGGCTTGGGCTGGACAAGATCATCGCCGCGATTAATGCCAGTAACCTGCAGAATCAGGGCCACGCCCAACTGAGTGTGCGGCTGGTGGCGGTGGCCTTCGTACTCACCGGCATCCTGGCGATGATGGCGGCCACGGCACAGCACCGAAAGATTCTGCGGCGCCTGCGGAGCGATGACTTCGTCTACCGCGAGGAGCCCTCAATCGCTCTGGCCACCGCCGTGCTCATCGCCCTGATCGGCATCCTCGCTCTGGTGTTACTGCTAGCCGGGGCCCTGGCCGCTTGAACCGAACCGCGCTCGCCTTGTCCCGTTCCCATTTTCGGCCCGATCCGCTTTGTCGCCATGGTTCAGCTTCTGATCAATGTCAGTCTGTTCGCGTTGATGTTCACCCTGGTAAGATCATATCTGTGTTGCTCGCAAGCCAGCCATCCATGCGTTACTTGATTCCCCATCTGCTGCGGGCGGTCACTCTGCTCACCGCCGCTGGCCTGAGCACTTCCTTGGTCAGCCAACCCGCCCACGCCCAGCGTCAAGTGCCCAAGATTGGCAACATCTGCCCCCTCGGCTATGTGGACACACTCAACGGCAAGTGCAGCACCATGGGGCTGGCCAACTACACGTTGATACCCACCAATGGCGAAGCCTGCCCATCGGGGTGGATGAATGTGGGCGGTGGTTACTGCCGTAAGAAGTAGAAGCTCGGCAGGAGACACCCTGCGGATATCAGCCTTGACAGCCTCGCTGCGAGCACGCATCGATCAGTTTCACAAGCCCCCCATGGTGGTTGAAATGGAAAGAATCGAGATGCGTAATCTTTCCCGCCAAGTGGATACACACAAGGCAGTTTTCGATTTGCCGACTACTGAGAAGCACAGGTGCTCTTTCTCGCCTGATCTCCTCAGTACAGCCCCGGCTGATTTGCTAGCATGCGTCAAAGATACTAATTTGTTCGCGCAAAACCGTTTTTCCTGAGAGCTTTTCGGCAAATCATGAAGCTAAGTCGCTTTGATCTCATTTTTTTCTGCAGCCGGGCTGCTCCCAATTTCAATAAGCTATGGCCTCGATCCTGATCGGATCTTGCCAAAGCTCTTTCAATTTCATCCCGTAACGGGTGACACAGTTCATGTGCTGAGGGCAATCATGGGGCTATACCTTGCGACAATTATACTGTGGCTGATTGGCGCAATTCGTGGCGATCCCATGATGCGCACGGCTTTAATCAGCGAGATTTCTTTGATGTCTGGCTTGGCAGCTGGAAGGCTGCTGGACGTACTGTTCGATGGCTGGCCAAGCCCAGTTCTGATTGCTTATACCGTTGCAGAACTGCTGCTAGCCGCCTGGAGCGTTCTGTGTCTGAGGAAGTTTGACGGCATGCAGAACTCAGCTCAAGCCTTCCCATAATTCGCTCTCGCCAAACAGCCTTGCCAAGATTGGCAATGTGGCATGAATTGGCGTTATGAGCCCTTGTGTCTACGCCGTTTACCTCAGCCCGAACTGGATAAGACAATAAACAGGTTTGATATGGTTTTTACTTGCCTGTATGATCAATCAATTAATGCGGCGAGGCTGGTGCCAGCAAGAGAAGCATCCTGCAGGTCCGTACCATTAGTTTGTGCCCCCTCAGTTAGTGCGCCCCGCAGGTCGGATCCACGAAGGTCGGCATAGCTCAAATTGGCTCCGCTCAGATTGGCTCCCCTCAAGTCAGCGTGACAGAAATGCCCAAGGAGCGCTATGCACCGCCCTATGAGGGCCAGGAGTTGGCGGCATTCCGGCGGACTCAACTGCCGGCGCGGGAGCGACTCCGCTCCGTTGGGCTTGAGCTGCACCGTCACTACGCCGGCTCCACTGCCTGCTTGCCCAGCCGGGCCACCCTGTTCACCGTTCAATACCCCTCCCTGCACGGGGTAACCAAGACCGATGGCCTGGCCAAGCCCCACAACGACCCGGCGATGCGCTGGCTGGATCCCGCCGGCGTGCCAACACTGGGCGACTGGTTTCGAGCCGGTGGCTACCGCACCCACTACCGCGGCAAGTGGCACATTTCCTACGCCGACCTGCCCACCCCAGGCAGTCACGAGGGACTCAAGGCCTCTGATGACATGGGCCGCTCCGGGCGGAACAATTGCGCGTCATGACCTTGGCGCCTCGGGCAGAACATGGTTTGCTGCCTGGGAACGGGGAGATCACGACACGGCACCGAGTGGCGGACACTCCGCTGGCCACAGATCCCCCCGTGGACCAGAGCTCCATCCAACCAATACCACCTCAACTCCCACTCCATCAACAGCAACTGTCACAGCAGCCACCGCCCCCTAGCCGACACTTCTCCAAGGGCTTCGGCCCCCTTGAGCTCCACCCCAACTCCCGACCGAACCATGGCAGACGTCCCCCACCGACGACGCTCTGCAATCTTGTCTCAACCCTGCCCGAATCGCGATCGTGTTGTCTTCTGAACGCTCCTGCTCCTTGACGTATTGCCCCCTGGGCTCCTGCTCCCTGGCCCTGCTTGTGCTGGCTGGAGTGAGCCCGGCTCAGGCCGATCCAGCTGCAACCGGGCTACCTGTGACCACGAGTTGGGTTCATGCACCACAAGTGGCTGTCGTCCCGGCAACACAGGCCGCACCAGTTTTGTCGGCATCACGGCTTGGTCATGCAGCCGTCGATGATCCAGTCGCCCAGCGGATCGCCGCCGCCCCCCTCACCCAGTCCCCTGATTCGGCGGCAGCCCCAGTCCCACAACCATCAACCCCGGGATCCGCCACAGCACCAGAGCCATCACTGCCCGACCCAGCACCAGCATCGGGCTTGCTGACGGCAGCCCCAGCGCCAGGCCCGGCTGCCGGGCCCGGCAGCCCCTGGGCCGGCACCTTCGAGCTCTACGGCTTTCTGCCCCTGCGCACCGAGACGGGGCTGGAGATCGGCCAGCGCTCCACCAGCTTCGATGTGGGCCTGGGCACCCTGCTGAGCAAGCTGAAATGGGCCAGTTCGGCCCGGGCTTCACTGGAATATGGGCGCCTTGGTGTGCTCGGCGATGTGCGCTACGACCGACTCGGCACGATCGCCTCGCGCAGCGCTCCGCGGGGGCTGGTGCGCCTGAAGGCGAACACCGCCTTCAACGCCACGGTGGCTGATCTGGCCCTGCGCTATCGCTTCGGGGCCCGCGAATCAGCCCGGGGGAGGGCAGGAGAGTTCAGCGTCATTCCCTACGCCGGCGTTCGCATCATTGACACCAACTTCGGCGTGACCACCACCCTCAACGTGCTGCGCTTCGAGCGCCAGGTGAGCCGGGAGCTCAGCCACACCTGGGTGCAGGCGCTGCTGGGCACCCAGGCCACAGTCTTCCTGGCACCGCGGCTGCGGCTGTTCGGCCGCGCCGATGTCGGTGGCTACGGCAGTGGCGAGGCTGAGAAGCTCTCGGGCAATGCCCAGCTGGGTCTGGGCTACGCGCTGGGCAACAACACCGATCTCAACATCTCCTGGCGCTATCAGGGCATGGACTGGAACAACGGCCAGAGCGGTCGCAACCAACGGGGCATCAGCTCCGATCAGGATGGCGTTGAAATTGGTCTCAAGTTCTTTTTCTGACCTGCAGGTCGATGGCGTAGCCGAGGCTCGAGCTCACGCTCGTGCCCCGATAACTGCCGCTGACGGCGGCCGCCAGGCGATGGTCCGGGGCGGCCGCCAGCACCAGATGACCATCGGCCACCGCCAGCCCCAGGCTGGGGTCGTAGCCGCGCCAACCGCCGCCGCTCAGGTACACCTCGGCCCAGGCATGCAGCTCGTGCTCGGTCACCTCCGGTGGGTGGTGCATCGAGTAGCCGCTGACGAAGCGGGCCGCCAGCCCCTGGGAGCGGCAGGCTTCGAGGTACAACATGGCGGTGTCACGGCAGGCCCCCTGGCGGTTGTCGAGGGTTTCGGACGCCGTCATCGGATCCCCTTCCAGGCGGCCGATGTGGTGGAAGTCCCGGTGAATGGTGTCCGCCAGCGTCATCAGAAAGGCGAGGCTGTCTCCCTCCACCTCCCGGGCCAGGCTGGCAGCCCAGTCGCTCACCACGGCGGCGATCGGCGGATGGGCAGCGGCCAGGCAAGGCCCCAGGGAGAGTCGTTCGGCCTCGCTGTACTGCACTGGCAGGCATTGCTGGCCGGCGCCCGTGAGAATCCAGTCGAAGGGGTTGTGGCGCAGGGTTTCCACCTCCATCGCCACGGCCAGCTCAAGTTGATCGCGTTGATCGTCAAACCACAGCACCCAGGCGTCGTTGCCATCGGCCTCCACCACCTCACAGGCGCCGCTTGCTGGTGCCAGCACCTTCAACTGATGGCTGATCAACCGCTGGCTGACGTCGCGACGCGGCGACAGCCGCACCGTCATCGGTTCCAGGAACACGGGCCGCTCGTAGCGGTAGGTGAGGCTGTGGCGGATCTGAAAGCGCATGGTGACTCTGGTTGTTGCTCAGCTGAGCACATCTCGCAACCTGTCTTCGAAACTGGAGTTCACCTCAAGACAACCCAGCGGTTCGCTGCCAAGATCCTCAACCAGGTGATGAAAGTGAAGCGAAAACCAGGACAGAAACAACTCAAAGTTGCGCGATCGGGGCCACAGCTCCTGATCGCGGCACCAGAGGCTGAGCTCGGCTGCGAAGATCGCCCCGTAGCACCCCTGCAGGCAGGCCAACGCCTGCGACTCGTTGTCGTAGGTGGAGATGAGGTAGAGGCTGCTTTCGCCCACAGGATTCTGGCGTTCCTGCGGTGTCCAGAAGGGGCGGGTCCAGTCCACCATCGGCTGCCTTGGGGTCACCGCCACGGCACAGCGGTTGACTACGGCGATCGGAGGGTCGACCACAGTCATGAAGAGAAGAATCAGGCAGCCATGACCGTAAGCCTGAACCCTGCGCGGCGCCTCCGCAATCCTGCGGTTTCGATTGAGATGTCCTCACAAGCGGAGTCCTTGCCAGCGAGGCAATCGCCGAGGCCGGGGCCAGGCAGCCTGGAAGGAGAATGAGCCCGCCTTCCACAAGCCGCCCGTCGCCCCGGCCCCAGCTCCAACACTTCTGGCGTCGCCCCTGGGTGCTGGTGGTCTGCGCTCTGGCCAGCCTGCTGGCCTACGCCTGCACCAGTCATCTGGCGATCATTCCCTCCACCCTGCTCAGCTCCCTGGCCCTGGCCGGGGGGGCCTCCTGCAGCGGTCGCCTGCAACTCCGGGCACCGCTGCTGGCGTCGGCACTGGGGGGTGTGGGCGGAGCGGTCGTCGGCACGGCGATCGTGCTCTCGCGCAAGGCGCTCGACACCGTTCCCGAGGCCAATCTCGGCCAGAGGGCCACGATGCTGGCCATGCTGGCCCTGGCGGGGCTCGTCGGTGGACTGGTGCTGGGGGCCAATGCCAGCCGCGCCGACCGTCGCCCTCCCCGCGATGTGCTGCGCTCGATCAGTGCCCTGACCACCGGCATCTTCGCCATGCTCGTGATGATCGTCTTCGTGCATTCGGGGCTGGATCGGGCCCGCACCTTCTCCAGTCGGCTCAGCACCTCCCTGACGATTCTTGTCGCCGCCGTGGTGTTGCCGGGCTGGCTGGCCAGCCGGTTCGCGCCCAGCCGATTGTCGCCTCGCCGCCCCTCTCCCGATCGTTGCCCATGACCTTTGCCGAGCTCGTCGAGCAGCTGCTGGTGCCCCTGGCCACGGCGACAAGGTTGCTGTTGGAATGTCTGTCGGTGCTGACCGTGCTGGTCGGCCTGCTGGCCACGGCCAGGGGGACTCTGGCCGGCTGCCGTCGCCGCCTGCCACGGCGGCCCTCCAACAGCGCCCGGGTCAGCTTCGGCAGCTGGCTGGCCCTGGCCCTTGAGTTTCAGCTCGGCGCCGACATCGTCTTCACCACCATCAACCCCTCGGGTCAGCATCTGGTCCAGCTGGCGGTGGTCGCCGTGATCCGCACCGTTCTCAATGTCTTCCTGGGCCGGGACATCAGCGCCGAGGAAGCACGGGATCGGCGCACCGTCCCGGCACCGACCACAGACTTTCTGCCCCCCTCATAAACCATGAACCTCACCGATCAGCTGGCCAAGGAACGCAACCGGGCGGCGGCGGAACGCACCCTGATGGCCTGGATCCGCACCTGTCTGTCGCTGATCAGCTTCGGTTTCGGCCTCGACAAGATCATCGCCGCCATCAATGCCGATCGCCTCAACAACCACGGCCATGCCGAATGGAGTGTGCGGATGGTGGCGGTGGGCTTTGTGCTCACCGGCATCCTGGCGATGCTGGCGGCCACGCTGCAGCACCGCCAGATGCTGCGGCGCCTGCGACGCGAAGACTTCGTCTACCGCGAAGAACCCTCGATCGCCCTGGCGACAGCCATCAGCATCGCCCTGATCGGCATCCTCGCCCTGGTGTTGCTGCTGGCCGGGGCCATGGCCGCCTGAGCCGCGCCGCTATCGCCTTGTCCCATTCCCGTTTCAGCCCGATTCGCTGCTGTCGCCATGGTTCAGCTTCTGATCAAAGTCACCCTGTTCGCGTTGATGTTCGCCCTGGGCCTGGGCCTGCAGAGCACGGCGCTGCAGCAATGGCGGCAGCGTCCCGCCCTGTTGGTACGGGTGCTGGTCGGCAGCTGCCTGCTGGTGCCTCTGGGGGCCTTGCTGCTGATCAAGCTCAGCCTGGTGCTGCCTGTGGCGCCGCCGGTGCGCTACGCCATCGCCCTGATGGCCCTGTCGCCCAGTGCGCCGCTGACCCTGCACAAGGCCGGCAGGAAGGGAGGCGATCGCGAGATGGCGGCCCTGCTGCAGGTGCTGGCGGCGATCGCCGCGATCGTCACGATTCCTCTGATGGCGGATCTGTTCCGGCAGGTGTTCAGCGTCAGCGGCTGGGATCTGGCCCATGCCGATGTGGCGTTGCAGGTGCTGGTGGCCCAGGTGTTGCCCCTGCTACTGGGTCTGGGACTGCGCCGCTGGCTCCCCGCCCTGGCAGCCCGGTTGGTCGGACCTCTGGAGAAGCTGGCCAATGGGCTGCTGCTGCTGTTGGTGCTGGTGATCCTGGGTTTGACGCTGCCGGCACTGGGCTCGTTTCTGGCCGGCAACCTGATCGCCCTGCCGCTGATGGCCGTGATGGCGGCGCTGTGCCTGGCGATCGGCTGGTTGCTGGCTGGTCCTGACCCGGCGGAGAGCACCACCACGGCGCTGGTCACCTCGATGCGCAATCCAGGCCTGGCCCTGCTGTTTGCCTCCAGCCACGCCCCGGGCATTCCGGCGGTGAAGCTGGCGATCCTCAGTTACGTGCTGGTGACGGTGATCATCTCGATTCCCTTCCTGATGGCGCAACAACGCCGGCAGCACAGCGACCGACATGGGGCTGCCTCCTGATCAGAGCCGGGTTCTCAGGTGGGGGGCCGCTCTGGAATGTTTGCATTTTCTGCAGGTTGTGCCAGCGCCCGGCCGACCAGAATTCAGGCGTATCGGCAGCCCCGTCTGGGTTGGTGATCGCCTGCCGATCACTGCCCCAGTTGTGCCTGCCCATGCCGGGATCCAGGGCCGTACACGAGCCACAGCGCTTCGTTGCCGACCTGGCTACCTTTCCTGCCCGCACGCTTCGCCACCGCGCCGCTTCCGATGCCGAACAGCCAACCGAACATCCTGATCCTCTGGGGCGATGACATCGGCCAGAGCAATCTCAGCTGCTACAGCCATGGCCTAATGGGGTATCAGACCCCCAACATCGACCGCGTCGCCAGCGAGGGTGCCAAGTTCATTCATTACTACGCCGAGCAGAGCTGCACCGCCGGCCGTGCCGCTTTCATGAGCGGCCAGTGCGTGGTGCGCACCGGCCTGAGCAAAGTGGGCCTGCCCGGTGCCGAGCTCGGCTACAAAGCCGAAGATCCCACCATCGCTGAGCTGCTCAAGCCGCTGGGCTATCGCACCGGCCAGTTCGGCAAGAACCACTTCGGCGATCGCGATGAGCATCTGCCGACGATGCACGGCTTCGATGAGTTCTTCGGCAACCTTTACCACCTCAACGCCGAGGAGGAGCCGGAACTTCGCGACTACCCCCAGCCTGAGGATTTCCCCCATTTCCGCGAGCGTTTCGGTCCTCGCGGCGTGTTGCACTGCTGGGCCAACGGCGATGGCAGCCAGCGGATCGAGAACACCGGCCCGCTGACCCGCAAACGGATGGAGACCGCCGACGACGAGTTCATGGTCGAGGCCAAGCGGTTCATCCGCGACGCAGTGGCCTCGGGTGAGCCCTTCTTCGTATGGTTCAACACCACCCACATGCACTTCCGCACCTACGCCCGGCCCCAGGACGTCGGCCGCAGTGGTCGCTGGCAGTCGGAATACCACGACGTGATGCTCTATCACGACGACTGCATCGGCGAGATGCTCGACCTGCTCGATGAGCTGGGCATCACGGACAACACGATCGTGATGTACGGCACCGACAACGGCCCGCACCTGAACAGCTGGCCCGATGCCGGCATGACCCCGTTCCGCAGCGAGAAGAACACCAACTGGGAAGGGGCCTATCGGGTGCCGGCCTTGGTGCGCTGGCCGGGCCACATTGCCCCGGGCACGGTGATCAGCGGCATCGTCAGCCATCTCGACTGGCTGCCCACCCTGGTGGCGGCCGCCGGTGAACCGGAGATCAAGCAGAAGCTGCTGCAGGGTCACCAGGTGGGTGACAAGACCTTCAAGGTGCATCTCGATGGCTACAACATGCTCGACTACTGGACGGGCAAAACTGACAAGAGCCCGCGGGTGGAGTTCTTCTACTTCTCCGATGACGGCGATCTGGTGGGGCTGCGCTACGACAACTGGAAGTTCGTGTTCATGGAGCAGCGTCAAGCCGGCACCTGTCAGATCTGGGCGGAGCCGTTCGTGAAGCTGCGGGTGCCGAAGATCTTCAACCTGCTCACCGATCCTTACGAGCGGGCCGACATCACCTCCAACACCTACTGGGACTGGATGTTCGACCACGTCTTCCTGCTGGTGCCGGCCCAGACCTATGTGGCCCAGTTCCTCGCCTCCTTCGTCGACTATCCGCCCCGCCAGAAACCCGCCAGCTTCTCGGTGCAGGATGTGATCGAGCACATGACCCAGGCCGCCAGCGGCGGGGCATGAGCTCCGCCGCCCCGGCAGACTGAGGCGATGGCCCCTTCACCCCGCCCCGTCGAAGCCGGTAGCCGGGGGGGACGTCCCCCCGGCAGGCCCCCCGGTCGCGACATGGTCTGGATCCCTGACGGTGGCTTCCAGATGGGTTCGGATCACCACTACCCAGAGGAAGCTCCAGCCCATCGGGTCGAGGTCTCCGGCTTCTGGATCGATCGGGCGCCGGTCACCAACGCTCAGTTCCGCAAGCTCGCAAAA
>Ga0194063_10002703_pt1 | contig 10885 bp, 7 predicted proteins | sample SepL3720m_MetaG_FD_155459 | JGI IMG/M metagenome (GOLD analysis project Ga0194063, IMG submission 155459) | Anoxic zone freshwater microbial communities from boreal shield lake in IISD Experimental Lakes Area, Ontario, Canada - Sep2016-L373-20m | ecosystem: Environmental > Aquatic > Freshwater >...
ACGCGCTTTGGTTTACGTTCCCCCTTAAGGGGGGGAACGTAAACGTAAAGCAAATAGGGTTACAAACGTACGTCAAACGTAAAGCAACGTAAACCAAAATATTTCACTTTAGGGTCTATACAACCTCGGTTGAGCATGGATGTCTTCCCCGGCTCTCCACCAATCCACGACCTGATCCGTGATCACCCGGTAATCTACACCAACCGCCTGGAAGTGCTTGCGGGCACATTCGATCTTGCGCCGCTCGGAGGGGAATTGCAGCCCTTCCAGTTCTTCACGTCCCTTGGTCTCGCGTACTAACTCAAGGATCATCTTGCCGTCCTCAGCGTAACGGGCGATGCCCCAATCTGGATTGTAGTTGCCGAGGATGCGCGGTAATGAAATCTTGAAGCTGGGTGGGAATTTGAAATAAAAGAGAATTTGATCATCCTGGTTAAGACGGTTGACCACAAAGTGATGCTCAACTTCCGAATCGTACTGAATCTGGTCGTAGAGCGAGACATCCGACCCTTCCACCAACTCCCTCTGCGGAAATTCTTTCTCTTTGGGAAAGAGATCTTCCAGTTCGTAAGTCCATTCGAGTGGGGCGGGTTCAACCACAAACGCGATCCGGTCGGCAACATGATCCGCTAGGGCGTTGTTGATTTCGCTTATGAATTGCCCGGCAAAGCCTTCCGGGTTGGCAAAGATCGTCTGCTTTTTGCGCTCGGTCAAGCCGCGGAAGATTTCGTTGATCGTCGGGCGGGTCAGACCGGTTTCCTTGGCAGCCCGGTCGATCAGGTTGAATACGGGGTAGCTCTCTTTCGGCACCATCACGTCCACTTGATTGGGCTGCTGCCCCTGTTCACTCTGGAAACGGATCGGGGTGTGTTTGAAGAGCAGTTCGCCGTTGCCGAATACCACCCGCGAGGTGTCTCCTTCGTCATGTAACTGCACGATCTTGTAGCCGCGCAGACGCCTATCACGCTGAACTACTGAAAGATCGTTTCCTTTATGAAAAGTGTATTCGACCTCACTCCTGTTGCCGAGGGTATCCATTTTCTTTATATTAATCTTGCAAGACCCACCGCTCACAGATTGCAGTTCAAGGCAGTATTCGGTAACCACGAATGTGCCCTTTTCGACCACGATCGTGGCTTGCGGGGTGGACTTGTTATTGAGCCGCTCCACGCAGGCTTGGATCAACAGCGAAGTATCCACGCGGATCTGGTAAGTGGTGTGGCATTGAATCTTGCTCCAGAAATCACGAAAAGCCTGATTGCTCTCGAAGATGCGGTCGTTGCGTATGGCTTTGGTCTTGCCCGGATTGGTGGGCCGCGGCGGCGGGGTTTGACCGGCTTCGACATACTCGCTCTGAAGTTTGGCGGCGTAGGATTGGTAGCTCTCATTTGCCACCACCGAAAGTACATTCACATCGTCATCGAACACTCGTTTGCCTTCCTGATCCACCGCCAGACGCAGCCCGCGCCCGATCTCCTGGCGCTTGCGCATCTCTGAAGTCGTCTGGCGCAGGGTGCAGATCTGGAAGACATTGGGGTTATCCCAGCCCTCTTTGAGCGCCGAATGGGCAAAGATAAAACAGGTCTTTTTGAGGTCGTCCTTGCCGTCATAAAACGACAGGAGGCGTTCCTTCTGCTTCATGATCAATTCAAAGGCGGCTTTCTCCGCCTCGCGTTCCATGCTCGACTGGCGATCTTCATTGTCTTCCTGCGTGTCGATCACCCGTTCGCGGTACACGGCAAAGTAAGCCGAGCGCACATCTTCCGCTTGCCACTGCTCAAAGAAATCAGAACGCCGTTTGAGCTTTTCAAATTCTTCATCGAAGATGCGTTTGATGATACCGTTGGGGTTGACGTAGTTAGCCACCCGGTCGATGAAAAAGAGCGAGAGCACCTTGACGTTCTTCTTGCGCAGCTTCTCCTGCATGGCGATGTGCTGCTCGATCGTCTTACGTATCTGGGCGCGGAAGACCTCCGGGCGGTTGGGTCCGAGCGTATCATGCAGAGTCAGGCGGATGCCGTTCTCAAATTCGATGAACTCACTTCCTGGTACGGCACTGATCTCCGTGACGATGTATTTTTCGCGGTGCTCGTCCTGGTGAGTATTGGCGTAAAGGTCTTCGCCGTGTTTGAGAACCACTTCGGCTTCCTGGGTGCGCCCATTTTTGGTGATATACGTGCGCAAACGAGCTTTGATACCGCCCTCAATTGTAATGGCTTCCAGACCGAGGAAAGGCTGGTTGAAATTCTCGCGTTCGGTTACGCCGTAAACCTGAATCTTCTTGACCAGATTAAGGCGGTAGGCATCGAAGGGCGTCAGGCGGTAGATCAGGTTGGGAGTCTCTTTATGGGTGGCGGAGTAGCGCAGGGCAAAGAGCGGGTGTAATGTGCGCAGGGCTTCTTTGGATTTTTCACTGCTCATATTCTGCGGCTCGTCGAGGATCAAGATCGGTCTCGTCTCCTGGATAAATTCGTAAGGCAGGCGTTCGCCGGGCAGCTTTTCGGATGGCTTGTAGATCACATTCGCGGCTCTGTTAAACGAGTCGAGCGTGATCACCAAAATCTCGACGAAGGTCGAAGTCGCAAAGGCGCGCAACTGGCTTATCTTGCTGCCTTCGTATTCGATCAGGTTGACGGTTTCGTTCTCGTACAGGGCGCGTAGGTGGTCGCGGGTGATCTGGAAGTTCTTGATCACCCCTTCGTAGATGGCGATTGAAGGCACGACGACGATGAATTTGCTCAAGCCGTAGCGTTTACGCAGTTCATAGATCGTGCGCAGGTAAACGTAGGTCTTACCCGTGCCGGTTTCCATCTCGACCGTGAAGTTCGGGTAACGCCAGGATTCGGAGCCTGCCCCATCCAGCACCATGCCCTCATCAACAGCGAGCGTGCCTGCCAGGTCAACGGTTCGAATGTCGTTGGTTTGCTGCACTGCCAGCAGGTTATCATAGAGCCAGGCTTCGCTTAGCGATTCAAAGGGCGGCAGGTTGGTGACGATCTCGTCGCCCAGAGAAAATTCCGCCTCGGTTGTGTGCGGCATTCCCTCGAAGAGACGAACCACCGACTCGACCGCGTCGAGCTGGTGCTTCTGGTTGGCGTCAAATTGGATGTGTAGTTCGTTTGTCATGTTACCTCGTTATGGGAAGACGGAAGACAGGTAGACCGACGACTGATGACCGTCCACCGTATTCCGTCCACCGTCTCCTGTCCACTGTCTCCTGTCTCCCGTCTTCTCCTCAAATCACCTTCAAGTTACAGCGGTCGGAAAGGTGCAGTTTGGCTTCGTCGCTGAGAGCCGAGTCGAGGCACACGAAGACATCTTGCGGGCGGAGGATGTTGACAGCCTCAACGCTAGCCGCACTGATCTTCTCATCCAGGCAGACGTAGAGCGAATGGGCACAAAAGTCATGCCATATTCCCAGGACATCGTTTTCGAGGAAACTGGCACAGGGAAGCATCGTTGCGTCGAGTGGGAAACCTTGCAGAAGAAGAATTTCGGTCAGTAGGGCTTGTTTTTGCCAGTTTTCTACAAGAGGGGTCTCGAAATGATCAAAGAGCGTACCAAGTTGAGCTGGGTCATTCTCAGTGTACGGCTGCCAGTCTTTGAAGTGCGAACGATCCAATCGTAGGACTTTGAAGCCCAGATATTCTTCCGTATTCAGATTCATCTGATTGGTCCGCTCGGTTTGCAGCTTGCGGATAGTACGGCGGATACGTTCTTTGCAAATTTCCGCGATAGTCGGATACGTTTTATTTTCTGTTAGTTCAGGTAATTGTACTAAAACAAAATGTCTATTACCCTCGTCTTTTTTATTGATCTCAAAAATAGCTTGCGCTGTGGTTCCAGAACCAGCGAAAAAATCTAATATGAGACTATTTTTAAGAGTGGACATTTGGAGAAGTTTAATTATAAGGTTCACGGGTTTTGGGTTATCAAAAACTGCTTCCCCTTCTCCAAACAACTTCCGTAAATCATCTCTGCCTGTTGCTGTACCTCCTACTTCTTCGTATGGCAAAAGTGTTCTCGGAATTAATCCTCCCTGAATTTCATTTATAAATTTTTTTAACCTCGGTTCAGAATAAGTAAATTCTTTACCCCACCATAATCTATTTTCATTTACATGTTGTTCGTGAACTGACCTTTCATAAGCCCAAGATTTTTCCAAAGGGTAAATCTCTTTTTTTGTTTTAGGATGAATAATAGGATAATTCAAATTAGGTCTCTCACGAGGCGATTTAGGTCCGTGATAAGAAACATCCATCCAATCACCTCTAAAATCATTATCTGGATTGGAGTATCTTGCTCGGGCTTTATCTGTGTAAGGTAGACGAAGAATTGAATTATCCAAAAAGCCTAAATTTTTTCCGTAACATGTAATATATTCATGAACACCACTAACACCAGAAATATTATTGCTTGTTGTATATTTCTTTTCCCAAATAAATTGCGCTATGAAATTCTCAGCACCAAAAATTTCATCAAATAAAAGACGTAAATTATGAACTTCGTTGTCGTCAATACTTACAAATATTACTCCATCTTCATTTAACAATGTGCGAGCCAATAATAAGCGTGGATATATTAAGTTTAACCAGTTAGAATGATAGCGACCACTAGTTTGGCTATTGGTTGTAAGAAGATGTCCAGCTTCATCTATTTGTCCTGTACGCTTTAGATAGGATTCCAGAGGTTCGCTATAATCGTCCGGGTAAACAAAATCGTTCCCCGTGTTGTAAGGTGGATCGATATAAATCATCTTCACTTTTCCGGCATAGCTCTTCTGCAACAGTTTGAGCACTTCGAGGTTGTCGCCTTCGATGAAGAGATTGTGGGTGTTTTCCTCGTTGATCCCCTCGCCCGGCTGCGGCACCAACGTGCCCTTGCTCGGCATGGCTGCCAGCCGCCGGGCTTCACGCTTGCCGGGCCAGCTCAAACCAAAATGTTCCTGGTTCTCCTCTTCGAGGTGCTCCCCCAGCGCCTCGCGCAGCACGTCCCAATTGATCTTACCGTCGGCAAAGGCTTCGGGGATCACGGCTTGCAGTTCGCGCAGGCGGTCTTCTGTGAAGGTGAAGGTTGGGCGTAGTTTTTCAATGGACATAGGGATTCTCCTGATGGTTGGTCATTAAAAGGGAGGTTCGGCTGTATCTTCAAAGGGCTGGGCATTGGGCTGCGGACGATAGTCGGCATGACATTTACCCTCTAAATAATCTGGGAAGGAATAGATACCTGTAATTTGGAGATAACAGCGGTCTAAATTATCCTTCCAACGGCGTGCCAGCCCTATCCGCAGAAAAACATCTCGCTGGCGAAGCAGCGTTGTAAGGCGTTTTTCAATCTCGTTGCAATCGATTTGCTCTTGTTCGCGCAGGTAGTCGATATAATAGCGAAAGGTGAGGTCGTTTATTTTCAACCAGTAAGTTCCGCTAGCAAAATCGTCAAAACCGATGCGGTAATCCCACATTCCCTGATAACAACGATGCTTAAAAGCGCGTAGGTAGCGAACGAAAATTGTACCCATCGATCGCTCACCCTCTCCAGCCGGAGTGTAATGACCATGGTCATCATGAATTTCTGTGTTGAAGATTGCGGATACACTTTTGTCACAGATCTTTTGAAGCAAATCCCTCCGTTTGCGCATATCTGGTGTAGCCATGCACGAGATTTTCTTGTCATCCATTATCCAGTCTTCAGTATGCGGGGGTTGGGGATGGTGCTTAACCAAATCTAACGTGATTTCCGTAAAGGGCTGCACAACACATTTTCCATTCTCATACAGCCAGTCTTCTGGAATACCTCGATATTCGAATAGTGGGCGGATGGTTTTTCCTTCCCTGTTCACACCAGCCACACATACATTTCCGTGATTCATTCTGGTTATGTCGGTGATGATCAATGTTGTCTCCATGAGGTCTCCTTTGATTAAATTGTTTTTACAAATGAAGAATGGTTACATCGTTCCAGGTTTTCGCTAATCTTTCAGCCACCAGACGGCGGTGACATTTTTCTGGTGTGGGTTCGCTGCATAGCAAGCAGCAGGTCTTCTCCTCAAAAAGGCTGCGCTCCAGTGTTTCCGGGATGCCGCGCTGATCCAGGAGAGCTTCAAAAGCACTTACGTACTTTGCCCAATTGTGATCGGCGCGGTATTCTTTGAGGATCTCATCCGTCGGCGCCAATTGGTCGATGTGGCGGTAATCGCAATTGTTCAAGCGCCTCAGGAAATAGCGCAAATCTTCCTTCTTTGTAAATCCGGCAAGCTGACCATCCGGATGCAGACGGATATCCACCAGACGCTCCACCCCATTTTTTTGGAGTAAGTTAAAAAATTCTTGGGCTGTTTTTTGGGTAAAACCGATCGTGTAAAGTTTCATGGACTATCCTTATTTAGAAGAGGCTGAGCTGTTTAGCCGGTAGTTCAGATGGTAAATTAGCGAGATACTCATCTTTGACTGTATTGCCAACTCCCCTGATATGCAGTACGGATATCCCTTGTTGGGTAAGATATTTGCCGATCAAATGATGCCGGTGGCAGGTATTTGGATCCTCTTCGCTGCACATCACGGCGGTTCGTTCCTGTTGGGCAATCTTGATCAAGTGTTGGATGCCTTTTTGGAAGAAATCTTTCGTCATCACCGCCGGGTAATCCACTAATTGGATAAAATTAGCATGTCCATCAGGCATCTCTCCAGTCTTATAACAAGAAGGGTCTTTCGGACGCCCTCCCAGAAAATCACCGGCGTATTTATAGTCGATTCCGGCTTCTTTCAAGGTTTGCTCGAAAATTTCACGATTGAACCAGGTACAGTACTGACTGTACGGAGAGCTGCGTACATCGACCAATACTTTGATCTCGAATTGATTAAGCAGTCTAATAATTTCACCGGCTCGGACGTTGCTATGTCCGATGGTGTAGATCGTCAATGGGTTGGTCGGGGATTCGTTTGATTTCATTCATGCCACCTTCAAAGGATCAACGTCCTGAAAAATCGGCTCTTAAAACGTCTTTGTCCGGTGAAGCATCCAGGTTGGCGGTGCGCCAGCTTTCCTGCTCCGGGTCTGTAGGATAGTCACCATAATACAGATACATCTTTTTATCTGCTGCCGAGTGCCCCTGCCAGGTGTATTGGCGGTAGGATGAACACGAAAAACGGGTGTCGCAGTTGCGGCAGACCTGCGTGGCAAAGCGAATATTGCGCGTACCTGGCAGGACTCTACTGAGTTCCTCCGCCACCGGCGGCGCAAAACAACCTTCTTCAATACAGTCAACCACAGTGCCAAATTTGCTAATCGTTTCTTCGACATGGCTTTGCTCAAAAGCGATTGGAACAATAGGCTGCCACTGTTTCATCGCGTAAGTCATCTGTTCCTTATTTTCGCTGGCAAGGGCATCCCGCACCAAATCTGAAAAGTCGGTTGCGATGATCGCCATCTCATCCAGCGCCTGGCGGCGTAAATTTTTCCAGATAAAAGCATAGACGTTCAATTGTTGTTCATAGAGCGCCAGATTCGCCCGCACATACTCGGCATTGTGGGTTTTGATATCATACATCACCGTCCGCTCATTATCACGGACAATATCAACAACACCCTCAATCGTGTATTCCCGTCCGTGGGACGTTTCCAGCCCGGGTAGGCTCAGGCGCACTTCCGTGTCGGTTACGTTTTCGGCGATCTCGCGCAGCATACGCCAGTAGAGCAGCACCTGATTAAGTGCCGCTTGTTTAGCATCCGGTGAAATCGCATGTCCAGAATCCAATCTCAACTCATCGTAATTTTGCTCAAAAGCCTGGCGGATGAAGGATTCAATCTCGTTTTGGTTTATTTCCTGCTTCATTTTCTATCTCCCTGACCGTCGACGGTCATCCGTCTTTGGTCTTTTTCCGAATCAACTCATGATGCAGGTCTTCCAGCGTGCGGTGGACAAGCGAACCGAAGAACATGGTCTGCGACCGGGACGGCACAAATCCAAATTTACGGAAGATCATATATTGGCGCGGGCATTTTCGATACGTCAAGAAGTCGGAAGTGTAGGAATACGATTTAGGTAAGGCTTCATCTTGCAAGGATGCTGAAGGCAGCGCTGCAAAATCGAGGTCTGGGATGCGCGGAAAACGCTCATCGAGAAGGTCGTCAAATTCTTTATTAATATGCTGCCCTCTGCCTTTGAAATGGGCGATAACGAGCAGGTTCTTAGCACGTGAGGCTGCCACATAGAACATGCGCATGATATCAAATTCTGCCATACGATCCAGCGGCTCTCCGGCTTCTCGCCCCAGGAGCGGGCGAGTCAATTGCTCGATGCGGTTAGGTCCTTTATTATCTTTTCGGGGATTGCCGAGGATCACGACCGGAAATTCCAATCCCTTGGATTGGTGGATCGTCAAGAAAGGAATCCGACCTTTTGGGAATGGATCATCGGCATCTTCCAGTTCGGTTTCACCCAGACGGAAGAGGGTGTATAGATAGGAACTGAAAACAATCTGCAAAATTTTATCGACCAGCAGATCGGCGGTCACCAAGGGGATGCGCTCTTCCAGGAAACGCTGCAGATATTGGGTGATCAAACCGAGGTTTGCCACGTGTCCCTCGTCGCCATTATGTTCAGCGGCATCAAACATCTTCTTGAAATGGTCGAACCCGCAAAGACGGTAGAAGAGATCGAGGACATTCCAATCGAGCGAGGTAACCCGTTTTAACACATAAAGCAGCGTGAAGGGCTGCCCCTGTGCCATCCGTTCTCGAGCGAGGCGATCAAAATGAACACTCGTCACCAGTTTCTTGCCCTGATCGGATAGACCGCTTGAATTATTAAGCGGGCGTTTCATCGATTCGGGTTGGTAAATGGCGTGCAAATCCCAGCGGTTTTGTTCAACTGTCTTGAGCAGCGCCTCATAATCCAGGCGGGCGTGTTCTAATTCAAGGCGGCGATCTTGCACATAGTGCAGCATGAGTGGGTCAGCGTCCATCAACTCCTTGGCTTTATCTTCGGCTTTTGTCATCCATTTTTGATAATTATCATAATCTCGCCCGTGGAACTCCCCTGCCGGAGGGCGTCCGAGAATTTGAATTATTAAACCAAAGACATCAAGAGATTCCTCAACATCGAGAAAACGCCCAGCCCGCGGCGCGTACACCTGCAAACCGGCATCTTCCAGTGCAGCTTTCAAATTTCGAACGGAGGCAACCATTTCACCATTGTACTTCAGGGACGGGAATAGAAAGGCAATTTGATTGGCATTTTCCACTTTGCCCTCGTCGATCAGCCTTTTCACAAGCAGGGCGATCTCTTTGCAGGCGAGGTCTGGTTTACTGGGTGTGCTGGCGACCACAGAGGGTAATTCGTCAGTGTGGTGGGCGTGGATATTTTTGTCTGCGACCCGATAAGCGCCCTGTCCTCCCGGTTTAAGCCAGTTGATCTCGTGAATGAAAGCAGAATAAAAATCAACGATGCGTTTACGGGAGCGGTAATTCGTGTCCAACGAGATACGGCAGGGAGCTTGTCCGAGATTCTGCTGGCATCGTGCTGGAAACTCAACAAAGTTTTCAACAGTTGCGCCGCGAAAACGGTAAAGCGCTTGATCGTCATCCCCTACCACGCAAATATTTTTCGTCCCATTAGCCAATTTGAAGAAGATACGCTCCTGGATCGTGTTTGTGTCTTGATATTCATCAACAATCACATGCTTAAAAACGTTTTCCGATCCGGTAACGAGTTCTAATACTTTGAAAGCTTCTTGTTGAAGTAACGCAAAATCCGTGAGGCGTATCTGTGGGTTGACTTGAAGCGAGTTTTGGTAGGCAGCATAGAGACGAAGAAGCAAAGCGACTTGCTGCGAGGTAAGCCCAAAATGCTGATAATGTTCCTCAATCGCCGGATCTGCTTTCTCAAGGCGGGCTAACGCTTGTTCAGGATTGATACATTCCTCTGAAAACCGGTTGAAAATAGTCCGGCAATTGTTTATTGCCTGATGTTTTGATTGGGATTGGGACTCCCAAATGCTGTTAATCATTTCATTTGCGTTTTCATCCAATCCCGCTCCTTGCGTGATGGCTGCCCAATGACGGTTGCGCGAAAGATGAAAGTACTGTCCCAGTTCATCGAGGAGTTGCGGAGGGCGGTGGCGGTGCCTGTCTAAATCGAAATGTCTTCGATCGGTGAGGATCTTCTGGCAAAGCGAATGAACTGTGCCGATATACATGGATGAAAGATCATAGGGCTGTCCATTGAAATTGGTTGCCAAACCGAGCAGAATACGCAGCCCTTCTTTGAGTTGGAGAGCTGCCTTCTCTGTGAAAGTCGAGAGGAAAATCTCCTCCGTACGTACGCCATGGCAAACGATCAAATTGACTGTTCGCCAGAGTAGGACGCGGGTTTTACCAGAGCCGGGTCCGGCGGTGAGGTAAAGGGGACCGTCAACGTGCAGAATAGATTGTCTTTGTTCTTCATTGGGATTGAAGCCAGCTTTTTCCCATAGATGTTCCAGGGAAGGTATGCTTTGGGTGTTAATGTCAATGTGACTCATAAGTTCAAAACCTTTTCCATAAGCTAATTTAGACCCTATAAATCAATCTGCATAAGATTTGTGTATCATTGATGATACACAAATTTGTTTGTGCGTCAAATTATAGCATAATTGAGGAGTAAAATTTGGATGGGTTCTAAATTATTCAGACCCTAAAGGTCTTCTTCTTGACCTTTAGGGTCTGTCTGAGAACTTCACACATCGCTAGAAGAGAGGTGCTTCGGGTTGTCTTTCTGTAATAACTTGTTACCTGCTGCCTCAGGACGCCAACCCTCAGCATGACAGGTTGGTGTAGCTTGTCATGCTCTAAGGGAGCGGAAAAGGGGAAAACCGCACGCCAAGACGCAAAGCCCGCCAAGAAAAGC
>Ga0194063_10002704_pt1 | contig 10883 bp, 12 predicted proteins | sample SepL3720m_MetaG_FD_155459 | JGI IMG/M metagenome (GOLD analysis project Ga0194063, IMG submission 155459) | Anoxic zone freshwater microbial communities from boreal shield lake in IISD Experimental Lakes Area, Ontario, Canada - Sep2016-L373-20m | ecosystem: Environmental > Aquatic > Freshwater...
AGATATCCCTGAACAACGGAAACACTTCACTGTTGGATGATTACAGCAGCGTTTTGAAAACCGCCACTCCATCGACGACCTTCAGGACATGGACGGCATAATTTTTGGCCAAGGCGGGCACGCTGCGGGGATAGGCGATGGCCACAGCCTTCTTCAAAGGCGTGACGCTGCCAGCCGCAACGAGGGCGCCGGCGGCCCCTTTATCTCCACCACCGAGCATCCGTTCGCCATAGACGCCAGAAATGGTTCTGGCAATGTCGCACATCGTCTCCAATTCGGGGCCCGAAATCCTGTATTGGTCGCGAAGGCCTCTCCCGTCCTCACGGAAGACCGCCCCCACCGTCTGAATATCGCCAGCACGCCAGGCCTTGAGCATTATGTTGAACCTCTTCTGGGCGCCGTAGATGTAAGTCAGGCGTTCACAGTGGTCAGGATGACTCCTGCCAAACGCGCCCAGAATTGTCTTGAAAAGTTTGTCGTCACGCACGTCAGCCAGTTTCTCGAAGCCGAAGGCTTTCCCGGCCAGGGCCGCAAACTCATCACACTCCGCCCTGCGCACCCGATAGGTTGATTTCTCCAATCCGGGACGTACGGTTCCGGTGTCGAGGCTCACGATGCGGAAGTCAGGGGCGCCCTTACCGAGCGGGATATAGCTGATCGTGCGGGTCTTGGGGTTGTAATGCGTTCCCATGCCGGTCCTGGCAAAATAAATCATGATCTGGTCAAGTTGGCCGCAGGGCGAGCCGATATAGTCGTTCTCCACCGCCTGGGCAAGATCGATGATCTGCATCGGATCCTTGCCGAGTTTGATTCCATTGACCTCCATCAGGGTCAACAGAAGATTCAGCGTCAGGGAGGCCGAACGGGACATCCCACCCCCGGGTATGTTGCCCAAGAGAACGGCATCGAAACCGACCTTCAATTCAAACCCAGCCCTCCTAAGAATGTGGTCGCACCCGTAAACAAACCGCGCCCAGGTGTCGGCGTTCGAGGCATGGCGGGGAGGCGGTATCTTCCCTGACGTGAATTCAATGACTCCGTCGCCGGGAAACGTGTCACTGTAGAGTCTGAAGCGGTCGGTACCATTGGGTTTGTAGGCCATCCAGATAAACCTGTCGGTTCCGACACCGAACAACTCGGTACCGTTGTAATCGCCATGCTCGACTCCCAGGCAAAAGCGGGAGGAGGTTCGGCGAATGGTTCCGTTACGGATGTCGAGGCGTTTGAGTTTAGCAATCCGCAGCAAGTCGTTGCGGACAGCCAGATCATTTGAGGAGGCTTTCATAGTGCGTCACCTGGGATGGAGTTTTTCGGCCTTGAACACGGTTAACCGTCCAGTTCGCGAAGGCGATTGAGTATCAGGAGAATATGGCCCGAGGCAATCATGGAGGCGACATGATTCCGGGTGAACCGGTTCTGCCGGATATGCCAGGTGAGAAGTCGGCGCACATACGCGATATCCGCCGCCTGCACGAGTTCAGGAGTGTTGACAGCCCGGGTTCCTTCAGCCTCCCACCCTTCCCAATCGAAGCGGACAACAAATCCGTTTTTGTAGCAGGCATCCATGAAACGGGAGACCGTCTTCATGAACTCACCGTCAGGCAACTCACTCTCGTCCAGAGGAATAATATGTCCGGGGCAACATGCCGGATCCTTGAAGATCGGGATATAGTCCAACAGGGCGGCACGTTGTTTCGGCTCGACGGCTTCAGATTCGTATCGCGAACAGGTTTTCATGGACATGGGGGAAACACTACCATTTTCTTGTCCGGAGACCACCCAAATCACACCCAAATCCTCACTTGACCCTCCCCGTCATGCCCCATAAAGTATCCCCTCATGCGAACTCTGATCAAATGTCTCAGCTTGTGGGTGGTTATGGCAACCTTGTCCGGCATGGCCAGTTACGACAACATGCCTACTCCTCCCCCGACTATGCCGACCAGTACGGCTAAACCCGGTGACAATAAAGCGCAAATCAAGAGAGGGATCCATTGGTATCGCAAACCTGCCTGCGCGACGGCCCCCAAGCAACTTGAACTCGCCTTTACCCTGTATAAGAAAGGAAGCCTCAGGAAGGCCGCCAACGCGTATCAGGCCCTCGTTTACGCCTGGCCCGACTCCCCCGAGGCCACCCAGGCGCAACTCGCCCTTGCCCAGGTTCAGGAATACCGGGAACTTTACTCCAAGGCATTCGATGAATACCAGTATCTCTTCGACTACTATCCCGGCCAATTCGACTACCGGGAGGTGCTTGACCGCCAGTTCAAGATCGCGAATTACCTGATGACAACCCCAAAGGGATCCTTTCTCTTCTTCCACGGGTTTCAGGCGCCGGAGCGGGCCTTGCCGCTCTATGAAAAAATCATCCGCAACGCGCCGGCCTGGGAACGTGCGCCGACGGCCCAGTTAAACATCGGGATCATTCATGAATTGAACGAGGAGTATGAAGAGGCCGTCACCGCCTACGAGATTCTCCAGAACCGGTATAACGATGAGACGATTCTCGCGCAGGCCTCTTTCCGGGAAGCCCACTGCCTCTATAAACTGTACTCTGAGCGTCCCAATAACGAGGATTCCTGCAACGCGGCGCGCGCCGCACTGGTTCAGTTTATCCACACGTATCCCAGCCATGAAAAAATCAAGGAAGCGAGGACACTCCTGTTGACCCTCAACAATCAACAGGCCATGCGCTCATTTGAGCAGGCTCGCTACTACGATCAGATTGCGCATCGCCCGAAGTCCGCGTTGATTGCCTATGAGGGGTTCCTCAAAAAATATGCGGCGCTCAATCCGGAACTCACCACCATCGCCCGGGAACGGGTCGAAAGTCTTAAAAAGGAAACACCCCATGAACATTAAGAGTACCGTGCTCCGGCTTGCGATGGCCTGTCTGTCCGGCCTTTTGATAACCTCCGGTTGCGCGGGGTACAAATTGGGTAGCAACCTGCCGCCCGGAATCACGTCCATTAATATCCCGGTTTTTATCAATGACACCAAGGAACCGGGTCTGGAATCCATTCTGACCAGCGCGACAATCCAGGAATTCCAAAAGGACGGTTCGCTCAAGGTGCTCTCCCGCGATCAGGCCAGTTGCATCATGGAAGTGACCATCCGGAAATATGATCTGGAACCTCTGCGGTACAAAAAAGATCAGGCGATCACCGCCCAGGAATTCCGGCTGAACATCACGGCGGATGTCATCATCCGTAAACAATCCGGCAAGGAGGAGATCGTCAACACCAAGGGCATCGTCGGATTCACGACCTTCACGGCCTTGGCCGACCTTCCCAGTGCACGCCGCCTCGCCCTGCCAAAGGCTGCCGCCGACCTCGGCCAGCGCCTGGTCAAGTGCGTGGTTGAATACTGGTAAGCGCCTCGAAACAAAAAGCCGTCCCGGTAATCCCGGAACGGCTTATTCATATCGAACGACAAATAATCGGCTTATGCCATTTTTGCCAGGGCGGCGGACGCCCGCGCCTTGCGACGATCTGCGGCGTTTTTCTTCACAATCCCGCGCTTGACGGACTTGTCGAGAATCGAACAAAACGCACTGAACTCCTTCAATGCCTTAGCCTTGTCCTTGGACTCAATCCCATCCACAAAAACCCGGCGCGCGGTCGCGATTTCACTTTTGGTGCTACGATTACGCACCCGACGAACCAACGCCTGTCTCGCGCGCTTGCCTGCTTGCTTGATATTCGGCATACAATTATCCTTTAATCTACTGTTGCTGCTTGCTGATCGCAAAAAACGCCGACATAATATCGGGATAGCAGGTCAAGTCAACCTGAATTTTGTTTATAATAAACAGCCCGTCTCATTCGTTATGAGTTTAGAGCCACAAAGCGGAGGATATCATGAACCTGTGGAGGTCAGCGATGAGACGCTGATCAAACGGTTTAACCGGGGTGATCGCAAAGCGCTGGACACCCTGGTGAAACGTTACACCAAACCGTTGTACAATTTTTTGTGGCGCATGACAGAATGCGAGTCGGATTCGGATGAGATTTTTCAGGACACCTGGATCAGGGTCATAAAGAAATCCCGAACTTTCCGACAGGAACGGTTCAAAGGCTGGTTGTTTAAAATTGCTCACAACCTCGTGATCGACTGGAGTCGACGGCAACGAAAACTCGTCAGTCTCGATGCCCCGACATCGGGCCCTGAGAGCGGGGGGCAGACGTGGGGCGATAAGTTGGTGTCTCGCGATCTTCGCCCGGATGAACAGGTGAGTGGACACGAGACTGGACAGGCCATCAGGAAGGCTTTGGCGCGGTTGCCTGGGGAGCAACGGGCTGTGTTTGTGATGCGAATGGAGTCAGGTATGGCGTTCAAGGATATCGCGAAAGCGCAGAAGGCGTCTCTCAGCACAGTGCTGGCGCGTATGCAATATGCCTTGGGGAAAATGCGAACGATGCTGAAGGATTTTCAACAGGACGGAGAAACAATACAATGAACTGCAAAATCTTTGAAACCTTGATCCTGTTGAAGGATTCAGGCGAGGTGACAGAATCCGAGAGTCGGACTCTGGAGGAACATCTCAACACCTGCAAAACCTGCAGAGACCTGGCTGCCGACCTGGCTTCATTGCATCAAGTCCTTCAAAATCAACAGAATATGACACACGCTCCATCGTCGACCGTTCTCGAAACCATTCGTGTGACCGCAGATGAAAGAGTAACCGGAATTCATTGGGCAATTCGCCCGCTCTGGAAAGTCGCCCTGGCGGCCGCAGCGTGTTTTGTCGTATTCCTGACTGGCATCCGGTTCATGGCCCCTTCCTTATCGAAGCATCGAACCCCATCTCCCGAGTACTCGATTGCGGCTGAGATCATGCCTCTGGTTGACTTGGTAATGGGAGAGAGCGACTCCTCTGCGGATCTTTATTCCGGAGAGTCAGACCTGACCATATTGGCCGATCATATGCTGATCCTTCAGGGTGTTAAGATCGACTCCGGGGACGACCTATTCAGTGAGTTTATTGAACCCGAGGACACTCTTCCCACAACTCTTCAATGGAATAATAACTCCGAATCTCGTCTTGAAAAATGTGTATAACCACATCGAAAAGATCGAGAACCAGCCACCCGTCATCCGGCACACCGGAAGAGCGGGCATTCGGTTGTCCAGCCTCCTTCAGCGTCTGATTGACGGAATTTGACATGGCTTTCAACTGTGCCGCTGTCGCGCCCGAGGCAATGACATAATAGTCCGTCACCGGCGAGGTCTCGCGCACGTCGAACACAACAATATCCGCAGCCTTCTTGGAGAGCAGGGCGTCCCGGACACGTTTCATCAAATCTAGAGAATCCATCATTTGGCTCATCTCCTGTACAGGGAATGTTCAGCAATATACATCTCCACCCCCGACGGAACAAGATATCGTATGCCCATGCCTTCCGCCACCCGATAGCGCACATCGGAGGATGACACATTCACCATGTGGCCCATCCGGATATCCGAACGGATCCGGACAGGCCAGGGATCCTTGAGGTTCATGGTCGCGGTCTGCAAGACATCCAAGTTCACCCCGGGCCGGGCAATGGTCACCACCCGGCAAAGGGACAGAAGCGACTCAACCTCCCGCCAAAGATGCAACTCAGGCAGGGAATCCGCGCCAATAATGAAATACAATTCCACCCCGGGATGTTCGGCGGCGAGGATTCGCAGGGTCTCGACGGTGTAGGAAGTACCACCCCGTTGAATTTCAATGTCCGACACCTCGAATCTCAAATCCCCCTCGATGGCCGTCTCCAGCATGGCCAGTCGATGCCTGGCGGGCGCCAGTTCCGCAACCGACTTGTGGGGAGGCAGTGCGCACGGGACAAACACCACTTTCGAGAGTTCAAAATGCTCGAGGGCATCCTGGGCCATAATGAGGTGCCCGAGGTGAACAGGATTGAAGGTTCCTCCCAAAACGCCCAACCGCGGAGTATGCGAAAGATCATGCATCGACTACTTCAGCGCCGAAAGCGCCGTCTTAATCGCCGTAATGTGTGCGGGCGTAGTTCCGCAACACCCGCCAATGATGTTGACGCCCGCAGCAACCAGGGCGGGAACCCGGGCCGCCATGTCGGACGGTGTTTCCGGAAAGACATCCACGCCGTTGATGTTTTTCGGCAATCCGGCGTTGGCATGGACAAGAATAGGCGTGGCCGGAGCCGCCTCGCGCAGTTCCCTGACGATATCAACCATCCGATCCATACCGTTCCCGCAATTGGCGCCGATGACATCGGCTCCAGCCTCAACCAGCGCGGCGGCGGCCACGGTCGGCGAAACCCCCATCATGGTACGGTACTCGCCCTGCACGGTTCGCTCAAAAGTCAGGGTGCAGATCACCTCGCACGAGGTATTGTCGCGGGTGGCCCGAACCGCCGCGATGGACTCATCCAGGGCACTCATGGTCTCGATGCAGATGGCATCGGCCCCGCCCCTGGCCAGCGCCACAACCTGTTCCTTGAAGAACCCATAGAAATCCTCCTCCGTCACATCACCCATGGCGGTCATGAGGCCTGTGGGACCGACAGAGGCGATTACCCAGCTACCCTGGGCCGCTTCGCGAGAGATCTCCGCCGCCGCCTGGTTCAACTCAGCCGTACGGTCAGCCAATCCAAAATGCTGGAGTTTACAGCGTGTTCCCCCAAAACTATCCGTCTTGATCATGTCGGCGCCGGCGGCGATGTAACTTTTGGCTATGTCCAGTACATCAGCACGGTGTGTCACGCACCATAATTCCGGACATTCCCCGGGTTTCATGCCCTTATTCTGGAGGAAGGTTCCCCATGCGCCATCCGACACCAGAATACGCCCCGCCTTGATGGCTTCTGTTATTGATTGCTTCGCCATAATCATACCCCTGTTATGGCCGACAGTATACACCTGCCGCCCAGTGTGATCCAATCACAAATCCTCATTTCACGCCCGCAGGGGATCCACGAAACCAACCCTGCCGGATCGCCCATTTCACGACTTCAAGCACCGGCACGATCGACACCGCCACACCCAGTACCACGGGCCAGACAGCAAGGGGCAACGCGAAAGTGCCAAAGGGTTTGTGCAGGAAGGGCACATACACCAGCGCCGTCAGCAACAGCAACTCCCACAGAATCGCCAGATTCAGCCACTTGTTGGCAAACGGACGCCTGAACACGGTGTGACGATCAGACCTGAAACTATAGGCCTTGAAGAACTCGACCAGGCACAAGGACACGAATACCAGTGTCATGCACTCGTCCATCGGAAAGGCCATGGCCCGGGCCCAGATGAACAAACCCAGATTGGCCATGGCGGACCAGATTCCGCCCACCGCCATCAGAACCACGACCGACCGGCTGAAGATGCCAGCGCGCGGATCCCGAGGAGGCCTCCGCATGAGATCTCGTTCTGGTGGATCCACGGCCAGCGCCAGCGCAGGCAGGCCGTCGGTGGCCAGGTTAATGTAGAGGATCTGAACGGCGCTGAGAGGCATCGGCATGCCCATCACCATGGCCCCCACCATGATCAGCATCTCGCCAATATTGGATGAAAGCAGGTACATCAGGTACTTCTTGATGTTGCTGTAAATTCCCCGGCCCTCTTCAACGGCCGCAACGATCGATGCAAAATTGTCATCCGTGAGCATCATGGCGGCCGCCTCCTTGGTGACGTCCGTTCCCGTGATACCCATGGCGATGCCGATATCGGCCTTCTTGAGGGCAGGGGCATCATTGACACCGTCGCCGGTCATGGCCACCACATGCCCCCCCTTTTGCATGGCACTGACAACCCGCAACTTGTGGGCGGGAGAAACCCGCGCATAGACATCAATACCAGCCACCTCTCGTTCAAAATCAGAATCCGAAATGGCGTCCAGTTGTGCGCCCGTGATGACGCGTCCGCTCTTCAAAATACCCAACTCCCGGGCCACGGCCTGCGCCGTCACAGGGTGGTCACCCGTGATCATGACAACCCGGATCCCTGCTTGTTCGCACTTCTGTACTCCTTCACGAGCCTCGGGCCGCGGAGGATCAATCATTCCAGCCAGCCCCAGGAACGTCATCCCGTGCTCTGCGGATTCAAGGGTGGCCCCGGCTTTGCACGCCACGCCCAACACACGCAGGGCCTGATCGGCCAGCCCGCGACCAATCTCGGCTATATGCTCCCGCCCCGCCTCATCGAGAGGCAACTCCCGCAACGCCCCATCCCCTCTTGCCAGCACATGCGTGCAGGACGCCAGGATAATTTCCGGCGCCCCCTTGGCATACGCTACCGCCCCACGGGAACCGGCATGCAACGTGGTCATGCGCTTGGTCTCCGAGGTAAACGGTATCTCGCCGGTACGCGGCTCCTGCCGCTCGAGTTCGGACTTGACCAGGCCAGCCTTGGCGGCGGCCACCACCAGGGCACCCTCAGTCGGGTCACCCTTGATATGCCAGCGGCCATCCGCCTCGCCGCGCGAACTATGCGCGTCGGACGACAACGTGGCCGCCCGCAGAAACCGCAGCAGGGCCTCATCCGGGTCAACGAGCTTTCCCTCAACGAGAAACTGCCCGTGGGGCTCGTATCCCGCGCCGGTCACATCCCATAGACGCTCCGCCACGTACAGTTTGCGGACGGTCATCTCGTCCTTGGTCAGCGTCCCCGTCTTGTCCGAACAAATGACCGAGGTTCCGCCGAGGGTCTCCACCGCGGGCAACCGCCGCATCAAGGCATGACGTTTGACCATGCGTTGTACGCCGATGGCCAGGGAAATGGTGACCACCGCCGGCAACGCTTCAGGAACCACGGCTACGGCCAGGGCAATACCGAAGACCAGGATCTCCATGAACGGCTGGCCGCGCAGAAGCCCCACAACGACGATCAGGGCTACGATGACCAGCGCGACACGCGCAAGCATGTGCCCCACCCTGTCGAGATTCTTCTGGAGCGGGGTACGGTCGGTCTCGACGGACTGCAACATACGGGCGATCTTGCCGAATTCGGTGTTCATGCCCGTGGCCACAACAACGGCACGCCCCCGCCCGTAAGACGCCGATGTGCCTGCATAGGCCATGTTCTTGCGGTCGCCCAGGGCAGCGTCACAGCCAATGATCGGTCCGGCATGCTTCTCCACCGCCACCGATTCGCCGGTCAATGCGGACTCCTCGATCTGGAGATTGATCGACTCGATAACCCGCACGTCGGCGGGCACGCGGTCACCTGCCTGCAGCAACACGATGTCGCCGGGAACCAGTCGCCCGGCCGGCACGTCGAGTTCCTCGCCGTTCCGAAGGACTGTCGCCGTGGGGGCCGCCATCTTGCGCAAGGCGTCGATAGCCCGCTCTGCGCGGAACTCCTGAATGAATCCCAGCCCGACGGCAAACAGCACGATCACGCCAATAACAATGGTTTCGACGCCTTCTCCAAGAACTGCCGACAGTCCGGTAGCCACGAGCAGAATCACGATCAGCACGTTTTTAAACTGGTCGAGAAGCAGTTTCCAGGGTGATGCGCGGTGGGTTGCCTGAAGTTCATTCGGCCCGTGGATGTCGAGGCGCCTACGTGATTCTTCCGCGTCAAGGCCGGCGGGAATGGTTTTCAATTCAGCCAGAACTAACTCTACAGCCAGCACATGCCACAAGGGCGCCGGGGAAGGATTAGGAACAGGAGATATCGTCGTGTTAGTTTTTTTCATAAATCATCGGATCCTGGCGCACATCATCAGGCGTCGGTAATGCCCGCCACGTGGAACCCGGCAGACTGGATCATCGCCAAATCGGCGGAATACCCCTGCCCGCCCGTGGTCAGGTAACCCGAGGTAAAAATGGAATTCGCCGGATAGAGCGCGAGTACCTGCAAGGCGCCCAGACAGGCTTCGCGCCCGCCCGCAACCCGGATTTCACGATCCGGATTGGCAAACCGGAACAACGCCAACGTCCGCAACGCCTCCGTCGCCGTGATCCTGGAATACCCTTCCAGCGCCGTTCCCGGACGCGGATCCAGGAAATTCAAGGGAATGGAATCGGCGCCCACCTCGCGCAGGGCAAAGGCCAGATCAACCCGGTCTTCAAGGCTCTCGCCCATCCCGATCAATCCGCCACTGCACAATTCCAGGCCCGTTTCCTTAACCGTTTTCGCCGTGGCCACCCGATCCTCATAGGTATGGGTTGTACAGATGGCCTGGTAATGTCGGCTCGAGGTTTCAAGGTTGTGGTTATAGCGGTCAACGCCAGCCGCTTTCAACCGCTTGGCCTGCACGTCGGAAAGCAGTCCTAGCGACGTGCAAATCTGGATCGGGATCTCCCGTTTGATCCGGCTCGCCGCCTCGCAAATGATCTCCAACTCCGTTTCCGCGGGCTGCCGTCCGCTGATGACGATGCAGTACCGCATGGCCTCCAACTTGGCGGCTTCCCTCGCACCCTCCACAATTGTCTCAACCGACTGGAGGGTATAACGGGAAATGTCGGCGGTCGATCTGGCCGACTGGCTGCAGTAGGAACAATCCTCACTGCAAGCCCCGCTCTTGGCATTGCGGATCACATGCAGGGTTACACCCAACCCGAAATAATGCTTCCGCAGGCAAAAGGCGGCATCCAGAATGGACAAAACCTGATCGTCGGGCGACTGCAATATCTGCATCGCCTCGTGACGCTCCAGTTTCGAACCCGTCAGTACCCTGGCGCTGAGTTCGCTCCAACTCATAGAAAGTACCCTTGCTGCAAAAACGCCGGAACTCAGGCAACGGCGGTTTGCAGCGCCTGCTCGAGATCAGCAATGATGTCGTCACGATGCTCGATACCGACAGAGAGGCGCACGAGTTCGGGCGTTATACCGCCGTCACGCTGCTGTTCCTCGGTCAACTGCGAATGGGTCGTCGTTGCCGGGTGAATCGCCAGACTCTTCGCATCGCCCACATTGGCAAG
>Ga0194063_10002705_pt1 | contig 10882 bp, 14 predicted proteins | sample SepL3720m_MetaG_FD_155459 | JGI IMG/M metagenome (GOLD analysis project Ga0194063, IMG submission 155459) | Anoxic zone freshwater microbial communities from boreal shield lake in IISD Experimental Lakes Area, Ontario, Canada - Sep2016-L373-20m | ecosystem: Environmental > Aquatic > Freshwater...
TCTGGAAGCCTTGCAACGCCTGGCGGATGTGCTGCCGGCGATACCAGGCCGCCAGGCGTTGCAAGGCTTCCAGAGGATCGTCGACTTCGATCCGGGGCAGCTCCGACGAGCTTGCAGCCGTGGAGGCACACCCGCCGCGACGCACCACCACCAGACTTGCCCCCGCTGCGATCGCGTTGGCCACGAAGCTGTGGCCATCGCGGCTGCGCCCCCCGAGGGCGAAGAAGGCATCGCCCGCCTGCACCCGCCGCGAATCGATGGCCACCGCCCGGATCGGAGCGGCCGCCGGATCACCGTGGAGCTGGCCTGCCAGCAGAGCGGCCAGCGTGCGGGGGGCGGGGAGGGCCATTGAATCCGGAGGCTAGCCAGCCAGGATGCACCTGGGCGCAGGTCGTGCCGGACACCGAAGGGACGGCCGCATCTCGTTAAGGTTGATTGATCTTCGGGAGGTGGCATGGGCCACGTTCTCGTGCTGAATGCGTCCTACGAACCGCTCAACATCACCACCTGGCGGCGGGCGATGGTGATGCTGCTGAAGGGGAAGGCGGAGGGGCTGGAGCATGACCCCAACCATCGAATCCGGCCGGATCACCTGCTCCCCACCGTGATTCGCCTGCACCAGTTCGTGCGGGTGCCCTACCGCCAGATGCCGCTCACGCGCCGCAATGTCTTCCAGCGGGATGGCCATCTCTGTCAGTACTGCGGTTTCAGCGGTGAGCCGCTCTCGATCGATCACGTCGTGCCCCGCAGCCGCGGTGGCGCCGACATCTGGGAGAACGTCACCACCGCTTGTCTGCCCTGCAACGTGCGCAAGGGCAATCGCACGCCGCGGGAGGCGGCCATGCCCCTGCGCCGGGAGCCGCGCCGGCCCCCCACCAGCCTCAATTTTGAAACCATCCGCCGGATTCGCGCCGGTCAGAATCGCGAATGGGCCAAATACGTGATCGGGGCCTGACCTCGCGATGGGCCACGGATCACTCTTGATCGCCCCTGGGTTCAGCCATTGGCGCCGCTGGCCTGGCTGGCCAGGTCCTGCAGCTGGCGGCCCTGTTCAGCGGCAATGCAGGCTTCGATCACGTCGTCGAGCTGGCCGTTGAGGACCGGATCGAGCGAAAAGTTCTGCCCGAGCCGATGGTCGGTGACGCGGTTGTCCTTGGCGTTGTAGGTGCGGATCTTTTCACTGCGATCGCCGCTGCCCACCTGCGATCGCCGCTCATCCCGTTCAAGGGCATTGGCTTCAGCCAGCTTCCGCTCGTAGAGCTTGGCCCGCAGAATCTGCATGGCCCGTTCGCGGTTCTGCAGCTGGGAGCGTTCCTGGGTGCAGAACACCCGGATGCCGGTGGGCTTGTGCAGCAGATCAACAGCAGTTTCCACCTTGTTGACGTTCTGGCCGCCGGCGCCGCCGGAGCGGGCGGTGCTGATCTCCAGGTCGCCCGGATCGATCTGCACTTCGACTGGATCGGCCTCGGGCATCACCGCCACCGTGGCCGTGGAGGTGTGCACCCTGCCCTGGGATTCGGTGGCAGGAACTCTCTGGACCCGATGCACGCCGGCCTCGAACTTCAAGCGGCTGTAGACCCCCTCTCCCCTGATCGAAAGGATCAGTTCCTTGTAGCCGCCCAGATCGGCTTCGGAGGCGCTGACCGGCTGCACCTGCCAACTGCGGCCCTGGGCATAGCGCTCGTACATGCGGGCCAGATCTCCTGCCCAGAGGCTGGCTTCATCGCCGCCGGCCCCGGCCCGGATTTCCAGCATGACGCTGCGCTCATCGCGGGGATCCGACGGCAACAGGGCCAGGGTGAGGCGCCGCTGCAACTCGTCGATGCGCGCTTCGAGCGACTCCAGCTCGCTGATGGCCAGTTCCACCAGCTCCGCCATGGCGGGATCGTCGCGGTGCTCCTTGAGCAACCTGTGGGTGTCCAGCTGCTCCTGTTGCAGCTTGCGCCATTGCTGGTGGTCGAGCACCAGGGGCTCAAGCCGGGCCCGTTCGCGAGCAATGGTCTGCAGCCGGTCCGGGTCCGAGGCCACAGCCGGATCGGCCAGCTGCCGTTCAAGGGCCGCGAAGGTGTGGCAGGCCGTTTGCAGGCGTTCGCTGAGCAGGGCAGGGTCCATGGCGAAGGGCGTCCAGATGCCGCCGGAGCGGCAGGCGAAGAGGCACGGAAGCTTTCAGAACAAAAGCCGGATGCCCGAGAGGCATCCGGCTCGCCGGAAGGTCTGGATGTTTGGTCGAACAAGGCGTCAAGGCCAGCTTGCTGGCGCCGGTCAGCCATTGAGGCTGGCTAGCTGCGCTGTACGAAATCCATCCGTCGATGAACTGGTGACGACCGAGCTGGAGGCCCTCATGATCGGGCCCCATGAAAATTGCCCGGGAGCTGTGCAGGCTCAGTCAGCCGGGACGTCTCTGCGTTGACCAGCTGATCAGCCGGAGACGGATGCTGAGGTCTCGTCTGCAGGAGCAGGAGCTTCGTCCGCCGGGGCTTCGTCTTTCTTGACTCCTGCAGCGGAGTCGGTACCAGCCATGCCGTATTTGCGCATGAAGCGATCCACCCGGCCCTCGGTGTCGAGGATTTTCTGGGTGCCCGTGTAAAAGGGATGGTTGCCGCTCCAGACATCGACGTGGAGCTCAGGATGGGTGGAGCCGGTGGTCATCACCACCTCTCCATTGCAGATCACCTTGGCATCGGGATACCAGGTGGGATGGATGTCGGCCTTCGGCATGACGGGTGAAGCGAGCGGAGACGGGAAACGGAGCTGAAGAATCAGCGCTTGGAGAACTGGGGCGCTTTGCGGGCTTTCTTGAGGCCGTACTTGCGGCGCTCCTTGGCCCGGGGATCGCGGCTGAGGTGGCCTTCCACCTTGAGCGGCTTGCGATTGTCAGGCGAGAGATCGCACAGGGCCCGGGCCGCACCCTGCTTGATCGCATCGGCTTGGCCGGTGAGGCCACCGCCGCGCACGTTGACCAGCAGGTCGTACTGGCCTTCGAGGCCGAGGGTCTGCAAGGGAGCCTTCACCGCCGCCAGGTAGACGGGGTTGTAGTTGAGGTAGTTGTCGCCGGGGCGGCCATTGATGGTGACGGTGCCACTGCCGGGCACGACCCGCACACGGGCCACAGCCGTTTTGCGACGGCCGGTTCCCCAGTAGACGACGCGGTTGGAGGAGCTGGTCATTTGATGGCGTTGGCGGCGGGATCGAGGGCGAGGGTCTGGGGCTGCTGGGCGGTGTGGGGATGCTCAGCGCCTTTGTAGACCTTCAGCTTGCGGAACATCTGGCGCCCGAGGGCGTTGTGGGGAAGCATGCCCTTGATGGCCACTTCGATGATCCGCTCGGGCAGACGACCCTGCAGGTGGGCGAAGGTTTCGGTCTTCATGCCGCCGGGGCGGCCGGAATGACGGCGATAGAGCTTCTGGGTGGGCTTGTTACCACTGACACGGATCTTGTCGGCGTTGATCACAACGACGAAGTCGCCTGTATCGAGATGGGGGGTGTAAGTGGGCTTGTTCTTGCCACGGAGCACCTGGGCCACCTCGCTGGCCAGCCGGCCGAGGGTCTGATCCGCAGCATCGACCACATACCACTGGCGGTCGAGCGTGTCGGGGGAAGGCAGGGTTGTCTTGTTCATTGCGCCTGAAGGGCACCGGCTGACCGGCTTGGAAAACCACCGCATCCGTGCTGTACGGCGGATGGCATGGGCTGGAGTGACCCTACCGCGCCGTGGTTCTGGCTCCTGCAGCAGGGCGTTCGCCGAACTGAAGAGCAAGCGTGACGGGTTGGCGGGACAACAGCGCCAGCCTCGAATCGGCCCGATCTAGGGAGGTGCCGGAGACACCTCTGTGACTTCCAGTGATCCGGGGCTGGCCGGTGTTGCGTTCGCTGCCGCGCTCGCAGGCACACCGCTCGCCCCGGGGGCTGGAGGTGGATCGGGCGATTTCAGCTGAAACCGCGGTTGGCAATCGTACCAGGCGGCTTCTGGGAAGATTGGCTCTGGGTAGCCCACCCGCAGCAGGCAGAGCCCCTGGGGAGGAGCCGCCTCCCGCACTTCGGAGCGCGCCTGGGTCCGCCAGCGCCGTTCGAAGGCCGCCACACTCAGGCGCCCCTCACCGACGGCCACCAGTTGTCCCATCACCAATCGCACCATGCCGTAGAGGAAGCCGCTGGCCTGGAGTTCGACGCTGAGCAGATCTTCCTGGCGCTCCAGGAGCACCTCCTGGATGGTGGTGCGGGCATGGGCGCGGCGGCTGCCGGCCCGCTGAAAGGCCGCGAAATCATGCTCCCCCAGCAAGGTCTGCAGGGCGGCCTCCATGGCCTGATCGTCGAGGCGAAGCTGATAGCGATGCCAGCTCCAGGCGCTCAGAAACAGGTTGGGGGTGCGGCCGTTGTGGATCGTGTAGCGGTAGCGCCGGTAGCGAGCCGAAAAGCAGGCGTGCCAATGGGGCGGCACTTCAGTGGCGGCACGAACCCGGATCGTGGCGGGTAGGCGACCATTGAGAGCCTTGGGCCAGCGCTGGGCTGGGATCGGACCGGCGGCGTCGAAGTGGACCACCTGGGCGGCGGCATGGACGCCGCTGTCGGTGCGCCCGGCCGCCACACTGCGGATCGGGCGCTGGGGATCGAGGCCGGCGATCGCCGCCTCGAGCACCTCCTGCACGCTGATCTGACGGGGTTGGCGCTGCCAGCCATGAAAAGCCGAACCCTCGTACTGGAGGCAGAGCGCGATCCGGTGGGTCGCGGCTCTCTCCGGAGACGAGGGTTCGGCAATGGAGCCGGGGTTGGGGGCCGTCGGGTTCAGACGAGCTCGATGATCGCCATTTCGGCGTTGTCGCCACGGCGGGGCACGGTACGGATGATGCGGGTGTAGCCCCCGTTGCGTTCGCCGTAGCGATCCTGGGCCTTGTCGAACAGAGCGTGCACCAGCTGCTTGTCGAAGATGTAGCCAATGGCGCGGCGACGAGCCGACAGGCTGCCGTCCTTGGCGAGCGTGATCATGCGCTCGGCTTCATTGCGCAGAGCTTTGGCACGGGCCTTGGTGGTGGTGAGGCGACCTTCGCGGATCAGCTGGGTGGTGAGGCCACGCAGGAGAGCTTTGCGTTGGTCGGCGGGGCGTCCCAGCAGGGGGACTCGGCACTGGTGTCGCATGGGATCAGGTCTCGGGCTGTCGCGAAAGGGGCTTCGGGGAGGGGTTGAACGCAGGCAGCGTTCAGGCGCTTGTGCGGCTCTGGGGCAGGGAAATGCCGATGCGTTCGAGGGCTTCGATCACCTCGTCGGCAGACTTGGAGCCGAAGTTCTTGATCTCCAGCAGATCCTCATAGCTGAAGCCCATCAGGTCGGAGACGGAGTTGACCTGAGCGCGCTTGAGGCAGTTGTAGGCCCGAACCGAGAGGTTCAGTTCTTCGAGGGGGATCTGGGCTTCGGCCGACGGCTCGGGCTCAACGCCCGGCTCCTCGTTCATGGTGAGGCTGGCCAGCGGCTGGAACAGGCCGATCAGCTGGTTGGCCGCCTGGGCCATGGCGTCATCGGGGGTGATGCTGCCGTTGGTTTCGATCTCGAGGCGCAGGCGCTCCCGGGCTGAGCCACCTTCACCGACGGCGGTTTCGTCGACGGTGTAGTTGACCCGCCTGACTGGCATGAACACTGCATCGATCTGCAGCAGATCAATGGCCGTGGTGTCCTCGTTGTGGCGATCGACGGGGCGGTAGCCGATGCCCCGCTCCACATGGACCTCCATCTCCAGGCTGTGGCCGTCGGCCACCACGGCGATCAGGCGGGCGCCGTCGATCACCTGGACCTGGGAGGAGAACTGCAGGTCGGAAGCGGTGACGGTGGCCGGGCCGTTGACCACAAGCCGACCGATCTCCAGTTCGCGGCTGCGGCTGTTGACCGGCACCGACTTGCAATTGAGCAGGATGTCCAGCACGTCTTCCTTGACGCCCGGCACCGTGGCGTATTCGTGGTTGACGTTGGCAATGCGAACGGCGGTGATCGCGCTGCCCTCAAGGCCCCCGATCAGAACCCGCCGCAGGGCGTTGCCCAGGGTGGTGGCCTGACCACGGTCGAGCGGACCGATCACGAAGACGCCCGTCTGGGAGCGGTCGTCGGCAACCTGGTGCTCGACCCGATCGATCTGGTACTGCAACACGGTCTGAGAAGGCGGAGAGGTGGACGAAGCCGGAAGGCACTGAAGCTGGGCTGGTGGGATCAGACCCGCCGACGCTTGGCACGCCTGCAGCCGTTGTGGGGCAGGGGCGTGACATCGCGGATCAGGGTGATCTCGAGGCCAGCCACTTGCAGAGCCCGGATGGCGGTTTCACGCCCGGAGCCTGGACCGCGCACCAACACTTCGATCTGGCGCATGCCTTGCTCGAGAGCGCGGCGGGCGGCGGCTTCCGCGGCGGTCTGGGCGGCGAAGGGGGTGCCTTTGCGGGCTCCCTTGAAGCCACTGGCTCCAGCCGATGACCAGCTGATCACTTCACCGGCAGTGTCGGTGATCGAGACGATGGTGTTGTTGAACGTGCTCTGGATATGCGCCACACCGTTGGGCACATTGCGTTTGGCCTTCTTGGGGCCTGATTTCTTGGCGGGCTTGGCCATGGAAGAAGCCCTGCAGGAGCAGGGAGGTGATCGTGGGACTTGGGGGAGATCCCGGTGACGATGCCCTCAGATGGGGCAGCGGCGGGGTCGGGGCCCAGCGCAGTGGCTGGGATGGGGAAGCCTGGAAGTTGAGGCGTCGAACGGAAATCGGAAGCTGCCCCGTTGTCCAGAACCGGCGGTAAGCGGTGGCCTGGACTGGGGGCAAATCATCACTGGGCTCTTCGCAGCTGATGGGCCTTGGCTGGGAAGCGGCAGCGATTTACTTCTTCTTACCGGCCACGGTTTTGCGCGCACCACGGCGGGTACGGGCGTTGGTGCGGGTGCGTTGGCCCCGCACGGGCAGGCCCATGCGATGGCGACGACCGCGCAGGCAACCGATGTCCTGCAGGCGCTTGAGGGCCATGCCCTCTTCGCGACGCAGGTCGCCTTCAAGGGTGAAGGATTCGGCGGCTCCGCGCAGTTTCTGCACGTCGGCGTCGCTCAAGTCCTTGACGCGGATGTCTGGATTGACACCGCTCTTGGCCAGGATCTTGCGGGCACGGGTGAGACCGATGCCATAGACGTAGGTGAGAGAGATCTCGACCCTCTTGTCACGAGGGATGTCGACACCGGCGATCCGAGCCACGTTGGAGAAACGATCAGGGGGGCAGGGGGTCCGCACTAAGGCGGAGGGGCCGCCTTAGGGCGGCGGTTCACGCGCCCGAAGGCGAGTGGGGAGGCGATCAGGGCCCGTGGGCTCTGATCGATGGGACGGAGTTCGGCCGTGGGGCTGAACCGGCAGGGCCGGGGATCAACCCTGGCGCTGCTTGTGCTTGGGATTGGTGCAGATGACCATCACCCGACCGTGGCGACGGATCACCCGGCACTTGTCGCACATTTTCTTGACTGAGGCACGCACCTTCATGGGAGTTGTGCTCTCCGATTTTGCAAACGAGCACCCTATCACACGGGTCAATCCAGCCCCCGTGCTCCCGGGCCCTCAGCCCGCCAGCAGGGCGGTGATGCGCTCGCCGATCTCCTCGACGCTGCCGGCCGCTTCGATGGAGTCCAGCAGCCCCAGTTGGCGATAGTGCGTGATCAAGGGGGCGGTCTGCTCGCGGTAGACCTCGAGGCGATGGCGGATCACCGCTTCGTTGTCATCGGCCCGGCCGCGACTGAGCAGGCGCTGGATCAGCAGCCCGTCATCGAGTTCCATCAACACCACCCGTTCGATCTGCTGGTTGAGTTCGGCCAGCAGCAGGTCGAGGGCTTCGGCCTGAACGAGGTTGCGCGGGAAGCCATCAAGCAGCCAGCCCTGGCCGTGGTGTTCCAGGCGGCTGCGGACGATGGCGAGCACGAGGTCGTCGCTGACCAGTTCGCCGCTGGCCATCACCGCTTCGACCTGGCGACCGAGCTCGCTGCCGGCCTGAACCTCCGCCCGCAGCAGATCGCCGGTGGAGAGGTGCAACAGGCCGTGACTGGCGCTGAGGCGCTGGGCCTGGGTGCCCTTGCCGGCGCCGGGGGGGCCGAGGAAGAGGAGGCGTTGCTTCATGACGGGAAACGGGCGGGACGTCAGGGAGAACTGACGGCGGGGACGTTAAGAGGGGAAGTGGAGCGGAGCTGTGGACAGGCGTTGAGCAGGGGGGCTCACTGCCGCACCATGCCCTCGTAGCGCTGGGAGATCACGTAGGTCTGGACCTGTTTGGCGGTGTCGATGGCCACGCCCACCAGAATCAGCAGGGAGGTGGCCCCCAGTCCCTGGAAGGTGCTCACCTGGGTGGCGCCCTCGATCGCTGAGGGGATGATCGCCACGAAGCCCAGGAACAGCCCTCCGAGCAGGGTCAGGCGGTTCTGGACGCCACTGAGATAGTTGGCTGTCGCCGAGCCGGGCCTCACCCCTGGAATCGCCACACCGCCACGTTTGAGGTTGGTGGCGATGTCCACCGGGTTGACCGTGAGCGAGGCATAGAAGAAACCGAACCCCAGGATCAGCGCGAAGAACACCAGCGGATAGAGCCAGGGGGTGCTGCTGCTGGGGCTGAGGTAGCCGGCGGCCTTGACCAACCAGGCGTTGCGGGTGAGGTTGGCAATCGTCAGCGGCAGAAACACCACCGCCGAGGCGAAAATGATCGGCATGACACCGCCGGCGTTGAGTTTCAACGGCAGGTAGCTCTGGCGCGAGGAGAGCATGCCGGAACCCCCCACTTGGCGCTTGGCGCTCACGATCGGGATGCGCCGGTTGCCTTCCTGCACGAAGATGATGCCGACGATCGTGACCAGAAACACCAGCACCAGCACGACGATGCCGCCGACGGTGCTGCGATCGCCTGTCTGGGCCAGCTGAATGGTGGATCCCAGCGCATTCGGCAGAGTGGCGACGATGTTGATGAAGATCACCAGGGAGGCCCCCTGGCCGATGCCCCGTTCGGTGATCACTTCACTGATCCACATCACCACCATCGAGCCGGTGACCAGGGCCAGGCTGGTCTGCAGCACGAACAGCCAGTCCGGCAATCCGGGCAGGGCGTACTGACGCAGGATCAGGGCGAAGACCGTGCTCTGCAGGATTCCCCAACCCAGGGCCACATAGCGGGTGATCTGGGCGATCTTGCGACGGCCGGCCTCCCCCTCGTTCTTCTGCAGATCTTCCAGTTGGGGCAGGGCTGCGGTCAGCAGCTGCAGGATGATCGAGGCGTTGATGAAGGGCAGGATGCCCAGGGCGAAGATACCCAGGGTGGAGAGGCCGCCTCCGGTGAAGATGTTGAGGAAGCCGATCAGCTGGCCGCCGCGGGAGAGGAACTCCTGGAAGGCGACGCGATCGATACCTGGCACGGGGATGTAGATCCCCAGGCGCACCAGCATCAGCAGGCCGAGGGTGGTGAGAACCCGGTCCCGGAGAGTCTTCGCCTGGAACAGCTGGCTGATGATTTCAGCGGCGCTGGGATTGCGCCCCCTGCTGACGACCATGACGGATGCTGAGGGGAGATAGGGGAGGGAGAGAAGCGGCCCCCTGCTGGGGGCGCAGACCTACGGAAAGAGCCGCCTGCCGGCCGGACGGCAGGCAGACGGCTCTGAACCTAGGAGCAGATGGAGGAGGGCACCGGGCTCAGCCGGTGATCTCGCAGCTGCCGCCAGCGGCTTCGATCTTGTCGCGGGCACTGGCCGTGAAGGCGGCTGCCTGGACGGTGAGCTTCACCTTGAGATCGCCGTTGCCCAGCACCTTGAGGGGGTGTTTGGGACTGGTGACCAGGCCGTCTTTGGTCAGCGAATCGAGGCTGACGATGCTGCCGGCTTGGATCTCAGCCAGCTTGCTCACGTTGATGACCGTGAACTCCTTGGGGTTGACCAGGGGGAAGTGCTTGAGCTTGGGCACGCGCCGGTAGAGCGGCATCTGGCCACCCTCGAAGCCGGGTCGAGTGGGTCGGCCGGAGCGTGACTTCTGGCCACGCATGCCGAAGCCGCAGCTGGCGCCCTGGCCCGCAGCGATACCCCGACCCTTGCGGGTCTTGCGACGGCGTGAACCGGGCTGGGGCTTGAGTGAATCGAGAGAGTAGGAGGTCATCGGGGATCTCAGGAGTAGATCTGCTCAAGGGAGATGCCACGCTCCTTGGCGGTCTCCTTGTGAGTGCGAAGGCCGGCGAGGGCCACCATGGCGGCGCGGGCGTTGTTGAGCGGGGTCTTGGAGCCCAGCCGCTTGGCCAGCACGTTCTTGATGCCGGCCAGTTCAAGCACCGTGCGGATCGAACCACCCGCGATCACCCCGGTACCGGGAGCGGCCGGACGGATCAGCACACTGGCGGCGCCATCGCGACCGTTGCTGAGCGTGGGGATCGAGCTGGTGCGGGTGAGGGGAACCTTGACCAGATGCTTCTTGCCGTCGGCCACGCCCTTGCGGACGGCACCGATGACATCGCCGGCCTTGCCGACGCCGACACCGACCTGGCCGCGTTCGTTGCCGACGACGACGATGGCGCGGAAGCTCATCTTCTTGCCGCCTTTGACGGTCTTGGAGACGCGGCGAATCTGCACAACCCGCTCCTGCCATTCGGAGTCGCGTTCCTGGCCGCGACGGTTGTCCCGGCCGCGGCCGCCGCCGCCACCGCCGCGGCGATCGCGGTCGCCACCGCCACCGCTCTTGCCGCCGCCGCCGCCACGGCGTTCCTGCTGCTGGCCTTCAGCCGCTGCGGGAACGTCCGATGCCGCCGGAATGTCGTTGGTCTGGATCTGGTCGTTGGTTTCGGTCATGGTGAGAGCAGGATCAGAATTGAAGGCCCGCTTCCCGGGCGGCATCGGCGAGGGCCTTGACCCGGCCGTGATA
>Ga0194063_10002706_pt1 | contig 10882 bp, 13 predicted proteins | sample SepL3720m_MetaG_FD_155459 | JGI IMG/M metagenome (GOLD analysis project Ga0194063, IMG submission 155459) | Anoxic zone freshwater microbial communities from boreal shield lake in IISD Experimental Lakes Area, Ontario, Canada - Sep2016-L373-20m | ecosystem: Environmental > Aquatic > Freshwater...
CTGCGCGGCGGCGTGCCGGGCGTGCTGCCGGGCAAGGTCGTCGTGCTCGGTGGCGGGTCTTCCGGCATCAACGCCGCGCGCATGGCCCAGGGCATGGGGGCGGATGTGACCATCCTGGAGGTGGACTTGGAACGGATGCGGTTCCTGGACATCACGTTGCACACGGCGCATACGCTTTACTCGAACGAAGCCCATTTGCTCGAGCTGTTGCCCGCGGTGGATTTGCTCATTGGCGCAGTGCTGGTCCCCGGGGCTAAAGCGCCCAAGCTGATTCGCCGCGACATGCTTCAGCGGATGCGACCGGGTAGCGTGCTCGTGGACATCGCGATTGACCAGGGTGGCTGCGCTGAGACGTCGCGCCCAACGACGCACGACCATCCCGTTTTCGTCGAGGAAGGCGTCACCCACTACTGCGTGGCCAACATGCCCGGCGCCTTCGCGCGGACGGCAACCCAGGCATTGACGAACGTCACTTACCGTTACCTCGAGCTGCTGGCGGATCACGGGCTCGCCGAAGCCTGCCAGCAGCAGCCCGCCCTCCTGAGCGGCATCAACGTTATGGATGGCAAAGTCGCCCACAAAGCGGTGGCTGAGGCGCATGGGATGGCGTATTCTCCACCGAAGCCTTGAGAGCCAATCGCGCGCGGAAAACAGGTTCTGCGCCGGGCTCGATGACAATCCACGCGCCTGGATTGCCAGACAGGGCGTGGGGCAGGTCTCCGACCTGCCGGTTCACGAAGTCTCCAACTCCGTGCAGATCCAGAAGCCAGGCAGTCTGCCCCACGCTGCTACCCAAAGTGAGAATTGCTGACCTTTGCCAACTTTGCCGCGCCACGTCTTCATTGCCACTGCGCGGGTGAGCTGTTTAATGTGAGGTTCGTGGCTCGTGGAAAAACGAACGTCGTTGCTCCCGAAACCAGCGCCTGGCCGAAATCGAGCATGGCCCGGTGGCCGACAGCCTCGACCGTCAGCGGGTCGATTAACAAGTTCACCGCCAAGCCCTTCACGCTACCCTTGAGGTTCTGCCACAGCCCGTTTCCTGTTCCCTTATTCTTGACCGACGCGACCGTCACTTCCATTTTCGGCGGACCCGGCTTGCGACGAAAGGTCAGCGTATTGACCCGGGCGACGATTTCATTGAGCCGTCGGAACTCGCCATCGTGATAGTGGATTTCACACAGCGCAATCGAGACGGGACTGGTTTTGCCGCGAGCGTTGAATCGCAACCGCACCTCGCTGACCGTTTCCACATTGTTGCTGATGGTTCCCTCGATTTCAACCGCCCCGCTGCCCGAGCCATCGACCGTAATCGAACTCAGCCGGCGGCCGGTCGAACCGCCCGCCTTGAGCTGTCGCTCATGCCGGCGAATGGTCGGCGCAAGATCAAGGATGCTCTGTTGGGAGCCTGTGCCGATGAACTCAAATTCGCAGGTCACGACGAACGAATGGGACGTGCTTTTCCGTTTAGCCGAGAGTATCCGCGCCGCCTGGGTGCTGCCAGGGCTGGTGATTGAAAAAACCGGTTCGGGCGAAATCAACGGTACGAAATACATGAACGAAGCCACTGGATTTCCCGGGGATTGGTCGCGGCCAAAGTCCAACCGAATGGCCGGCCCGGCAGCGGCATTCGTGAGCTGAGCAACCGCTGGAGGGCCTGCCTCGCCGAGCGCCGGTAGCAGGTTGTTCCCCCAAAACGCCAGCGCCAGCAACAAAACCCTTGCCCCGCGCCGCGCCTTCAATGACGCTCCGCCGTTGACCGAGGATAGGCGTTTGCTCGCACTCATTCCGGCCAGATGGTGTCAGACGGCAAGACCTGGCATCCCGCTTGCCGAGTTGGCAAACAGACCGGATTTGACGCTTTATCTTTCATGCATTCACGCCAGGTTAAGGCGGGCAAAGGCTGTTGAGGTATTTCTCGAGGTTCGTGTAACCGCCGACATCCCGGACGCCGTTGCGGTCGGTGGAATCATCTGGATTCAATCCATGAGCCTTCTCCCACTCGTCCGGCATTCCATCGCAATCGCTGTCCACCGCCAGCCGCAGGCTGCGCAGCGCCGGCCAACCCCCTGCCTCCTGTTGGGAGTCGATGACTTTTCCCTGGCGCTTCCGAACACAGTCGATCACCCGTTGGTCCGCCGCATCGCGATGCAGCGAAGCGCCCGCCTGCACCAGCACCAGTTCAGCCGCTTCAGCAGCGGACTGTGTCCGGGGGGTATCGGCTCCCAGATCTGCGGCTTTGTCCGCCTTCCAGTCGGCAACAGTGCCGCGATACTTGTAATTGCTGCCTTCGTGCAACCAGCGATGAAAATCGAGCGCGGCGTAGTTATCGCCTGTCAGATCGTCGCGCCCTTCGAACACATTGCCCTCCATGTGACCTTTGGCCATGTCGGGCAGGCCCCCCTTTATGGCAATTGGGAGCCTCGCCGAATCGGTCATCGGACCGGGACGCCAAAGGTTGTTGATGCAGTTGATGAAATGATCGCAGAAGTTGGCCGTGCCGCCGGCGCTCCAGTTATAGATCACGTTGTTGCGGAAATCGATGATGAATTGGGGAGGCTCGCTCGCGCTGCCCAGGGTGGGGTGTCTGTCCCGGCAGGTCGAGTAAAGGTTGTGGTGCAGAGAAATGCCTGCCGTAGGGCTGCGGTACGAGGCGGCCATGGCGTGTGAACCCTTGTTGTGAAGGCTGTTGTTCAATGCCTCGCTAATGATAGACCACTGCATGGTGAAGTTGCCCCCTCGCCGAAGGTCATGGGTGCCGTCGATCGCCCAACTTAGCGAGCAATGATCCACGATTATTCGGTCGATATCCTCCGTGTTCAAAGTGTCATCGCCGCCTCGCGCCCCTTTCGGTTTGTTCTGGTCACCGAGCCGCAGGCGCAGATAACGCACGATTACGTTGGTGGCTTGCTTGATCTGGAAAGTGTAATCCCGAAGCGCTATCCCATCGCCGGGTGCAGTCTGGCCGGCAATGGTGATATTCGATCGGTCCAACAACAGTTTGCTCCTCAACGCAATGGTTCCTGAAACCCCAAATACCACTGTCCGTGGCCCGTTGGCAGAACGAAACCCCTCCCGAAGTGATCCAGGACCAGAATCGTTCAGATTCGTTACCATATAGACGTCACCGCCACGCCCCCCCGAGGCTAAACGTCCAAAGCCTTCGGCGTTCGGGAAGGCAAGCGTTTCCGCCGCGGTAGCGGCTCCTCGGGCAGATGTCCCAGTCGAGACGAGAAGACCGAAAGAAAGCGCCCACACCACACCACTCAAGAAAAGTGTGGTCAACCAACGCGCGCGCAGGACGAATGTTTGGCATCCCATAGAGTCTTAGGATGCCATTCCGCTGGTAGAGGCGCAACCCCTCCATCACGATGATCCGATGACACCCTCCCCAGGGGCGCGTCCCTTTCCAGGCACCCCCAACCCTGCCACCATTTAACGAAGTCCAATTATGAGACGCCCACCAGACAACGCCCCTAGCCCCGTCAGGGGCGGCATGTTTATAGAGCAGGCGCGAGGTGGATTCTCAAGCCCCGTATAGGGGCGACATGGTTATCTGCTGGCGTTTGGTCCGGTGATATGCGGCCACTGGGCTGGACGATCGTTTTACCTCGGTTCTATATCGGTCATCCCACCCCGATACACCGGTAAGATTGGGTTCGTGCCTGTGCGGCGAAAACTTGTCGCCGAAACCGCCGATACTGCTATTATATAAGCGTCATGAGTTCGAGCGATAAACCACTGAAGATGGTGACCTGCAGTGGATGTGAGTCCAAGGTCTTCATTCCGGGCGACCTGCCGCCGCTGGCCTCGGTGCCATGCAGCAAATGCGGGCATGCTATAATGATGCCGATGCAACTGCGCCAGTTTGAATTGCGCAGCAAGATCGCCTCGGGGGGGCATGGGAAGGTATATCGGGCCTTCGACACCGTGCTCGAGCGCTTGGTGGCGGTGAAACTGATGCGCAAAGAATTAGAGAATGACGCGGTGGCACTCGAGAGTTTTTATCGCGAGGCACGGGCCTGCGCCTCCCTCAATCATACCAACATCATTCACATCTATTCCTTCGACGAGTTCGAAGGCCAGCGATACCTGGTCATGGAGTTGGCAGATCGTGGCAGTCTGGATACGCGCATTGAGAGGCAACAACGGCTCTCGGAGCTCGAGGTTCTTGATGTCGGATACAAAATCGCCTCGGCGCTGGATATGTCCCTTAAACACAACCTGCTCCACCGCGACATCAAGCCCGGCAATATTCTCTTCGACGCCGATAACGAACCCAAGCTCATCGACTTCGGATTGGCTCGTAGCGCCGAGGCTGAGCCGGAATCAACCTCTGTGACCGAGGGCACTCCCTATTACGTCGCCCCGGAGAAGATCAAACGGGAGCGCGAGACGTTTCTGTCTGACATGTATAGCCTTGGCTGCACTCTGTACCACGCTTTGACCGGTCACGTGCCGTTTGAAGCGCCGACGGTCGAGGAACTGGTCTCCGCCCACGTCCACACCGCCCTGACTCCGCCTAATCTTGTTTTGCCCGACATCTCTCAACCCACCAGCGATGCGTTGGTGCGCGTGTTGGCCAAGAACCCTTCCGACCGGTTTTTGAGCTACGATGAATTGCTGCTCGCGCTGTGGGCAGCCCGAAGCCAGTTGCTCATCCAACAAACCACCCAGAGCAACCCGGGCAAAGGCCTCAAGAGCAAGACCAGTTGGTGGCGGCGGTAGCGGTTCTCTCGCCTACTTTGGCGTGGACTCTTTCTTCTTCGGAGTGCCTTTGCCGTCAACCCTCGGTCCAAAACGCACCGAAGTCGCCCCCATCTTGCCATCATCGGTCGGCTTCACATAACCGCCAACTTCCTCGCCAACGACGCCGTCATCAAGGGTAGCCGGCTTGCCCGCTTTCGTGATCTTCGTTTCGGAAGTGATCTGGTATGTGGATTCTCCCAGCTTGATGGTCTTGGCGGTCTTGTCCAGCGCCGCCAGTTTTCCGTGGAAAGGATGCGCCCCCTTCTTTTTCAAAGCGCTGTCTTTCTTTTCTGCGCCGGACTTTTTGGTGGTGGGAGGTTTGTTGGTGTTTTGCGCGAAGACGTGCAGCGGCAGACAGGCAATCGCGGCGGCCAACAGACTCGCGGCACTGAATCTCAGGATGGATTTTATCATGGGATGTGATGGATTAAATTGTTGGATTCGCCGGCCAATTGCTGCCACATCGCCGTCCGCAGGCAAGTCCTCTCATTAGTGTTCACCATGACCCTTGCACCAACCGCGCCGTCGCGTTCTTCGCAAAGTCCGCAGCCAGCAGTGGCAGCGCCTGGCGCTCGGCACTCGTTAGATCGGAGCCGACTATTATCAGTGTCGAGCCGGTCACTCGCTCATTGAAAACCACCTTGCCCGTGCTCCGTTCGCGCGCGGTCACCTGCGCCACGAGTTTCACGCTGTAGTCGGTCACCGTCAACGCGTCTGTGGGTTGGAAACTCAAAGGCAGACGCAGGTAGGTTACGACCACACCACTGACAATAATGTCCCCGTCGTCGTGGGACGCGAGTTGATAGGTGCCATCGCGTTGCATTTCCCGACGCAATTGCGAGGTGACCACCTCACCCAGACGCGGCTCCATCGTCTGATTCGAGAACGGCATAATTTGAGCCGACCTTGCGCCCGCGGTGGCTCCGTTGGTCGAGCCGAGCTTGTAACCGGCGCAACCGGTCAAGCCGAGCGCCACCAGCCATAGCGACAGCCAGCGAGCGAAGTGCATGCTATTTGCTCGCCTGTTGAGTCCGCCGCTTCAGTTCGTCCAGGCGCTGGCGCGCGGCAGCCGCATACGGCGAATTCGGGTCTTGCACCAGCACTTCGTTGTAATAAACCAAGGCACCGTTCCACTTCTTATACCGCTCGTAAAACTTCGCGGTCTCAAAACTGCCGCGCGCCTGCTCGCTCTTGAGCGCGGCAATGATCTTCTGCGCCTGAGGCACCCGCGGGTCATTCGGGTAGAGGGCGATGAAGTCGGTAAACATGGCGATAGCCTGTCCGGCAGCGCCTTGATCGTACTCCGCGCTTTGCGCCTCTTGTTGGCGGGCCAGGCCAGCCCGGTAAATTGCATCCGCCGCTATCTGAGGCCGGTCATGATACCGATCCGCGGCCAACTCGTAAGCTTTGACAGCCAGCGAATAGTTGGATTGCTTTTCGCGCGCAGCCCCTATCTTCAATTGCGCCTGCGGGCCAACCTCGCTGTACGGCCCGTTCTTCACGATCTTGGCGTACATCTCCGCCGTCCGATCCATGGCCGCTGAGATCCAGGCCGGAACCGGGACGTAGTTCCACAGCTTGAACCACTTGCCAGCCAGATACAGATTCGAGATCTCGTATTGCCGTTGCAGAATCTCCTGGTAATTCACCACCTTCGGGTGTTTCTCCAGCAGGCTTTGATATTCCTTGAACGCCCTTTCCTCCTGCCCTTTCGCCTGGTAACAACGTCCAACAAGGTATTGGGCCTGCGGCGCGTAATCCGACAACGACCAAACCCGCACCACCCGGCGCGCGGCTTTGAGTGCCAAACCGTATGCCTTCTTATCGAAGGCCGCCTGGGCGACTTCCAGTTGATCCTTGGCCCGAGGTTGTATCCACTTGCCTTCCCCCCCGACCGGCTCGTAAGTCCAGCCTTCTCCCGGTCGATAGATCAGCGGTGCCGGTGACACAAACGGGAAGGCCAGCCAAAACACTGCAATCAGCAACAGACAAATGGACCGGCGATTCATGCGGGCACGGTAACCATGCGCGGACGGCAAGTCAAGCCGGGCTGCGGGCATGGCTCCGAAGCCCACGGTAGCGGGCAGGGCATCCGAACGGAGGGTCACGGATCAACCCCGATAAACGACCAGGATGCCGAAATCGGTCAACAGCTTCTGCGTGCCGATGTCCAAGTGCGTATAGGTCAGCGTCGTGATACTGATGACATTGAGCTCGCCAACCTTGACCAGAAAATTCGTCACCACCTCGTCGAACTTATCATGGCCCACCTCAATGCAATCAGTGTGCTTGATCGTCCGGACTCGGATCTTCTTGTCGGTCTCCTTCGCTGTGACATCGAGCGGAACCAGCGGCTTCTCGATCAGACTCGCACTAGGGCTCGAGTGCGTCGGCACCCGCAAGTGCATTTCCACTTTGGCGGCTGCTGAAGAGGCGATGGCGTTTACAGGATGCACCTCGAAACGCGGCACCCCGGGGCCACCTTCCGCGCCAGGCCGCGGAATGACTGTTTCCGGCGCCGGGATGGTGATGGTCTCACCACACGCGGGGCAGGGGATCGCGCTCCCTGCTCCCGAGCTATCGACTGCCAACTCCTGTTCGCACCTGGGACAGTTAAAAATTACGTCCATATAGAGTCTTTCGTTTGCCAAATCTGTGCTCTATGAGAATAGGTGGCTGCCATCTGCATGGCCAGAAAAATGTTTATTCGTACGTCTTTTCGAGCTGCTTCACCCGCGGCCAGACGGGCGAGGATGGCGGCGTGCGCTCTTTCACTTCGGCGAAGACGCGCCGGGCCTCAGGAAGATCTTCGTGCGAGACTAACACGCAGTAATCCAGCTCAATCCAGGCCTTGCGCGGATCCTGCACCATACGTCCGTAGTTCTTCAACCAGGTTTTCAGCGCAGTCGCGCTGTGCTTCTTCGCAGACTGCAACGATGGACCGAGCTTGTCTGGAAGGCCAGCCAATTGTTCCTCCACCACCGCCGTCACGGCTTCCTGCTTCTGCCTGGTTTCCTGCTCGTTCTGGACCTTCTCCCAATACAAAAACAGATGCCAGCCGCCGTAAAGCACCGCGATGATGATGAAGGCAGCTATTAATTTGGTCATGATTCCTCAATCCGTTCGATGCGCGCGCCCAGTTGCCGCAGCTTGCCATCGATGTTCTCGTAACCGCGGTCGATGTGATAGACGCGATTCACCTGGGTGGTGCCGCGCGCGGCCAGGCCCGCTATCACCAGGGCGGCCGATGCCCGCAAATCGCTCGCCATCACCGGCGCGCCACTTAACGGTTTGCCGCCTTTCACAATCGCGCTCGGCCCCTCGATTTCTATGTCTGCCCCCAGTCTCGTCAATTCACTCACGTGCATGAATCGCGACTCAAAAATCCGCTCGGTGATGATGCTGATGCCGGGTGTCAAAGTCATCAACGCCATCATCTGCGCCTGCACGTCAGTCGGAAAGCCTGAGTAAGGCAGCGTCGTAATATCCACCGGTTTCAACCGGCCGTTGCGCCGGATGGTCATCTCCGCCCCGTTGCGCTCAATTTTCGCGCCCGCGTCTTTGAGCTTATCCAGCACCGCCCGCATCTGGTCGGCGCGCGCCCCCCGCAACGTAATTTCGCCGTTGGTGGCGAGGGCGGCGATGGCGTAAGTCGCCGCCTCGATGCGATCAGGTATCACATCGTGCTCGGCGCCGTGCAAAGCCTCGACGCCGGTGACGGTGATGGTGGGGCTGCCGGCACCGGCGATCTTCGCGCCCATCGCACTGAGAAAGTTTGCCAAGTCCACTACTTCCGGTTCGCACGCGGCGCTTTCGATAACCGTGATGCCCTCGGCCAGCGCGGCGGCCATCATCACGTTCGCTGTGCCAAGCACCGTCGAGCCGGACCGGCCGCCCAGAAATATGGCGGAGCCCACCAACCGTTTGGCGCTGGCCTGAACGTAGCCGCCCTGGATTACCACCTTCGCCCCCAGCGCTTCAAATCCTTTCAGGTGCAGGTTAATGGGCCGCGCGCCAATGACGCAGCCGCCAGGCAACGACACCGTCGCCTTCTTCAACCGGCCCAGCAGCGGGCCCATCACGCAAATCGATCCCCGCATCTTGCGGATCAAATCGTAATCGCCTGTGCCTTTTATTTTCCGGGCATGAATATGCACGGCATCGCCTTCAAATCGCACTTGCGCGCCAAGCCAGGTAAGTATCTGGCCCATGAACCTCACATCGCTGAGGTTTGGCACCCGGCGGATGAGGCAAGGCTCGTCGGTGAGCAAAGCCGCCGCCATGATCGGCAGCACCGCGTTCTTGGCGCCGCTGATGGTGACTTCGCCATGTAAGGGCACCGAGCCTTTAATTAATAAACTGTCCATGATTCAAACTGCGATACACTGTTTCCGGTCGCGGGCGTGTTAATCGCGCCGCGCAATCAAGATTCTCGGCTGGTGACTGTAGTCCTCCTGGATCGATTCGACAATCCACTTTTGCAGCTCGAAGATGTTGCGCACGCTCTCCGCCTGGCCGTCGCCAAATTCGAGCATAAGGCGTCCTCCCGATCTCAGAAACGACCCCGATTCCACCGCCAGCCGCCCATAATAATCCAAACCTTCCGGCCCGCCATCCAGCGCGCCGCGCGGATCATAATCGCGCACTTCCGGTTGCAACGTGGCGATCTCGGCGCTCGGAATATACGGCGGGTTGCTGATGATGAGATCAAATTGCGTTCCCGCCGGCACCGCCGCGAAGCCGTCCCCGTGGTGGAACTGGATGCGGCCGGCCAGGCCGTGGCGGATGGCGTTTTCCCGCGCCACCACCAACGCTTCTGGCGATCGGTCGATGCCCCGGACCTGCGCGGCTGGGCTTTTGAACGCCAGTGCGATGGCCAGGCAGCCGCTGCCCGTCCCGAAGTCCAGAGCAGTGCATGGTTGCTGGCTGATCGTTGACAGTTGATTGAGGAAGGTCCAGCCGCGCTCCGCAAGCAGTTCGGTTTCGGGGCGGGGAATGAGCACATCCCTGGTGACAGTGATTTCAAGACCGCAAAAGGAAGTCGAACCCAGGATATGCTGCAACGGCTCGCGTTGGCCGCGCCGCTTGATCAGGTCGCGGAAGCTCTCGACCTCCGGCGGCGTGAGCACGCGCGTAAAGTTAAGATACAATTGCATCCGCGGCGACCCAAGCAATTGCGCCAGCAGCAGCTCCGTTTGCAGCCGCGGCGAGTCCACGCCTTTCCTGGCCAGAAACTCCGTGCTGCGTTTAATAGCGTCCAAAACCGTCACCGGTCTAATCTAGGAGGATCGAGCCGCGGATCAAGCGTGGGATGATTTCTCGATGTTTTCGGCGGACCAGCCTTGGTCCCCCCGTGAAGAACCACTTTGTCCCTTGAACTTGGCTGAGGAGATTCCTATGTTCGGCGCATGAAACGAATTTCCTTTTTGTTGGTTATCCTGGCGATCTGCTCGATGCCCGCGGCGCGCGCCCAAGACGCGGCGACGCAAGAGAGGCTGGACAAGCTGAACGGCAGGATCGACGATTTGATCGAGCGTCAGGATGCGCTGGCCAAGCGGGTGGAGGCGCTGCACCACGAAATCGAAAGTGTGCGCGAGCTGGCCTCCAAACCGCCGGGCAACTGGGCCACGCCCGAGGATTTAAAACGCGTGGCCAAAGGCGTCGAAGAAGTTGATCGCAAACGGAGGGACGATTCCGAATTAGTGCAGAAGCAATTGGAAAGACTGCGCAAGGTGCTCGAGACGCCCTTGCCGCAGGCAAAACCCAAGCCCGCCCCAGTGGTCAAAGACAACCCTGTTCCTGACAAACCGGCCAGGCCGCAGCAAGGCGTCGAACATCTGGTCAAACCGGGCGAGACGCTCTCGGCCATTGTGCAAGCCTGCCGCGAGCAGAAAATCAAAGTCACCCAGAAACAGATTCTCGACGCAAATCCGGGTTTGAAACCGGACCTGCTGATACCGGGAAAAAAGATTTTCATCCCCGCAATGCCGCAGCCCTGAGGCTTCCGCCACGCTTCAACTAATCCCCCCCAGCAGCAATATCCCAATCAACACGGCCAACCCGATCCGATACCAGCCGAAAAGCGTGAAGGGGTGCGTCTGCACATAACGCAGCAGCCATTTCACGGCGATGAAAG
>Ga0194063_10002708_pt1 | contig 10877 bp, 12 predicted proteins | sample SepL3720m_MetaG_FD_155459 | JGI IMG/M metagenome (GOLD analysis project Ga0194063, IMG submission 155459) | Anoxic zone freshwater microbial communities from boreal shield lake in IISD Experimental Lakes Area, Ontario, Canada - Sep2016-L373-20m | ecosystem: Environmental > Aquatic > Freshwater...
GTCCTGAACCCACTCCCGCGCCTGTCCCCGGGGATAAGAAGAAAGAAGCATTCGACCTGGTTATTGCCACCTATGAGGCCATCGTCCAGGAACGCGGCGAGGGGGAAAAAATCTGGGGCTCCATGATCAAGCAAACGCTCAAACGGCGAAAGCCGGGATTCAACGAATCCTATTATGGATTCCGAACCTTCGGACAGTTGCTGGAGGAGGCCGGGGCCGCCGGCCTGTTCCAGTTGGAACATGACGAAAAATCGGGCGGCGTGATCCTTCGCAGCAACAAATAGAGCGGCCTATTTCCCAACCAGACTGAGGAACTCGGCGCGGGTGGATGTGTTGTTGTGAAAACTTCCAAGAACCGATGACGTCGTCATGACCGAGTCCTGTTTTTCCACACCCCGCATGATCATGCAGAGATGCCGGCACTCCATGACCACGCCAACTCCTTCCGGCTTGATGGCGTCCATGATGTCGGCGGCAATCTGGGCGGTCAGCCGTTCCTGAATCTGGAGCCGTCGCGCGTGGCAGTCCACAATGCGGGCCAACTTGCTGACTCCAAGAACTTTCTTCCGGGGAATGTAACCGATATGGCAACGCCCGAAAAACGGCAGCATATGGTGCTCGCAAAGACTGTACACCTCGATGTTCTTCAGCAACACCATGTTATTCGCCTCGGCCGTGAAGATGGCTTGATTAATCACATCCTTCACCTGAGTCCGGTACCCCGAGGTCAGAAATTCATAGGCCTCGGCAACACGCTCCGGGGTCTTGATCAGACCTTCCCGGGCCGGGTCATCCCCGATTTCCTTCAGTAATTCAGTAATCAGACTGGCCACCTTTTTTTTATTCATTCGTCCCCCTGACTTTCGGATTCCGGATTCTGACTATCTCCACTTCACTGCACTCGGCAAACCGAAGCGCGCCGGGTTTTTGAACGACCACGTCCACCCGCCTGACGCGGGAATCCGACAGCGCGAGGTCGGCAATCCGCTGGGCCATCCGTTCAATCAATTTGAAAGACTTGGATTCACACTCCGCGAGAATGGCTTTCTTCACGGCCTTGTAGTCCACCGTGTCGCGAAGACTGTCGCTCCGGCAGGAGCGGGCCAGATCGGCGTGCATCGTGACTGTGACAATAACCTCCTGCGGCAGGCGACGTTCCTCCCGGGTCACCCCGACGCGGGCTCTCACTCGCAGTTCACGAATTCGAAGTTTATCCAACTCTGACATAAAGACTCCTGTGTTGCGCTAACCTTAGCAAAATCCGCCGCGATATTCCAACCCGCAAAGAATGACCCGGCGAACGGGACATTAGTCATGATTAGAAATCAGTAAATTACTAGTTGATTCGTCGTTATCACTATGTACAATAAAGGTCTAAATAACGACAAGGAGTTCTTATGATCAATCTAAACGAACTGCGAGCTGACGACCTGAAGAAAATCATGCTAATCCGCCAGAAGATCGAGATTCTGGAAATCGAAATGGCGGGCATCCTCAAGAAAGCCCAGAAGCGCGAACCGCCGCTGAGCGTGTCTATCCGCAACATGCGTTTGCCGCGCAAGGCCCAACCCAGTCTGCGCGAACTGATCACCACCATTCTGACCAAGATGGAGCGTCCGATGTCGGTGCAGGAACTCTACGAGGCCAGTCTGGAAGAGGGTTACCAGTGGCGGTCCCAGGAGCCGATCAATGCCTTGAACGTCAAGATGTACACGGATAGAACCTTCAAGAAAGCCGCCCCGGGCCAGTTCGTACTGCGCAATCCGGCGAAGTAAGGAGCCGCCATGCCCGAGACGCCATCACAGGAAATGCACAAGGCCATGTTCATGCAACTGGTCATCATGCTGTCCTCCTCCGCCATGCAATACCTGGGCAAGATCATCAACCCCATGACGGGCAAGACAGAACTCAATCTGGAAGCCGCCCAGGCCACGATCGACATGGTGGAGATGATCGAGGCCAAGACCAGGGGCAATCTTGACCGCGATGAGGAAAGAATGCTCAAGAACACCCTGACTACCCTGCGCATGAATTATGTGGAAACGGCGGCGGCCCCGCCACCCCAGGTCACGCCGGAGACTCCGCCCGCCCCTGAAAAGGTCACCGGGGAGACGAAGGACGGCCAGGAACCGAAGTTCCACAAGACTTATACATGAGGTTCGGCGGACTCACCCGTTCGTCTGGCCTTTTCTCAGGTCGTTGTAGAAGCAGGCCATACTGGTCATCATGTAGGGCCAGAGCCAGATGAACCCGATTCCCAGGGTGAGGATGCATAGCAAGGCCCACCCGAAAAACCGCCACTGCAGACAGAAGAATTTCCATTTGTTGCCATTCATCATTTGACAACTATGCCGGATCGCTTCCAGCGAGCCGATGCCGGGCATCTCGTTGATGACAAAATAGGTCATGGAATAGCGGTATTGAGCCATGATCACGGGAATAAGTGCGGCCAGGAATAGCGGGATAAAGAGGAGGAAAAGCCCCGACGCACTGGCCCAGGATCCACCGGCGCCGGCAGTCTTGAAATTCACGACAGCCATCACGGCGGCGGTTATTCCAACCGCAAGCGCCGGCAGCATCCACGCAAAAATCAGCAACCCCATCAGAAGGGAAGCCAGAAACGCCGTCCCGAATTGCTTGAACCCGTCAAAGATCATCCCTATCCCGGCTTGCTGGCGCCGCGAGAGTGTCAGAAAGAATAAATACAACCCTAGCATCAGGGGACCGCTCAACACAAAACTGAGGATACTCCCCAGATACGGGATAATGCCCATAACAATGGCCACCACCGTGTAAATCAAACTCGCTCCGATGGCCAAACCCCATTGCCCCTCAAGCACATTACGCGCCTCGCCCATCAGATCCCGATTATGAGTGTTGCTCGCAAATTTCGCCGAGGATGACCATTCCGACGCGGGGGGCGGAGGATTCGGCGACACGGATTGCGAAAGGCCGAAAAGGCCTGTAATGGTCGAGGCTTTCACCCACTGGTTTCCCATGGTGGAGTTCCAAACCAAGTCCGAGGGCGTCAATTTTCCTTCGGTCGCGAGGGCGACCAAAGCCCCCCACTCAACCGGCCCTTGTTGCTGTCCATTCACCGCATAAAACCATTGCATCCGGTGTCCTCCTCGTTACTAGAGTCTTGCGTCTCCTGTACACTACCCGTTCCCCATTCCAAATCAACCCTTTTCGGACCGACCCAATAATCCCCGTCAGAAGACAGGAAAGAGCGAAGCGCCTGGGGTTGGATGGTGTGCATCAGCTGGAAAATACGACAAGTTGATTGGCGAGGGGTTGCTGCTGCAGGCCCGGTGGGGCGTACCCGCCGACGTTGGCCGCGCGGTAGCCATGCTGGCACGCGGGGATATTGCCTATTCCACCGGCCAGGTGATTATGGTCGATGGCGGCCAGACGGTGCAGAGGCTGTAGAGAGTCCAACTCTTTCTCACCTCGTCTGCTGCCGATACAGGCGGGCATAGAAGCCGTTACCGATTGTGAGTTCGTCATGGGTGCCGGTTTCGGCCACCACGCCGTTTTCGAGAACGCATATCCGCTGGCACCGCATTGCCATGGAGACTCGTTGGGAGACGATCACGGCGGTGCGGCCCTTCAGGATTTTTACCAGCGTGGCCTGGATGCGTCGTTCGGTATCGGCATCCAGCGCCGACATGCAATCATCGAGCAGAAGGACATCGGGTTTCGTGAGTAAGGCCCGGGCAAGGGTGATCCGTTGTCGCTGTCCGCCGGAGAGCGTCATACCCTTTTCTCCGATCAGGGTCTCATATTTCACCGGGAGTTCCATGATAGAGTCGTGGATTTCGGCGGCTTGTGCGGCCGCAATGATTTCTGTAGGGCTGGCGTCAGGATTGCCGTAACAGATGTTGTCCCTGATTGAACCGCCGAAGATCTGGGGTTCCTGGGGCACGAGTACCACGCGCTGGTGCAGGGCATCGGCGCGGATCCGGCTAAGCGGAACGTGGTCATATAGAATTTCGCCCGTCACGGGTTCATAGAGCCGGGTGAGCAGGTGGAGCAGGGTGCTTTTGCCGCAACCGCTTGGGCCCATCACACACATCCAGGAGCCTGCGGGAATATGCATGGTGATATCCTCCAGCACGGGTTCGATTTGCTGGTCATGGCGGAAATGCGCGTTGAGCAAGGTGATGCCGCGCTTGAGCGGCACGGGAAACTCAAGAGCATCGGGCGCATCGACGATGGCCTCTTTCTCATCCAGCACCTGTACGAGTCTCTGCAACACGACCAGAAGTTTCGAAAAGGTCACATTGAGCTGGCTCAGGGTGATCACCGGCCCGAACAGCACCCCGGCCACCCCGTTGGCGTACATCAAGGTGCCAAGAGTCATCTCGCCGGCCAGCACGCGCATCGTGCCGTATAGAAACAGGGCGCTTATCCCGATGGTCGCAATGATCGTACAAAGGGCGCCAAGGCCGGCGGCGGCATGCTGCTGTTGCATGGTGTCGCGCAGAAAACAGGCGGACAACCGGTGGAAGTTCAGATCTTCATGGCGTTCACGGCCATAGGACTGAATGGCGCGCATGCTGTCAAGTTTCTGAGATGCCAGGGCATACATCCAGGAGTTGGTGTGCCGGATCTCGGCGTTGACCTCGTTCAAAATGCGGCGCGAGTGGCGGTAGGCCATCAGATATACAGGCAGGGTTAGCAGTACAATAACGCCGAAACGCCAGTCGAGCACAAAAAGGATCGTCAGTCCCGTCGTCATGAGCGTGAATGCGCTGAGGAATGTCAGGAAGGTCATGTACAACTGATCCTGCACCTCGCCGACGTCCGAGAGGATCCGGGACATGAGGCGTCCGGGAGCATGCGACTTGTGGTAGGCGAGCGACAGCCTCATCACTTTCTGGTGCAGATCTTCCCTGAGCCGCGCTGTGAGTTGTTGGGAGATGCGGATTCTGGCGCGGGCTTCCAGGCGGGATCCCACATTGGAGATGATCAGCGTGGTTAGATAGATCCCGAAGAGAATGCCCAGCATACGCATGGCGCCCGCTGGTCTGGCGCTGAACCCGGGGCCGCGATCGCGCGTCAATCCTCCCGAAGGCCCGTCTTTCTCCGGCATGCGATCCATACGGTGTGGAGCCGCATCCTGGGCGGCTGCCATCGGAGTCTGCTCGACCGCCGTGGTGTTGACGACCAGAATGGAATCGACCACCACCCGGCCATACCAGGCCATCAGGAAGGGGGTCCAGGCGTTGACTACCCACCAGATGGAAATCGCCAGTAAAACCCGTCTATGGGGCCAGACGTACTCACGCAGGAAGCGGAAATAGAGATCCATGTGCCCTGCGTCAGGCGCATACTCACGGCGTGGCGGGCGGAAACGGATATTGCGATGGTGCTGTTTCATGGCGGCACTAGGGGGTAGGCGTGGGAATTGGGTGGGATTCGTCGAGGGATCCGCGCCCCATGAACTTGGCATAAATGGCTGCGTAATGGCCTCCGGGAATCTTCATCAGGTCGTCGTGGTTCCCTTGCTCAAGGATCCGTCCCTGGTTCATCAGAATGATCAGGTCGGCGGTCCGGATGGTGCTGAGGCGATGCGCCACAATGAAGGCGGTCCTGTTTTTTAGCAGACGTTCCATGGCGAGTTGGATGGCCTGCTCGGATTCGCTATCCAGGGCGCTGGTGGCTTCATCCATGATCAAGATGGCCGGATTCGCCGCGACAGCGCGTGCGATGGTGATGCGCTGCTTCTGGCCGGTTGACAATTGTGTGCCCTCAACACCGATGAGGGTGTTGTAGCCGTCCGGCAGGGTCAGGATGAAATCATGGATCTCGGCGACACGGGCGGCCATCACAACCTCTTCGTGCGTGGCGCCCGGTCTGGCATAACGGATGTTGTCGGCGATGCTGGCCGTAAAGAGTTGCGGCTCCTGGAGCACGATGCCGAACTGGCGTCGCAGTTGTGTGAGCCGCACCGTGCGCACGTCATGGCCGTCGAGTCGCAGGGAGCCCCCGCTGACATCAAAGAAACGGAGCAGCAGCGAGAGAAGGGTGCTTTTGCCGCAGCCTGTCGGCCCGATGAGTGCCACCGTTTGTCCGGCCTCAACATGCAGGGTGAAATCGCGGATGACCGGTTTTCCCGGGGTGTAGTGGAAGTCGACGTGGTCGAAGTCGACCTGGCCGGTCAGCCGGGGCATGATTATTGCATCGGGCGCATCACGGATTTCGGGCTTTTCCAAAAATAGTTCGGTTAGCCGGTCGGCCGCCACACCGACATCCTGAATCTGCTTGGCCAGCAGTGAAAACCGCACGGCCGGCCAGAGAAGTTGAATGGCATAGGTGCTAAACGCCAGTACGTCACCATAAGTCATCAGTTCCATGAGCACCATGGCGCAGCCGCCGAAATAGATTGTTGCACGGCCGACCTCGGCCAGAAGCTGGGTGTTGTTTCCGAACGTATTGTTGGCCACCTGCATGGTGCGCACCTGCTTGAGGCTGGAGTCCGATTGTGTCCGGAATACCCGCTGTTCCCGGGCCTCCGCACCGTAGCTCTTGACAACCATGGTGGTCATGAGGCGGTCCTGCAATCCTGTTGAGAGCCGATCCATGGAGCGCTGGTAGTTCCGGTTGGTCTGCCGGATGAAACCGATGTTCATGCGGACGTGGATTACGAACACGATCATCAGGAGCAAGATGACGATGGCAAGGCGCCAGTTGATGAGAAAGGTGGCGGTAATGGCGAAGGCGGAACAGACCAGGTCGGAGACAATACTGATCGTTTGCGCGGTGAGAAGGTTCTGCACCGCCCCGGTATCGCCCATGAGCCGGTTGACGAGCATGCCGACACCGGTTTTGCCGAAGAACCGCATGGAGAGGTAAAGAAGATGCCGGTACAGCGTCTGCCGCATGTCGAACACAAACTTCTGACCGACGTAGGTGATGCCGAGCGTCTGAAGGTAGGAGCAGCCGGCGCTGATCACGGGGATCATCACCATGGCCAGTGCCAGCATGAAGAGAGGTCCGCGGTCCCCGGGCGTAATCACGCGATCCACGATGGCCCGCATGACCAGTGGTGGTAGCATGGCGAGTATCGACAACAGGGCGGTCAGCCCCAGCAACCCCCATAACCGGCCCTTGTAGGGGGACAGCATCGGGAGAAAAATCTTCAATCTGGCTGAAATCATGGGGCGCCTTGCTGCCTCACAGATCCAGGATGTAATGCCATACGTTTACCTTGCCGAAGTAGATGCGCGCCTCGGCCGACGTTCCCGGCGGAACGTTGCGCCCGCCGGCGTTAAAGTCGCCATAGGCAACCCGATAGGTTTTCTGACCTTCTGTCTGGATAACATTCCGCAGGGCTTCTATCTTGCCTGTGAACCATACCGGTTGAATGCCGCCGTAGGGGGTCAGGCAGGCTTTGTAGGATTGACCGACGACGATGCGGGCGGCATAACGTTCAGGGATACGCAATTTCATCACCTGCCGGTCGCCTCCGAAAATCTCGTACATTACATTCTCGGGACGCATCAGTTCGCCAACCACAAACTCATAGCGCAGCACTTGGCCGGCCACTGGAGCGCGGATGGTTTTCAGGGAAAGCCGCGAAGCGGCCCGAGCATAGGCATCCCGTCGTGCTTTGATTTCCTGGCGTCGTGCGGCAAGTTCCTGATTGTTAACTGTCTGATCCTTCTTCAATAACGACTCCAATTCGGCCTCGGCGAGCTTGCCAGCCAGCATGGTGTCCTCCATGGCGCTGCCGGCGAGCAGTCCCTTGTCGAGCAATTCCTGCGCCCGGGTCAGCTTGGCGTCCGTGTTCTTCACGCGCAGGCGGGCAATGGCAATTTGTTCCTGAAGGCGGCGGTTTTCCTCAACAATCTCCGCCTCCCGGCGGGCCAGTTCGGATTCTGTCTGGAGTACGCGGCTCTGCGCTTCTTCGGACGCCGCCTGTTCTTCGGTCATGTCCAGATAGGAGAGCACCTGCCCCTGTGTCACGATGGCGCCGGTTTGGGCGAGAATGGCGGCGACAGTGCCGACCGTTGCCGGGCGCACTTCGGCGTAATTTTCGGTGGTGATATACCCATTGGCCAGGAAGCTTCGCTCGAGCTGGATAATATAGCCGGCAGTTGCCACGAGGCCGATGAACGCAATTGTGAAGGACAGACGACGGAACCGTCGACGTTGGCGCAAGGGCGCGGATGTCGGAGCGGGTTCCCCTGTTGTAGTGCGGTATTCTCCCATAATGATCAGGCTTTCTCTGGTTTGACGGTGTCTTGTGGAGTGAGGGGCTGCCCCTGCCCGGGCAGTCCCTCCGATTCATCGGTATAACGTTTGATGCAATAGTTGCAGTCCTCGCAGGGCCGCTCATAACAATTGCGGTGTACGCGCGCCGGGTACATCCGGCGAAAGGCTTCATAGCAGTCATCGCAGCAGAAACTGTGGCGCTCCTGGAATGAGCCCAGCGCGATGTGAACCAGATGGAACCCATCCTGCTCGGGACGGCAGGGTGTGTCGCACCAGGCGCAGGGCCGTACGGCCCGTTCCATAATTTGGTCACCACACGATGGACAACGGCCAGCCTTGATGAACTGAGCGTGTTCTGGAAGTTCCTCGGCCGGAACCAGGAGCTCTTCCGGGAGCGGCGTCTTCTCGCCATTGGCAGGCCTGTGGTCAGAAGTGCGTTTTTTGTATTGGATTTCGGGAAGGATTTGCTTTTCCATGGCGACTTCAAGATCCTCGTCTTTATTGTCGCCCAGCCCGAACAGATCCATGATTTTATGGATGTCCATCGGGCTTGCCTCCTGTGGACGGCGCCTCTGCCATCCGGTTGTTGTCGGCGCTATAACCAGATGCGTACATGAAGTCCGAGTGGGCCTTCAGCCAGGTTGCCACTATGGAGTTACGGGAGCGATAGGCCTTGGTCAGGTCATTCTGGGCGTCCAGTACGTTACGGCTCCGGCCCTCGCCGAGCCGGAAGCGTTCGGCCTCCGCCTCAAGCGTACGACGGGCCTGTTCCACGGCGATGGTGATCTCCTTGAGCCGCTCGCGGGAACCGGTAAATTCGCGGTGCGCGGCGGCCAGATCGGCGGTCAGCCGGATCAGTAACTCACGGTTAATCTCAGCCAACTGGGCTTCGCGGGCGCGCGCTTCGCGAAGCCGGGCCTTTTCGCCTGTCTGGCTCCAGGGGCGTGTCCAGACGAGCACGGCCGCCGCGGATGTATCTTCTCCACCCACGAGCCCTCCCCCACCAGTGGTTTGCGATGTGGAGTCTTCGACCGCCCAGACGCCGCGCAGGGAGAGTCCTAAATCGGGACGCAGTTTGTCGTTAAGCGAGCGGGTTTCCGCCGCCGCAGCCGCTGACAGAGCCGCGATTTCGCGGAAGGCACCGCGTGAGGCAAAGGACGTCCCGGATACCGGTATTTCAGGAAGTTGGAGGCCTGTGGCCCGGTTGATTAAGGTGTTGGAGTTTGTGGTTAGGAGAGAAGGGGGCGTAATGCCGATCACCTGAATCAGCCGAAGTCGGGCCGTATCAATGGCCTGGCTGGTGGCGAAGACTTCCTCACGGCGGAGTGCCAGTTCAAGTCGGGCCGGGGCCAATTGGTATTCCGGCACGACTTTCAGCCGGACAAGCTCCTCCGCTTCTTTCAGGAGTTGCTGGGCGCGCTCGGTGGCGGATCCCGAGGTGGCGGCGTTCGCGTTCTCCATAAGATAGGCAATGTAGGCTTGTTCGACAGCATGCCGGACGGCTTGCCGCGTTTCCAGCAGGCGTGCATCGGCGGCAGTCTGAAGCTCCTTCAGGCGGGCCTGATTCTGGCGCCAGAGACTGAACCCGCGGTCCTGGAGCAACGGGATGCGGATCTGGGCGCCAACGAGGGTGCGATAGCCGGAGTCGATGCCAGCCGCAGGGTTCACCAGATATTGTTCCGAGATGCCCGCTCCGGCATAGACTCCGGGGCGAAAGGGGACTTCAACCGCGGCTGAAGCGCCATAAGCGTCCGCCGCCGGGAGCCCAGTTGGAGAGGCCAGAAGAGGAGTGGCGGCACTGCCGGACACCCTGCCTGCCGCCGCAGTGGTGTGGGGATCGAGAAATTCATCGGAAGCATCACGTGCCGCCGCGGCCTGCCGGGTCCCTTCCTGCGCCGCTTGCAGGGCGGGACTATTACTGAATGCCAGTGTGATCAGATCATCCAGTTCATCAGCCTGGCTGGAGGCCGCACCCAGAACGGTCAGGCACAAGGTCACCACTATTGTATTACCTCTCATAGTCTCACTTCATCCAGATGGGCAGGAGGGCCTGCTCGATCCAATAGCCGAGGATGGATAAGAAATCGCTTTTCTGGCGGGACGGGCACACGCCCGTTGAGACCGCCCTGAAACATCCCTGAAACATCGTTTTCATGGCTGGGAGCGTGTGATAATCAGGCGCGAAGGTCAAGTTCTCTACCAAATCCGCTTTTCAGAGAGATGCGGTTGCGTTTCCGATCTTGACCGACCCTTCAGATTTCCGCATGCTCCCCTCCATGAAGGAGTTGCTTCAGGTCGGTCTCAATGAGCGTGTGCCCGTACCACCAGAAAAGCGATTTCTTATCCATTTATGGGAAATGAAAACAGCCCCATTAGTTAAAGGAGAATCAGCCCAATGAGTATGTTCAACTGCAAAAACGGTGTGATGCCTGCGATACTCGCGCTGACAGCCTGTGCCGGACTGACTTTCGCCGACGGATGGCGTTACGACGGGAGCGGCCGATACCCCAATGCGACGCCCGTTGTCAACTGGGGAAAGGAAACCCTGATCCTCGCCTAAGGTTTTGAGAAGTCCAAAAAAAGTGATGCGGGCATGAAGATTCTGCTTGCAAAAGAGCTATAGATACTCTATAGCTCTATTTCATGTCAGCACGCAT
>Ga0194063_10002711_pt1 | contig 10871 bp, 7 predicted proteins | sample SepL3720m_MetaG_FD_155459 | JGI IMG/M metagenome (GOLD analysis project Ga0194063, IMG submission 155459) | Anoxic zone freshwater microbial communities from boreal shield lake in IISD Experimental Lakes Area, Ontario, Canada - Sep2016-L373-20m | ecosystem: Environmental > Aquatic > Freshwater >...
GCGTCTGACCGCTCCGTTTTCGCCAATATCCGCTACTGAGCGAAGGAGGCTCGGCAGGGCTTGGAAGACCTCTTCGGCGCGGCGGCCGACAGATCCTTCGATGCCCCCAAGCTCGCGGTAGGCAGCCAGGACAAGCACGTTGCTCGCGTCCCGCCGCCGAAAAAGTTCCTCAAGAGTAAACTGGAGCAATGGGAGGCAGGTCGGATCGCTGAGTGCGCCGTCGCGCAAAAGCTCATCGAGCCGCTCGCCCGTCCGCGCGTCGACCTCAAACATCAATCCTGCCGCCAGGGCGGGCCGCCGGATCATCTGCCCGATGGCGGTGCGGTCGGGCGGCAGAAGCGTGTAGACGCCATCGCCCTCGCAGAGGGCTGCGAGCGCCGGCACATCACGCAAGCTGGCAAACCGGTCGGCACGCATGGTCGCCAGCACCCAGACCCTCCCGCTCTCGACAAGTGCCGTGACCAGCTTGGCAAACTCCGTTCGTTCGGCCTCAGGCTGCGCAACCAACTCTTCGAGCTGGTCGATCACCAGCGCCAGCGCAGCTGCCGGCGGGACAAGTGCTGCCAGCATCTCGCGGCACCGCGTCGCGTCTTCGTCACGCCCTTCCTTTTCGTAGGAGTCGATCCGTGTCTCGAGGTTCAACCGGTCTTCCGCATGCCGGCATCCGGCCTCGGCGATCAGCCACGTTTCCACTGCCTCGACGAGGGTTTCCGCCTGCGGCGTCACCTCTGCCGCAAACTCCATGCCGGCAGCTTTGAGCGCACAAAGCAGCGCTTTGCACGCGTCGCCTGCGCCAGGGCGCATGATCGCATGCTTCCAGACGCCGATCCCTTCGGCGACTCCGGGGCGTGTCAGCAGGGGCAAGACTCCCGCCCTCGCCAACGAGGACTTTCCGCTTCCGCTCATTCCCGAAATGAGTGCAAATCGCGGATCGCCTGCTGTATGCCGCCGCTTGAGAATCTTCAGGACGTCCTCGATGGCCCGCGTGCGGCCAAAAAAAATGCCAGCATGTGGGAAGTCAAATGCTTCAAGCCCGCGGAATGGCGAGCTGCCTTTCCAAGTGGCGGGAGGAAGGGCTTCTGCGATCCCCGCGCTCGGAGCACGCTTCTGAAGAAGCTTGCGCAAGTGTTCCTCGAGCAGCTTTTCAAACCGTGCAAGATCGGTGTATCCGGTAAAGGCTCCTTTCCAGGTGTTTCCCTCAGCGTCCCGTGTCCACCGGTCCAAGAATTCTTCAAGGGCGTCAATCTGCCTTAAGGCTTCCTCGCGCTCGGCGCGGGTGCGCGCATGCAAGGGGGGCGGAGTGCGATTCAGGTAGAGCAAGATGTCCGGCTCCCCGCTCTCGAGGTTGGCAGCAGCGGCATCTTCGAATTCATATTCTGTCCCGGAGGAATACGGCCTGCCGTCGGGACGGTGGTGTTTCGTATGGAGCCGCGAACCCAGCCTCGACCAGAGGATGCAGACGACGATGTCGAAGCTCGACGGGCGAGGGATCTGGTCCTGAAAGTCGCTCGTGACTACCATCGGTTCGTACTCCCAAAAGTAACCTTCCACGCCCAAGCGCCCGGCAAACTCGCCGGCCAGCGAGTGGATCACCCGCTCGGCAATTTCTCGCTCCGCTTGCACGTCGCCTGGTGATGAAACGAAAATTCGAACGGATTTCACAGCGATCAGCTAAGCATGGCCGCATGCCTTTGAAAATCCGGTCTTTACCCAGGTATTGGTTGCAGGCTGAAAGAAGCGAGCAACGCCGCCATCGTCAAAAATATCAAGCCAGGCCGTAACGGCCATCGACGAACTGCTCGTTAGAGCCAGCAGCCAGCCGGTTGACATTGTCAAATCAATCGCGCCGCCGGGACACCATCCTCCCGAGAAGGCCGGCGAGCAGGAGCCCCACCACCCCTGCGATCAGGACGAGGGTGAATGGCGGAACTTTCTTGCAGCATTCGCAGCTTCCCCCTTCCCATTTTCCGGTGGTTAGGAGGATTTTGGCGGATTCGATACAGGAGCAGTTGATCATGGGATATGGGCAGGCACCCTACCGGATTTTCGAGGCGATTGCAACAATTCGGCGGAAAAGTGAGCGAAGGCAAATGGCCGCCGATGAAAGATTTTGGGATAGTAGGGCTTGAGATTGCGGCCCGGAGTTTGTATTTTTCCAGTTCTTGGACGGCAAAGCGTCTGGGGTATTATCAGCATGAAGATCTATATTGACGGAGAATTTTACGACAAAGAGAACGCGAAGATATCGGTTTTTGATCACGGGTTGCTCTACGGCGACGGCGTTTTTGAAGGCATCCGGTTCTACAACGGCCGCGTCTTCCGTTTGGATGAGCACATCGACCGGCTCTACGACTCAGCCAAGGCGATCTGCCTTGAGATCGGCATGGAGAAACCTGCCCTTTCCGAGGCCCTTGTCGAGACGATCCGCCAGAACGAATTGCAGGATGGCTACGTCCGCCTTGTCGTGACCCGCGGGTGCGGAGATCTTGGGCTGAACCCAGCGAACTGCCCTCGCGCTACCGTGTTTATCATCGCCTCGAAGATCACGCTTTATTCTCCGGATAAATACGAAAACGGACTCCATGTGGTGACCTGCTCCACGAGGCGGGTTCCGCATGGCGCGCTCAGCCCGATGGTCAAATCCCTCAACTACCTCAACAATATCATGGCCAAGCTGGAAGCGCAGCAGGCAGGTGCCGGAGAGGGCCTCATGCTCAACGAGCAGGGCTACGTCGCTGAATGCACCGGGGACAACGTTTTTGTGGTCAAACGCGGAGAGATTTTCACGCCGCCAATCTCTTCGGGCGCGCTGGCGGGAGTGACGCGCGCCGTGGTCTTTGAAATGGCCGACGAAATGGGGATTCGCATCAGCGAGCCGCAGATGACCCGCTACGACGTCTATACGGCCGATGAATGTTTTCTCACAGGAACGGCGGCGGAGGTGATTCCCGTGGTACGCCTCGACAACCGTTCCATCGGCGACGGGCATCCCGGCCCGGTGACCCGCCGCCTGATTGAGCGGTTCCACGAGTTGACAGCGAGCAGCGGCGCATCGATCCTTACCTTATAACGAACATGCAATGCGATGTCTGCAAAACAAAGGAAGCAACGGTTTTTCTGACCCAGATCGTTGAGGGCAAGATGCAGAAGGTTAACCTCTGCGAGTCCTGCTCAAAAGAGAAGGGAGTGAACGACCCGACGGGCTTTGCTCTTGCCGACCTGCTCCTAGGCCTTGGATCCGCCCAGGAAATCGAAAAAAACCCTGCCGCAACGAAATGTCTGGTTTGCGGGTTCACTCAAGCAGATTTCAAGAAAACCGGCCGCCTCGGATGCAGCGCCTGCTACGGCGTTTTCAAAGAAGGGCTCACTGGCATGCTCAAAAACATGCACAAGGGTCCGATCCACACCGGAAAAACTCCGGAGTCGTTTCGCAAGGCCCGGAAGCATGGAGATGCCTTGAAGAGCCTCCAGAAGAGCCTCGAACAAGCTGTTGCCGCCGAGGAATACGAGCGGGCAGCCGACATCCGTGACCAAATCCGCCAAATCGAGTCGGAAACCCAAGCCATATGAAATTTTCGCGCATCATTGCCAGCAGTGGAGAGTGGCTTTCCGGCGACGGTCCGAACCGCCAGATCGTCGTGAGCAGCCGTGTCCGTCTCGCTCGCAACCTTCGCGAAAAGCCGTTTCCCGGCTGGGCAAAAAAGGCCGAGCGGCTTGAGGTCATGCGCCTCGTTAAAGATGCCGTCGAACATCTTCCGGAAATGGCGGAATCGTATTCGGAAAACCTTGAAGCGCTCTCGCCTCTGGAGAAGCAGGTCCTGGTCGAACGCCACCTGATCAGCCGCGAGCATGCGGCCAAAGGAGTTGGCAGCGCCGTCGTGACCAATGCCCAGCAGTCTCTCAGCGTTATGATCAACGAGGAGGACCACCTCCGCATGCAGGCGATCCGGTGCGGGCTCCAGCTCGATAAAGTTTTTGAGATGATCAACCGGGTCGATACCGAACTTGAGCAGATGCTGGATTTTGCGTTCGATTCCGAGCTCGGTTTTCTCACGGCCTGCCCAACGAACGTGGGCACCGGCATGAGGGCGTCGGCCATGCTTCACCTGCCCGGCCTCGTCATGAGCGATCAGATCAACAAAATCATCAATTCCGTAAACAAGATCGGACTTGCCGTGCGGGGGTTGCACGGGGAGGGGACCGAGGCCATGGGCAACCTGTTCCAAGTTTCGAACCAGACGACGCTCGGCGAAACCGAGGAGGAGATCATTGGGCGGCTCACTCGCGTGATCGAGCAAATCATCGAGCACGAACAGAATGCCCGATCGCTTCTCGCTCAGCGCAAGTCGGTCACTCTCCACGACCAGATCGGCCGTGCGTACGGCGTGCTTTCCCACGCCTATTCGATGAGCTCCAAGGAGGCCCTCAACCTTCTTTCCATTATTAAGCTCGGCGTTGATTTGAAGGTCTTTCCTGATGCGCATCGGTTTCCCGTGGATGAGCTTTTCATCGAAACGCAGCCGGCTCACCTGCAAAAGGGCGCCGAAACTCAAAAAATGTCGGCGGAAGAAAGGGACACCTTGCGCGCATCGATAATCCGCGCCAAGTTATCGCAGGTCCCGCAACCGGATATTGCCCGACTGCAGGCAGTCGCACTGGAACCTACAGAACAAAAAAATGATGAATAATTTCACTCCACGCGCTCAACAAGTTCTCCAGCTGGCCCGAAAGGAAGCCGACCGCTTCAACCACAACTACGTGGGAACGGAGCACATTCTTTTGGGCCTGATCAAGCTCGGCCAGGGGGTGGCGGTGAACGTCCTCCAAAAGCTGGGCTTGGATCTTGAGACGGTCCGGATGGAGGTTGAGAAGCAGGTCGGGACCGGTCCCGAAACCAAAATGGCAGGAAACATTCCCTACACCCCGCGCGTGAAAAAGGTTCTTGCCCTTGCGGGGAAAGAGGCGAAGAGCCTCCAGCACTCCTATGTCGGGACCGAGCACGTTCTCCTTGGCCTTCTGCGCGAGGGAGAGGGGGTTGCCGCACGCGTTCTTAAAAATCTCGAGGTCGATATCGAGCGCACGCGTAACGAAATCCTCAAGGAGCTCGATCCGAATTTTTCCCCGGAGGAAGGGGGAGATTCGATCCCTGCGGAAGCTGGTGCCAAGAAGGACGGGAAGACCCCTGCCCTCAAGGCGTTCGGCCGCGATCTCACCGAGCAGGCGCGCAAGGGCGAGCTTGATCCCGTCATCGGCCGCGCGGACGAAATCGAACGGATCATTCAGATCCTCTGCCGCCGCACAAAAAACAATCCCGTCCTGATCGGCGAAGCCGGAGTTGGCAAAACCGCCATCGCCGAGGGGCTCGCCCAGGAAATTGTTGTCGGCAACGTTCCGGAGCTTCTTCGCGAGAAAAAGGTGATCACCCTCGACCTGGCGCTCATGGTTGCCGGAACGAAATACCGCGGGCAGTTTGAAGAGCGGATCAAGGCGGTGATGGACGAAATTCGCAAGAGCAAGAACATCATTCTTTTTATTGATGAGCTCCATACGATTGTCGGCGCGGGCTCTGCAGAAGGGGCCATGGATGCCTCAAATATTATCAAGCCCGCTTTGAGCCGCGGCGAGCTCCAGTGCGTCGGCGCCACGACGATGAACGAATACCGGAAGTATATCGAAAAAGATGCCGCGCTGGAACGGCGCTTCCAGACGGTCAAAGTCGAGGCCCCGTCGGTGGATGAGACGATTCTCATCCTCAAGGGAATCCGCCCGAAGTACGAAGCCCACCACAAGGCGAAAATTCTCGATATCGCCCTCGAAACGGCAGCAAAGCTTTCCGACCGCTACCTGACTGGGCGGTTTCTTCCGGACAAGGCGATCGACCTCATGGATGAGGCGGGATCGCGCGCGCGCATCAACGCGATGACCCGACCTCCGAATGTCAAAGATATCGAGGCCGAGATCGAGAAGATCCGTATCGAAAAGGAATCCTCGATCAAATCTCAGGATTTTGAAAAAGCGGCGGCCCTACGCGATTCGGAAAAGCAGGCAAAAGACAAGCTCGACGCGGTTCTTGCCGAATGGCACGCGAACAAGGAGGAGAAGGAGGTTGTCGTCGGCGAAGAGGAGATCATGCATGTCCTCTCGAAGTGGACCGGCGTGCCTCTCTCTCGCTTGGAACAGAAAGAGACCGCCAAGCTCCTTGCGATGGAAGGCGATCTCCAAGTGAAAGTGATCGGGCAAGACGAGGCGGTCGTCGCGATCAGCAAGGCCCTCCGCCGCTCGCGCGCCGATCTGAAGGATCCGCGCCGCCCGATCGGGTCGTTTATTTTCCTGGGGCCGACCGGCGTCGGGAAATCGTTTCTCGCCCGCACGCTGGCGGAATTCATGTTTGGCGATTCCGACGCGCTCATCCAGATCGACATGAGCGAATACATGGAGAAGTTTACCGCTTCCCGGCTCATCGGTTCGCCTCCGGGATACGTCGGCTACGAGGAGGGCGGGCAGCTGAGCGAAGCGGTGCGGCGTCGGCCGTATGCGGTTGTTCTCTTTGATGAGATCGAAAAGGCCCATCCGGATGTCATGCACCTCCTCCTGCAAATTCTTGAGGAAGGAAAAATCACCGATTCGCTCGGACGGAAAATTGATTTCCGTAATACGATCATCATCATGACCTCGAATGTCGGTGCCGAGCTGATCAAAAAACAAACCTCGCTAGGTTTTGGGGCGCCGAAGCTCGATGACAATTACGATGCGATGCGCGAGAAGATCATGGAGGAAACGAAGCGGGTCTTCAAACCCGAATTCCTCAACCGTCTCGACGACATCATTGTCTTCCATACGCTCACCAAGCCGAATCTGGTCAAGATTGTGGATCTTGAAATGAATAAGGTCATTGCCCGCATTAAAACGAAGGATATCCATATCACGCTCGACCAGGCAGCTCAGGATTTTCTGATCGAGAAGGGGTACGATCCGACGTATGGGGCCCGCCCGATGCGGCGTGCCGTGGAGCGCTTCCTCGAAGACCCGATGGCGGAGGAGCTCCTCCGTGGCAATATCAAACCGGGGGACTCGGTGACCGTCAAACGCGATGGCGAGAAGCTTGCTTTCGTTGCGGACGAACCGGCCGAACATCCAGTTGGCGAAGCCGCCGCAGGCTAGTCGCAACAGCTCATATGAAAAAGTTGCTCATCCTGACCGCGCTGCTGCTATGTGCGGGTTGCAAATTCCAGTCGCCTCTCACCGAGAAGCCAACCCGCGGGGTTGATCCCTCATTGCTGGGTTCGTGGTTCTCGCTTTCCGACGGAAGGCCGCTGGATGTTTATCAGCTTAATAGCGAGGAGTATGTGGTCGTGGACAATGGGGTCCCCTACATCTGTTCGCATTCCGATTTGGCCGGAACAAACTTCGTGAGCTGCCGCCAAATTAAGAATGATAAGGAGTATTACGGCAAATACGCCTACATGGCCTACCAGATCGATCATGGGGATCTTATCCTCAAGTCTCTCAGCGATTCGCTGGGGTTAAGTGAAAAATCCTCGCCTGCGCAAATCCGCCAAACGCTGGAAGAGGCTGTCAAAAAAGGGAACGCTTTGGATACAAACCCTGAACACGAAATCCGGTTCAAGAAAAAAACAGCCTCAGCAGGTGAAGTTCGCTCTTGAAATTGACGCAGGTCAATGAAATGCGTGTTTTAAAAAAAATACGACTCAATTGATTTGTTGGCATGGCGATCCGGTAGTAGTGTGGTTCCTTTATGAATTATATGCCCCAATGGGAATCTGGAGATGACTCTCCGCATGCCGTCTCTAAGAAGCCTCGCATTCTTTTCACCAGCGTATTTGGTCCTTATGCGCAGGATGACGAATACGGCAGCCGGGCAATCAACCCGATGGAGCTTTATCACAACCAGGTGACGCGCCTTCAGGGGCCGTTTTCTCTGCGGATGTTTCATCGTTCCTGGGGGCTCATGCTGATTCGTGAGAACATCAATACTCCGAATGCGATGCTGGATTTTCCAACATTGGCACGGTTTACTGAGGAGCTTCAGCGGGAGCATTACGACGTGATCGCCATCAGTGCGATCCCTCCGAACTATCTGAAAGCTGCAAAGATGTGCCAGCTGATCCGCGAGATCCAGCCGCATGCCAAAATTATTGTGGGCGGCCATATTTCGGGCCTGCCCCGGATCAAGGAACGCCTTGGTGCGGACTACATTTCGCGCGGCGAAGGCGTACGATGGTTCCGGAATTTCCTCGGCGAAGACGAAAATGCGCCGATCAAGCACCCCCGGATCCTATCGGGAATTGGTGCACGGACGATGGGCCTCAAGCTCAACGAGAGCGCAGGCAGCAGCCGCCAGCCGGGAGAAATTGCTGCGACGCTGATCCCTTCGGTGGGATGTCCGATGGGTTGTAACTTCTGTTCGACCTCGGCGACGTTTGGCGGGAAAGGGAAGTTCATTAACTTTTACGAGACCGGCGACGAGCTTTTCGAAGTCATGGTCGGGATCGAGCGCGACATGCATGTGCAGTCGTTTTTTGTGATGGATGAAAATTTCCTTTTGCAGAAGAAGCGTGCGCTCCGTTTGCTTGAGCTGATGAAGGCGAACAATAAGAGCTGGTCGCTTTACGTGTTCAGCTCGGCGAACGTCCTCCGTTCCTACGAGATATCGCAGCTGGTCGAGCTTGGGATCTCTTGGGTTTGGATGGGGCTCGAAGGCAAATCGAGCAAATACAACAAGCTCGACGGGGCGGATACGCATGACCTCGTCCGTACGCTGCAGTCGCACGGCATCAGTATTCTCGGCTCGACGATCATCGGGCTTGAGGAGCATACCGCAGATAATCTTGATGAGGCGATCAACCATGCGGTGACCCACGATACCGAATTTCATCAGTTCATGCTCTACACGCCAGTTCCCGGGACTCCGCTATTCCAAGAGCACCTCGAGAAAGGGACGCTTGTTGATCCGGAATGCGAGCAGATCGCCGATGCGCATGGCCAGCTCAAATTTGTTCACCGCCATCCGAACATCCCAGCTGGGATGGAGACGAAATTTCTTCTCAAGGCCTTTGCGACGGATTTTGAGGTGAACGGCCCGAGCATTGTGCGCATGGCCAGGACATCGCTCCTCGGCTGGAAGCGCTATGGGAAGGATCCTGATCCTCGGGTCCGCGCACGTTTCGAGCGGGAGTCAAAAACCTTGCCGGTTCAGTATGCCGCAGCCCTTGCGGCGGCCAAGCGGTGGTTTAAGAAAGATCCGGCACTAAAACAGCGCATTAATAATGTGCTTCGTGACCTAAAGAAAGAGTTTGGCGTTCGTTCGCATTTAGCCGCCCTGTTCGGCGGACAGTATGTTTACAGCCAGCTCCAGAAGGAATCTAAGAATCTCGCTCAAGGGGTTAATGTCGAGCCGCCCACGTTTTACGAAAAGTCGGCCGATTTCGATGCGGCAGCCACCTCAGCCTGCGGAAGCGGGCACGCCTGCTGCTGCGCGAAGTAGGGAGATCTTTCTGGATTGCAGCAACGTAGCACAGACAATCCTGTCTGTGTTTGGAAAGGGCTAGCAGTGTAGCACAGACAATCCTGTCTGTGTTTGGGAAAGGGCTAGCAGTGTAGCACGGACAATTCTGTCTGTGTTTGGAAGGTGATGCATGGACCGGGGGCGCCAAATGCTGATTGCTTAGGCGGAAAAGATTGATTCGCAGATTGGCAAGATTTCCACAGATGGTAGACATAACCGTATGGTAACATGCGTAGTACAACTTTATTAATCTGCGCACATCTGTGTTAATCTGCGGATAAAACCTTCTTAAAAGAACAGTATGCCCGTGCAGGTTCGATATCCTATGTGGCATCCTGCCCATGAAGGGGATCAGGGGCACAGACAGGATTGTCTGTGCTACACTCCAGAAAAGCCGCCAGAATTTGTCCCGGCGTCCGCACTTCCTGCGGCTTTCAGTTTTGTGAGATGCGTCCTTCCGTGAGAACCCTTATTCTTCGTGGATTCCCAGGGTAGACAAAATTCGATTCAGGTCGTCGTCGCCGTAGTACTCGATGTGGATCGAGCCTTTCTTTTCGTTATGCTGAATGACCACACGGGTGGCCAACCGGTGGGTTAACAAATTTTGCACCCGTTGGATGGCGGGGGCGACTTCGGCATCCGAATCTTTTGGATATTTTTTCCTGGATGCAGGAGCGCGGCCGGATTTGGCGAGGTGATCGGCTGCGAGCTTTTCCGCCACGCGGACAGAGGCCCCCTGACGGATGATCTGCTCGGCGAGCCAGTTTTGTTCCTCGTGAGATTTTAAGGAGAGGAGGACTTTGGCATGGCCGACTGAGATCTGGCTGTGTTTGACCAGCGACTGGACGTCTGGAGCAAGGTCGAGGAGGCGCATGGCGTTGGCCACTGAAGCTCTGTGTTTGCCTACGCGCCGGGAAATATCCTCCTGCGTGAGGCCGAAATCGCGAGAGAGTCTTTCATAGGCGGTGGCTTCCTCAATCGGGTTGAGGTTTTCTCGCTGCAGGTTTTCTATGAGCGCCAGCTCCAGAACTTCGCGGTCGCTAGCCTCGCGCACGATGACCGGGGCCTCGGGCAGCCCGAGCTCGCGTGCGGCCCTCCAACGTCGCTCGCCTGCAATGAGCTCGAATTTCCCATCGACTTTTCGGACAATGAGAGGCTGGATAATGCCGCGTTCGCGAATGCTCTCGATAAGTTCCTGCAAATGTTCGGTCGGGAATTCGACCCGGGGTTGAAGCGGGCTTGTGATGATCTGGTCGAGCGCGATTTTTTGAATGCGTTCGCCCAGTTCCACCGAAGGGGCCGGGTTGACAACCTTCGAGTTAATGAGTGCGTTGAGTCCTCTGCC
>Ga0194063_10002712_pt1 | contig 10868 bp, 9 predicted proteins | sample SepL3720m_MetaG_FD_155459 | JGI IMG/M metagenome (GOLD analysis project Ga0194063, IMG submission 155459) | Anoxic zone freshwater microbial communities from boreal shield lake in IISD Experimental Lakes Area, Ontario, Canada - Sep2016-L373-20m | ecosystem: Environmental > Aquatic > Freshwater >...
TCAACCGAAACCATGTGAGAATTTAATCTTTCACCCAGCGGCGCACCCCCTCAGGGGGTGGCCGACTTCATCGGAATGCCCGGCCGACTTCCGTCGGAATAGGCGGCCGACTTCATCGGAATACCCAGTTACCTCATTGTTTCCTGTATTACCGTATAGAGTGATTCCGCTGTTACTTACAGTAAAGTTGTCATCCGCGCCCAGATATACTTTGGCTTTGCTGGTGCTGATGGCTATTGGCAATGGGGTGCCGGGGGTGGTTGCAACGTTAGGTAGTAAGGTCGCATCAGCAAAACTTACCGTTTGTGTTCCCAAAGTCATCACACCACTAGCCAACTTGGCGGACGCTGTTGCTGTTCCGTTGTTAAAGGCGAGCACGGTGCCATTACTGCCACCTTGAACCGGAGCTTTTACAATCAGTGTGCTACCGGTGGTATCATACACATTGATTAAATTGCCCGTTTGTTTGAACGTATAGCTACTTAACGGGTTGGGAAAAACAACTTGTTCAATATTCTGGTCAAGGATTACATCAGTCACCTGAGAAGCAATGATGACAGTATCATTACCCGCACCACCGTAAACGGTGGTTCCACTGTTACTTACGGTAAAAATGTCACCACCGGTTCCCAAGAATACTTTTCCTTTGATTGAAGTGTTGGAGGTAATTGCATAGACCACTTTAGAACTCATTTTTGAGTCTTTAAGTGTTTCAGTGGCGCTATTTCCATTATCCCGACCGCTGCCACAACCGGCAGCGATTAATATTGATAGTATTAAGATATAATTTTTCACTTTTCTCCTATGAATGGTGGAGGCAAGACTTTTATTGATAATACATTGATATAAAAAAATTAACAGAATAATAAGCCTGAGATATTGACAAATTAGATGAAACGCTACTCCTCTTGATTCAGGGAGTTGGTTACATGCGATTTGTAATGATTGCGATGGAGAAGTTATGGCCAATCTGGTGGCGCTGGAACTGGAGAGCGGCGTGTTGCATGTTCAGAGAAATATTGAGCAACCTCTGGAACTATCGGGAAAATCCTGGTAAAGAGAACAAAAACGTTCCTTTTAGAACTATAAAGCTTCAAAAGATGCCTTCATTGATGAAACCTTATCCAATATAGCAATATCAGCTTCAAAATTTATATCAAAACTAAGCGTTTTGTTTGATATCAGTAACAAATCCTTAATTCGCCCAATCCTACTCCCATATACCGCCTGCATAATTAGAGGTCTACCACCAGCTCTGCTGAAGTTATCAACTTTTTCATCATTATCATAGAAACTTGTCTTTATTACATCCAATACATTGCTAGAAGAGTCGATTAATTGGATAGCTGCTACAGCCTTTGTACGTGAATACTCATTTGCTAAGCCATTAATTGTTTGCTCGCTATTTTCTAAAACAGCCTTACCAATATTTACAAAGTATGCTTTATTAGCAATACCTCTATTCAACATACTATTATTACTACTAAACAAAAAAACCAAGGCATCATCATTTATTTGTCTTCTGCCGCTAACTTTATCTAAATCATGCCCCCATGACGATATGTCTACACTTGATAATTGCTTGTATGATATAGATTTTAAGACACTTTCAAGCTCATCAATAAAGTTGTTATCAAATGATAATTTGACAATAACTTTGATATTGGCTTTGTTAGCTTCATGGTTGATGGATCCAATTTCTGGTTTGCCTAACTCAATTTTGTAAGCTGCTTGTGGGTATTTTGATAATGTTTTTGTAAGTAGTTCATTGCCAGATTTTATGGCATTAGCCTTACTGAATGCCTCACCAAACAAACTACCTCCATCAATTTTTTTTGTAGCAATATTTAATGCTTCTATTTTTCGTTTAAGCTTAGTGGATATAACGAGTGCTTCGAGTCTTATGTTAACCAAACCACCTTCTGCTTTGGTAGATATCACACTACTCTCTTTCACATATCCGCCACTAAAAGTAAGTATTTCGTCGTTAATAAGCATGCTGTCCTTTGCCATCGTTTCTGAGTTTACTAAAGTGCCAACTACTTGCTGCACAGCATTTTTTATAGCATCTTGACGAGCTGTTGTTGGATTTTCACCCATTCCGGTTACAATAACCCTCTCGGTTTTTTCTGGTTCATCAGCGGATGAGATTGAAACATTGCAAATAATAGTTTGAGTCAATAGCATCAGTGATACGAATATTTTAAATACATTCTTTATCATCTTTTAAACTCCTCATATATGCTGGTTTCTTTATGAGTGACCAAGCGAATTCGCTGCCTTTATATCGAACACCGGACAGCCACATTTTTGGCAGTGCTATTTGGGCAGTTTTTCATTATCTTCTTTGTTGTTATATTTTGGCATTTCTTTAAACTCTTTGAGATAGCGAGCGAAACATTCATATTCAGCTTTTGCAACATCTCCCATAACTATTAGGTCTTCTGGTTTATAGGGTAGCGTAACGTCGCAATCAAAAGCGGCTACGGAAACATAGAACTTATTGAAGAGTGTATATTCAATATTTGAAGCATCCGGGTATACAAATCGAAATCGCCGTGCTCCGCCATGGCCAGACTTTCCTCTCATGGTATTCTCGAATTGCTGAAGGCGCCCCTTTAGGCCACCCTTGGAATTTGTCATTCCTACATACTCAATTTCTTTGATCCATGAAAAAGGTTTCCCTGAAAGGCTTACCTCCGAAATAGCCAATACATAGATCCCTGGGAAATTGATTCCCGGAATATTACCTCTATCACCCCAAATTTCCCATTTTGAGAACCTGCTTTCATTCATAGTCATTCCTCCAGAATGTTAGTACCAATCAGTGCCTTAGCTATTGCTATACTTATTTGCAAATCTGCTCCAAATTCAGTCCACAGCCAATTACCTTGTAAATTCGCTTCTAGAAAATGATATCTTTCATGATGATCTAATACTAGGTCACAACTCGAAAATCTAACGCGTAACATCCTATTGAGCTGAACAAGCTTATTTTCTATATCTTCAGGTAATCTATGCGGTTCTACTTTAATATTGGTGTTACATCTAAAATCAGTAGGATCGCCGTCAGTATATGGCATCAATGCTGAAAACACTTGATTGTCTATTACAGTAGAGCGGATGTCAGCCTTCTTATTCACCGCTACTTGCAACAACGTTGGAGTATCATCCACATCATTACATCCGTTAATAGGTTTAAAAGGAGTTGTGTATGGTGCTTTAAAACTTCTATTACCAATTTTCTCAGGCGAAACAAATTCACCGTCTATTTGAGCCAAAGGTGCATCTGATATAGATTTTATAATCACTTCATTATGAGTATTATAAAAGTCAACAAGATCTTGGTAACAATTTGAAACTATAAAATCCGGTACATTTAACCCAATAGAATGTGCTATATTAGATTGCAAAATACGACAGTCTGACCGAGATTCAAGCCACGGGTCATTTATCCATTTATACGATTCAATCAACCTAAATGGCGCAAGAAATGCTGCTAAACTTTCCGAATCTGAAAAAAACTTGAGGGGATCATCTTGTTGCGCTGGAACCAGTGATTCAAGTGCGAAGCGACAAAAAATACCAGTAACATTATTAAAATCAATCGACTTCCTATTATTGAATAATAGTGCTGCTGAATTATTAGAGCCGGAACGTATTTGGACAGAACAAGGCAAGCGTTTGTCATTAGTAGGATCAATACGGATTACTTCAACATTTTGAGTTGTTAAAGAATTTACAACTACATCTGCATGGTAGTCATTTTCGAGTGAAAATATTATAACAGACACTATAGACTACTTACCTGCGCGTTTATCCACTTTTGATGGAGCATATGTAGCGGGTTTATACTTACCAGAGGGTGTGTAGCCGCCTTTAATTGAGTGTCCCGGTGTTGTGCATGTTGTAGGTGGCTTGGATGCTCTGGGCGCCATAAGAAACGGTATCCCATCGGCATTTATATTCATCATTAGTTCTTCATCGTATATATCAAAATCATCAACGTCGTTTGCGTATGGATAATCTTGAAGAAAATAAGTAATCAGTGGTTTGTTTTCGGAAGTAGTGATTTTGTCGGTAATCTGAGTTAGCATATGTATATCTCCTTTGCTAAATATTTGGTTTGGTGAAAAGTCTGTTACCATATTCGTAAGCTTTTTTGCCATTATCCACTGACTCTCAACTACACATCCTTCAAGTAAGCATTTATAATATCCATGTTAATCTCGCGTGGATTGCTAGTACCGTCGCTAGCAGCAACCATACCTTTGCGCTCCATCATCTCGACAATGCATTGAGCCCTGTTGTAGCCGATGCGAAGTTTGCGCTGGATCATCGAAATGCTAGCATTTCCCTTCTCAGACACGAGCCGCAAGACTTCCTCCCAGCGTTCATCGTATTGTTCCTCCTGATTCTCTTCCCAAACATTTTTATCGCCGTCATCCATCTCCTCCTGAATTGACTTATCATCATAGCCTGATTGAAGGGCTAGTTGCGCTTTGACATGTCCCTGTTCTGCTGCCTTACTAAACCATTTAGATGCAACAGTTTTGTTTTTTCGAACACCAGTACCAGTTATATAACTTTTACCCATTTCGTATTGAGCCTCAGAGTGACCTAACTCCGCTGCTTTACGAATCCAGTCAGATGCTTTCACTTCATCACGATAAACACCTGTACCATTCTTGTACATGAAACCCAAACGGTATTCAGAGTATGCATCATCTTTATCAGCAGCTTCATGGTACCATTTAAAAGCTTCTTCATAATTTTTTTCAGTTCCAATTCCATTAAAAAACATATCAGCAAGCTTAATTTTCGCCTCCAAGAAATTCTCGGCAGCTCTTTTATACCACTTAAACGCCTCTCCATGATTTTTAGCAATCCCGTTGCCATTGAAAAACATATCAGCGATTCGAAGATTGATCTCGAGAGGATAGCCTCCTGAAACTGGCTTATTGTTGGCATGAATTAAAGCAACTTTGTAATACCATTTAAAAGCCTCTATATAATTCTTAACAATACCGTCACCATCGTAATACATCTTTGCCAAAGAAATTTGTGACCGATGATCCCCTAACATAGCACCTTCATGATAGCACTTTTCAGCTAGCTTATAGTCCTCATCTGCAAGATATAAGTCACCAAGGTATCTATGTGCCTTTAAATATCCTTTTTTCGCTGATTCGAGGTATAAATCTATTGCCTTGCCTCTATCTTCATCAACTCCCTCGCCGTAACGATACAAATCCCCTAGCCTACCCAGCGCTTCTGCGTCACCCTGTAGCGCGGCACTTTGGTACCACACAAATGCGCTATCATAATCCTGTCCATTATAGCTTAATCTAGCAAACATCATCTTAGCTTTGGCATGTCCTTTTTCTGCTGCTTTAAGATACCATCTTGCAGCTTCAGGATTTTCGAACTTGAAATCTCCATAATCATAATAATAAATATCTCCTAAGCTATACATTGCATCAGCATGACCTTGTGCTGCTGCTTTACGATACCATCTTACAGCCTCATCAATGTTGTTTGTGGGAATTCCCGCCCCTTTGTAGTATATATTACCCAGACTAAATTGGGCATTTACCTCTCCCTGCTCTGCAGCCTTACTAAACAATTCTTTAGCTTTCACACAATCAGCTATTACGCCTTGTCCTGTGTTATAAAGAAATCCCAGGCAGTACTGAGCATAAGCATCACCATTCTCCTCGGCTGCTTTAGAAAACCATTCAACTGCTTTCGGAAGATTTTGGGAAAGCCCCCTACCATAGCAATAGATTTCACCAAGGTTTCTTTGTGCTTCACCGCAACCTTGTTCAGCAGCTTTTTGATACCATTTCACTGCCTGGACGTAATCTTGAGAAACACCTTTTCCTTGTGAGTACATATCACCTAGCTGCGTTTGTGAATCTCTATAGCCTTGTTGAGCGGCTTTGAGATAACATTCTACAGCATCAATATATTTTTGATTATCATAGAACTTCATGCCAAGATTGTGCAGACCTTTTGCGTCTAATGTTGAAGAAAATATGCGTGCAAACATTTCGAACATTTGAACCACCTTAAATATATTAAAGATTCAAAAAATATCTTTTGTCCATTTCGTCTAAATTGCGATCAATTTGAAATGTCTAGTCGCCACAAGAACTCTTGCGAGCATGGTTGCCCAATTGTGTCAGTAATGCGAGTAATTACAACTTCATTACCATCAAAGTGCAGATCATAATTCATCCGATATTCAACACACGCAATTGAATCTTCATCCCATATAGTCCAGCTTTTGCCTAGAGTATCCACACCAAGATAAACTGTGCGATTATCATAAGGCCAAGCTTGCATCAAACTATCATGAAGGTCATATTTGGTATCTTTTGACTCATCGATCTGCACCATGTTTTCGTCATAAATGTAGATACATACCTTTGGTGGCCATTTACCTCTTTCATGTGGTTTGACAGGCATAAAGTTTTCCTCGCCTTGATTAATATTTGAATATCTACACTTTGCCTTTTCTTGCATCACCGCATATTTGCCACGCTGTTTATTTTCATACTTTGGATACTGCAAATTTAATTGATTTACATCTCCCATAATGGCGTAGCCCACCACACTATGCTAGCTCAAAGTTGAATGTTTTTTCATTTTGATCCCAACACTCCTTGCGATAATAAACATCCAGCGAATATGTCGCACGAGTGATGCCGCAATACAGCCGCTGTAGCCATTGATCGTATGGAAGATCGTTGGGGCGTTCGATGTCTACAAGAATGATAGATGGGGCTTCAAGCCCTTTCTTTTTAAAAATGTCAATACAGAATATTCCGTCGCCTGGCTTCTCTGGTCTGTATATTTTATTCCCGTTATTATTGTACTTACCAGTGAAGCGCCGCAATTCATATTCCCCCAGTTTTTCTTGTAAATACACCCTTTCTTCATTTACCAAGACTGGTTTGAAATTCAGAAAAGGCGATGATTCACGCTTTTCTTTGATCACGCTATCTGTGTTTCGACAACTGATTATATTGATCTGGCTTTTTTTAAGACCCTGATCCAGAAGCTCTTTTACGCGCTTTTCCACCTTTTTAACCAAATCTTCTTTGTCGATATATGAATGGTTTCGGGGAGAGATGCCCTTCATGTTCGATGTGCTGAGATTATCCAAATCACCCGGATTTTTGCACCCCGTTGCGGAACATATTCGCTCAAGCAGGTTGATGCCATGACGGATAATCAAAGTTGGGCTTCGCAAATTTTCGTTTATTCGCTTCAGCAAAGAAATGCCGGGAAAATGTTGTATCAAGTCTATTCGGTTTTCTCTGCTGAGAATGTTTTGACGACCATCCTGAAACCATACCACTTCATAATTATCCCGGAGAAAATATTTGATGACTGTTACCCAGTATTCCTGAAAATCCTGACCTTCGTCAACAATCAGTACGTCAAATTTTTCATCATCATCTACAAATTCACCACTTTCAAGTAATGCCAACAATTTCTTTAGGTGGTCAGCAGCAGGATCGGCAGGTTCCCGACCATGTACTTTGAGCATTTTTTGGGCAAAGTTGTAAACAGTATTGGCAAAGCCTCTGGTACCGGAACACTCCTGATCAAGCCAGCGCCCCAGCAGGTGATTGAAGCAAAGTAGCAAAGGACGCGCACCTTGATTTGAGAGTTGTTTGTATAGGTGCAAGGCTCCAAGTGTTTTGCCGCAACCGGCTGTGCCATCGATAGCCAGTCTGAGTGGCAAAGTATTCTTGCTCCGTACTGCGCAGACCTCATTAATACGCTCAAAAAGAGAGGCCTTCTCAGAGATTCGTATGAATCGGGTATCCAGATAGTTTTCAAACTCGGATAGGTTCCCAGGAGGCAAAGCCATCAGCCCAAGACGATCATTCAAATATCTGACCACCTCTTTGTGGTTGGGCATAAGTTTGTAATTAATGGGCAGCTTTTTGAGTTTCTCAATCACCGTCTCCAAAAATATTTGGCTCGTCATATTATCGACGAAACAGTACTCGAAGGGAATATCTTGCCACTCAAGAACAAATTTATTCTGTATATCTTTATAGAAGTCGTTGTTAGCCTCAACAGAAAGCCCGGTGCGCTCGCGGTGGTGTCTGTCTATAACCACCACAACTCCGCGATCTGGGTGACACACCACCATCTCAAATGCCGACAGATAGGCCGTGTAGTCCAGGAAATCCTTGTGTGGTACGTCCATGCGGTGGTAAATAAGGCAATTGTTAAACTCAGGGAAATTTTCTACCAGACTTGACCAGTGTTCAGTCGGATTGATCGCGTCCTTGCCAAAACGGTCTTTTGCAAATTGTAAGGATGGGGCAAAAGTAGCCATATAAACTTCCTTATTGAAATGTAGTAAGCTGTTGATCCTGCGGAAAATGAATTAGTGACATTTTCTTGTGTTTCCACTGGCTGGCAAAATGTACATGATACATAATGTTGGTGTCGAGGACTAAAACGAAGAGCCCTCGTATTGATGGCATCGATGGCAGTAGTGAACAGCACAGATTTAGTCGGACGCTTTGATGCTATCTTTCCATCGTGCGGTACGCGCCCTATTGTAACATCTACTTGACGGGGGGCTACTTCATAGAATCTCCTTGTGCCTATCAATGATTTGGTAGTATACCATAAAAAGGCCGGATTGTCAAATTATTGACAATTGTTGCAAAATACAACTTACTGTTATAGCTGAATAAATTTGAGCATCTTACCGGGCTTGATTTTTTTGCTATCAGTGGAGTCCCAAGGTTGAATAGTCGCTGAGATTATAAAAAGAAGAATTGATGATATTGAAATTGTTAAGCAGGAAGTGGGCTACGAGTTTGGTATCAATGCTGCGTTGAGTTTATAACCAATAGGCGGAAATGACTTTGACAATATTCAAATAGGGACATCCCGGAACAAAATACTTTTTCGTTCCCACACCAGACCCCACCTCACACCATCCGTTTCAACTCATCCAGCAGATTTAGTGCCTCCAGTGGGGTCAGGGTGGCGATGTTGAGTTTTTTCAGGCGCTGCCGCAACAGATCCTCACTCGCCTCAAACAGCGAAAACTGACGGAGATCCTGTTTTGGTTGATTCTTACGGCTCTTGGCCAGGCGCGGCGCGCCTTCCTCGAACTCGCCACTCTCAAGGTTCTGCAGAATCTCTTTGGCACGTTCGACGACAACGGACGGCATGCCTGCCAGACGGGCGACCTGGATACCGTAGGAATGTGACGCACCACCCGGAATGATCGTACGCAGAAAGATGACCTGATCGTTCCACTCCCTGACCGCCACGGTGTAGTTCTTAATCCGCTCGCGGGTAGTCGCAAGTTCGGTCAGTTCGTGGTAGTGGGTGGCAAAGAGAGTCCTGGCACGGCAGGTTGGCCTGTCGTGAATGTATTCGGCCACCGCCCAGGCGATTGAGACCCCGTCGAAGGTCGAGGTGCCGCGACCGATCTCGTCCATCACAATCAGGCTCCTCGGCGTTGCATTCTTAAGGATGCCGGAGGCCTCCATCATCTCCAGCATGAAGGTGGACTGGCCGCGGGCCAGATTATCGCCGGCACCCACCCTGGTGAATATTCGGTCGGCGATGCCGATTCGGGCTGATGTCGCAGGAACGAAACTCCCGGTCTGAGCCATCAGACAGATCAGTGCAACTTGGCGCATATAGGTCGATTTGCCGGCCATGTTAGGGCCGGTGATCATCAACAGTTGGTTGCTTTCACCGTCCAGCAGGGTATCGTTAGGTACGAAACGCTCACCCAATTTCATGGATTCTATGACCGGATGGCGCCCTTCGCAGATCTCAATTATCAGCGAGTCGTCAACAAGCGGCTTGCAGTAGCTGCGCTCAGAAGCCACGCTCGCCAGTGAGATGAGCACATCCAGAATGGCAAGGGCCTCGGCCGTGCAGGCCAAACGCTCGGACTGCCCGGCCACCTGCTCACGGATTTCCTGAAACAGTGAGTATTCCAGATCGCAGATGCGATCCTCCGCCCCCAGAACCTTTTCCTCATAATTTTTCAATTCCTCGGTGACAAAACGTTCAGCATTTGCCAGGGTCTGGCGGCGAACATATTCAGCCGGTACGGCCGCAAGATTACTCTTGGTTATTTCGATCGAATAGCCAAAGACACGGTTGTAGCGGATCTTGAGGGTCGAGATGCCGGTGCGGGCCCTCTCCTTTGCCTCCAGTCGGGCGATGAAGGACTTCCCTTCGCTGCTGATAGAACGCAACTCGTCCAGCTCGGCATGATAGCCGGAGGCAATTATGCCACCTTCGCGCAGCGAGAATGGAGGGTTTTCGACGATGCCTGACGCCAGCAGTCCGACGATGTCAGACAGTGGATCGATAGCGGCTTGCAGCGATGTGAGCATACCGGAGCGCATCGGCGCCAGCCGCTCCAGCAGAGCAGGCAGATGAACAAGCGAATCATGCAGCGACCGCAGATCCCGACCGCCGGCGCTGGCCATCCCGATGCGCCCGTTCAGGCGTTCCAGATCGGCAATTTTCTTTAGTTGCGCCGCCAACTCCTCACGCAGATCGGGTGATTCAAGCAGTTCTTCAACAGCATCCAACCTTTGTCTGATCGTCTCAACTTCAACCAGAGGGTAGCTCAGCCACTGCTTAAGGCGCCTGGCGCCCATAGCGGTACCGGTGCGATCCAGACAGCCCAGCAGAGATCCGCTCCGCTTCCCCTCGACCATGCTGGCGGTGATCTCCAGGTTGCGGCGGGTAGCCGGATCCAGCGCAAGATGCTGATTGCGATGGTAAACCCGGAGATCCCGGATATGCGGCAGCGCACTCTTGCGGTTCTCCCGCAGATAATACAGGGCGGCGGC
>Ga0194063_10002713_pt1 | contig 10868 bp, 7 predicted proteins | sample SepL3720m_MetaG_FD_155459 | JGI IMG/M metagenome (GOLD analysis project Ga0194063, IMG submission 155459) | Anoxic zone freshwater microbial communities from boreal shield lake in IISD Experimental Lakes Area, Ontario, Canada - Sep2016-L373-20m | ecosystem: Environmental > Aquatic > Freshwater >...
GATGACGATCGTGCCGCAACATCCCCCGAAAGACCCGCCAGACGAGCTACCGCCAACGAAGGGGATGCTTGAGCCGCCCGACGAACCGCCGGACGAACCGCCCGAGGACTTCGAGCCACCGGAAGACGATTTACCGCCGACATGCCCGCCACCAGCGCGCGCGAACACGACTGTCGGTATGAGCAGCGCTACAACCAGGAAGACGACCGCTAGAACGGCCAGTATCTTCTTGGCGCGCGAACTTATGAGCCCCCTCATGACGTCCCCCTACTCTGTCTTGGTTCCGCACTCGGGACAGAACTTGGCGCCCGGGGCCAGCTCGGTGCCACAGTTGGAGCACGCCTTCTTGAGCGGCTGACCGCACTCGGCGCAGAACTTGGCGTCGGGCGCGACGGGTTTGCCACAGTTGGGGCACGGTATTGTGGCCGCCGCACCGCCGGCCACTACCGCGGCCGCTGCAACCGGAACGTCGGTCGGAGCCGCAGGGGCCGCTGCAGCCGCCTTCTCGGCAGCTGCAGCATCGGTCGCGGCCTGCTGCACCTGGCCAGCCTGCATGTTTCCGCCGATGCTCTGCCCGATACCGGCGCCGATGAACATGCCTGCCATCGACGAGCCGTCACCGCCCTGCTTGAGGCCCTCGGCGGCACCGAACATCGCCTCAGTCTGGGCCGCAGCCATGTAGCGCGGGTCGCCGGCGAGACGCATCTTGGCCATGCGGTCTTTGATGTCGAGAAGCCGCTGGCGATCCACGTCGTCCATGTTGACGAGGAAGTCCTCGATACGGGTGAGGAGAAGGCCAAACGCTTCGAGGTACTCGGCGGCCGTCGCGACGATCGCTTTCTCGAACTCAAGCGTGTAGGTGCCGTCGGTCACATCGAGGAGCGACCACTTTTCGGACTTCATCTTGGAGAAGACGGTCGCCCGCAGGATCTTGGTCAGCTGGTCCTTGATGGCGTCGATGATGAAGTCGTTGCTGGTGATCGTCTGCGTGCCGATGAGATTCAGGATCAGCTTGCCGGGGTCGACCACCTTGTAGACGAACTCGCCGAATACCCCGCACCGAACGACCTCGCCCGTGCCCGGATCTTCGACCTCGCCCATGGAGCCGCCAAACTTGTTGTTGGCGAACTCGCGGCTCGAGACGAAATAGAGCTCGGCCATGAGCACGTTGCCGCCGGTGAAGCTGTCGATCAGCCCGCCTAGGAAGGGAATCTGCGCACCGTCGAGCTTGTGCTGGCCGCCGGGCAGGTAGCCGACCACTTGACCCTGCTTAACAAAGTACGCCCACTCGTCCGGCTGAACGGTAAGCACCGAGAGCATGCGGATGTTGTTCTCGGGCCACTTGTAGAGCACCAGATCCTTGCTCGAATCCGGTCGGGCGATGAACTGCTGCTGAACTTCACCCTTGAAACCGTCCAGGATTCCCATGACCGCGCCTTTCGTCGTGATGCTGATGCCGAGAATGCTCGCGCAGGCGCGCGCGAGACCGGCCCGTGAGGTGTTTCTTCCCGAAGCAGACCTATTGCTGACAGGGAGATTGAACGCGTGCGGAACTGTCGGCGACGCGAATCGAGCGAAGCCGCGAGCACCCACTTGCTCGGCTAGAATGGGCGCGGGGACTAACCGCGACGGCCAGCTTGGGAGGGTGCGTGGAGCAGCAACTCATCCTCGACCGCTACCGCCCGCTCGCTGAGCTTGGCGAGGGCGGTTATGGGACCGTCACGCTGGCATGGGACACGCACATGCAGCGTCGCGTCGCGATCAAGCGCCTCGCGCTGCCGCTCGATACCCGCGGCGCCGTGCTGCACAACCCACCCGGCCTCGCCGAGGCGCGCACTGCCGCGATGCTCAACCATCCCGCGATCGTCACCGTCTACGACTTCGCCACCGACTCCGACGAGGCGTTCCTCATCATGGAGTTCGTCGACGGCTGCTCTCTGGAGATGCTGCTCGACGCGCTGCAAGAGCCGCTGACTGCCGATGAGGCCGCCGCAGTGGTTGGGGCAATCGCCGACGCTCTGGAGTTTGCGCACGGCAACGGCGTGCTGCACCTCGACGTCAAGCCGGGCAACGTGCTCATCTCGCGCGACGGCCGGATCAAGGTCACCGACTTTGGGATGGCCGCGCTCTCCACCGCAACCGGACACGGAGCCGGAGCCGGCGGCACTCTCGGCTACATGCCTCTCGAGCAGATTGCGGGACGGCCCGTCAGCGAGTCAACCGACGAATGGGCGCTGGCGGCCCTCACCTACGAGTGCCTCACCGGCGCCAACCCGTTTGTCTCGGCAAGTGTCGAAGACGCCCGAGTGCGACTGGAGACGCTCGACCCGCCCGCGCCCAGCACGGGTAATCCCGCTCTCAGCTCGGCCGTCGATGACATCGTGCTCGCCGGCCTGGGGCCGCAATCCGACGACCGCTACCCCAGCGTCGCTGCCTTCGCCGACGCGCTGCTCCCGCACCTGGGCAATCCGGCGGTCGGCCTCGATTCGCTCGCCGAGCTGGCCGAGACGTACTCCCCGATCGACCCCGAGACTGCCGAGGACCCTGACTGGGATCGAGTCGGGCTCTGGGACCGGCTGCAGGGACCTCTCGGCTTTGGACTGCTGCGTGGCGTGGCTGCCGTCGAGTCAGCGTGGCTGATGTGGGCCGGGCTCTCGTCCCTTGGCCTCGAGCCGATTCCGCTGCTGGCGGCTGCTGGAGCTGGAGCGGTCGCGGGAGGTTTCGCGCCTACGCTGGGCACAGGACTGGGGCTGGTCGCCTTTGCGATCGGACTGTACGCGCAGCACCTGTGGCTGCTTGCGACCGCATTCGCCGTCGGTGTGGTGGCCTGGTGGTGGTTCGTCGCTCGCAAGAGTGCCGGCGCTGCCGTCCTCCCTCTCTCGGCGCCTCTGCTGGCTGTGGCGCGCGTGCCCTACGCGATGCCGCTTCTTGCTGGATTCGTGCTCCCGCCGCTGGAGGCCGCTGCGGCTGCGCTCATCGGCGGAGCACTCGCGCTGCTCGCGGCGTGTGCATCGGGGACGGCAGCGCCCTACGTCGCCGTCGACCCGCTGCTCTTTGCCGACCCGCAGCGAATCGTGCTTGCAGGCGCGGCTGCACGCGCGGCCTTCAGTCAGCCGGCGACTTGGATCGCCCTGGCGGGCTGGCCACTGAGCGCCCTGGTGATGTCGTTTCTCGCCCGACGTGCCAGCCGGTTGGCGGCGCTGCTCGGCGTAGTTCTCGGCGGCGCGGTTCTCTACGGAACACACGTTCTCGCACAGCAGGTATCGTGGCCTCGTGGCGCATCGGCGGCCTGGACGGGAAGCACGTTCCTCATCTCGCTCGGCGGCTCACTTATACTGGTAGCACTTGTGGCCGCGCTCGGTGCGCCGTTGCGTGCCGAGGAAGAAGGCGCTCTCGGCGGCGCCGACCTTGAGACCCAAGACGAAGACGACGATGACGCGTGGGAAGAGGCTGGACCGCAGTGAGCATTCTCTCGGACTTCGAAGACCGCATCGGCAGCATTGTCGAGGGCGGCTTTGCGCGCGTCTTCCGCTCCCCGGTGCAGCCGGCAGAGCTCGCACGCAAGCTCACGCGTGAGATGGACAGGCGCAAGGTCGTCGGCGTCGGCAAGGTCTACGCGCCCACTCTCTACAGCGTGCTCCTCTCCCCGGCCGATGACGCCCAGCTCGGAGGATTTGCCGAGACGCTCGCCGGTGAGCTCGAAACGTACCTGGTCAGCGAGGCGCGCGAGCATTCTTATGCGCTGGCCACCCGCCCGGTCGTGCGGTTTCTCGTCGACGATGACCTCAAGCTCGGCCGCTTCGACGTGATCGGCGAACTCCTCTCGCCAGAGGAGATGGCTGCCGAACTCAACGAGGAGCTACCTATCTCGAGCGGTGGCTTGCCGGCTGACTCCGCCGGCTCGCTCGAGTCCCTACCTGCGGTGATGCCGGTCGTCCCGGTGGTGAAGCCGAACTTCCTCTTCGACGCCGAGGCTGAGGCCGGAGCCGATGCTGATTCCCCATCCGACAGCAGCGGTGAGGAAGTCGCTCGCGCGTCTTCGGCCGACCCCGAGCGCTTCGCCGCACTGGCCACAGTCACCATTCGCGGCCTCGACCGCGACGTCATTCTGCGCGGGGATCGCATGGTCGTGGGACGCCTCGCTTCCTGCGACGTATGTCTCGCCGACGCCAACACCTCGCGCCAGCATGCTGCTTTCGTGCGCGAGGGGGCCGGTTGGGTGATTGACGACCTTGGCTCCACCAACGGCACGCTGGTCAACGGTGATCGCGTCGAGTCGCTTCGGCTGCGCGACGGCGACGTCATCGTTGTCGGCGTCACCGAGCTGGTCTTCCACGAGCCCAGGCAGCGCGCATGATCGATGTCGTCCTGCTTGCTGGCCGCCTCTTGCTGCTCGCGCTCCTCTACCTCTTTCTGTTTGCGGCCGTCAAAGCTGGAATCGGCCTTGTGGCCGGCCAGCGAAAGAAGGGTGCGGGGGCTTGGGTCGTTACCGTCGTCCAAGGGCCGAGCGCGCTGATGGGCATCACGGTGCCGATCAGCGGACCCGTCGTCATCGGCCGCTCGCCCGGAGCTGACATCGTCATCGGCGACGACTTCGTCTCGGCCAAGCACACGCGAATATCACCCGCCGGGGATGGAGCCGTCATCGAGGACCTCGGCTCTACCAACGGCACGGTCCTCAACGGCCAGCGCCTCACCTCCCCTCAGCAGCTTCGTCCGGGAGACGCGATCGATATTGGTAGCGTCAAGCTCAAGGTCGACCGCTCATGACCCCGCGTGCGAAGCCCAGCTGGGCAGCGCTCTCCGACATCGGGCGGGTGCGCACCCACAACGAGGACAGCGTGCTCGCGCAGCCGCCCCTGTTTGTCGTCGCCGACGGCATGGGCGGTCATGAAGCCGGCGAGGTAGCCAGCTCCATCGCCATCGAGACGATTCGCGATCACGCGCCTCGGCGCCCTGACGCTAAGGCGCTCGCGCGCGCGGTGAAGGCGGCCAATCGCGAGGTTATTCGCTCGGCGCGCGAGGGATACGGCAAGCAGGGTATGGGCACCACCATGACCGCCGCCATCGTCGAGGGCACCCACATCGCCATCGCGCACGTGGGCGACTCGCGAGCCTACCTGCTGCGCTCGGGTACGCTCGAGCAGATCACCGACGATCACTCGATGGTCGCCGACATGATCCGCCGAGGACAGCTCAGCGAGGCCGAGGCCCGCTATCACCCCAACCGAAGTGTCATCACGCGCGCCCTCGGTACCGATCCCTCGGTGGTTGCCGACACCTACGAGCTTACCGCCGGCCTCGGCGACCGGCTCATGCTGTGCTCCGACGGCCTGACCGGCATGCTCGAGGATGCGATGATCGCCGAAACGCTGGCGACCTATGCCGATCCAGCCGCTGCAACGCGCGCTCTCGTCGATGCCGCCAACGACGCGGGCGGCCACGACAACATCTCCGTCGTCGTGATCGACATCGGCGGCGAGGGAGCCGTCCGCGGTGCAACCGTCGACCCAAGCGGCGCACGTCGCGGTCGCGGCTGGCTCGCACTTCTCGGCTGGCTGCTCCTCTTTGCGCTCATCGTGGGCGGCGTGGTGTTCTCGGCGTACCACGTGGCCAACTCGCGCGCCTATCTCATCGCCGAGAACGGCGTCGTCGTCATCTACCAAGGCGTCCCCGGCAGCTTCGCGGGCATCACGCTATCAACCCGTGCCGAGCAAAGCTCCGTCGCCATCGCCGATCTCGACCTCGCGCTCCAGTCCAGGCTAAAACTCGGACTGCCGATGCCCTCTCTCCAGGAAGCGCAACAAGCGGTTGAGAGCTATCGGCAAACCATCGCCGACAAGAAAGCGCCCGTCACGATTCCCGCGACCTCCTCCCCCGACGCTACACCGTCGGTCCCGTAGGCGCGACGCCGATGAGAACCCGCCGCACCACCGAGCTGCTCCTCTTACTTGCGGCAACCCCACCGGTGCTGCTCATTTTCGCGCTCGTCGATGCTCAACGCCTCAAGACCCTCGATGTCGCGAGTCTCTTCGTACCCGGCTCTCTCTTGCTGGCCTTCCTCATCGCGCATCTCGCGGTGCGCCGATTCGCGCCCCGAGCTGACCCCGGCTTGCTGCCAGTCGCCTTCGCGCTATCCGGAATCGGGCTTGCGATGGTGACGCGCCTGGATCCCAAGCTGGCGGCAAGCCAGGTGGTGTGGCTCTTTATCGGCGTAGCGGCGCTGGTCCTGACGCTCATCGCCGTACCATCGCTCGAACGCCTTGCGCGCTACAAGTACACGCTGATGGTCGCTGGTCTTGCGTTGCTGCTGTTGCCAGCGTTCATCGGCCGCGAGATCAACGGCGCCAAACTCTGGATTCGCATTGGCGGACTTTCGTTTCAGCCTGGTGAGATCGCCAAGATACTCATCGTGCTCTTCCTCGCCGCCTACCTCGCCGAGAACCGCGAGCTGCTCTCCGTCTCCACGCGTCGCTTCCTCGGCATCAAGCTGCCTGAACCGCGAACACTCGGACCGCTGCTGCTCATGTGGTTCGTCTCGCTGATCGTGCTCGTCTTTGAGCGGGACCTCGGATCCTCGCTGCTGTTCTTCGCAATCTTCTTGGTGATGCTCTATACGGCCACCGGCCGGCCGGCCTACGTGATTGTGGGCCTCGTGCTCTTTGGCGCGGGAGCGACGGGCGCCTACTTCGCCTTCACTCACGTCCAAACCCGCGTCGACATCTGGCTCAACCCTTTTGCCGACGCCGCCGACAAGGGCTACCAGCTCGTCCAGTCGCTCTTCGCGCTTGCCGCAGGCGGTCTTACCGGCGCCGGGCTCGGCATGGGACTGCCCACGCGCATCCCGTTCGTCTCGACCGACTTCATCTTCTCGGCGATTGGCGAAGAACTGGGGCTCCTGGGTGGGGCGGCGGTCATCATATGCTTCCTGATCTTTTCGGTGCGCGGACTGGCCACCGCCTCGCGCGCCAAGACCGACATGGCCGCGTTTACGGCCGCCGGGCTGGTTGCAGCCATCTCGCTTCAGGCGTTCGTGATTGTGGGCGGCGTCACGCGGCTCATTCCACTGACCGGCGTGACGCTGCCGTTCGTGAGCTACGGCGGCTCTTCGCTGCTCTCGAGCTTCATCGCACTCGCGCTGCTGCTGCGCGCGGGTGACGAGGGCACGGGAATCGAAACCGAGATGCAGCTGACCTCGACCGACCTGGGCGTCTTGGGCCGACTCGCCCTGGGCCGACGGCTCACGGGCGTGACGGTCGTCATCGCCGGTCTGATGGTGGCGCTGATCGCAAACCTCACTTGGATCCAGGTCATTGACGCGCGCACGCTGCGCAATCACGTCGCGAACACCCGCAACCTCGCCGCCGAGGCCAAGAGCGACCGCGGAGCGATACTGACTCGCGACGGTGTCGTGCTCGCGCAGTCAGACGCTGTCGGCAACGGCACGTACAAGCGCGTGTACCCACGGGGTTCTTTTGCCGCACACACGGTGGGCTACTTCAGCCCGCGCTACGGCCGAGCCGGCATCGAGGCTTCCGAGAACGACGTTCTCGCTGGCGGCGAACGCACCTTCGCGACCTGGGGCGACGCGTTTGACGGAGCCGTGGGCCGCTCGGTTCCGGGCAACGACGTGCTGCTCACCATCGACAGCCGTGTCCAGGAGGCAGCCATCAAGGCACTCGACGGCCGACGCGGAGCGGCTGTGGTCCTCGATCCACGCACGGGCGCAGTGCTTGCGATGGCAGCCAACCCGGGATATGACCCCAATGACATCGACACCGCCTGGGCCAAACTTCAGGCGCCGAACTCGGGTGCCCCGCTGATCGACCGCGCACGGTCCGCCCTCTACCCTCCGGGCTCAACCTTCAAGATAGTGACCCTGACCGGCGCGCTCTCAAGCGGCGTAGCCACTCCCGAGACCGTGCTCCCCGGCCCCGGATCGATGGACATCGGCAACGCTCCCGTCACCAACTTCGAGGGCGGCAGCTACGACAAGATCGACCTGACTACCGCGACCATGAAGTCGGTCAACACCGTGTTCGCGCAGATTGCCGTCAAGATGGGAGCGCCGGCGCTCGTCAAGCAAGCCAACCAGTTTGGCTTCGATACCAAGGTCCCCTACGAGCTCCCCGCCAAGACCTCGCTCATGCCCGATCCGGCCGAGATGACCATCTGGGAGACTGCATGGGCGGGCGTCGGACAGCCTGTTGGCGAACATGACAGCCCTGCCGGGCCCCAGTCCACGGTGCTTCAGATGGCGCTCGTCGCCTCAGGCATCGCCAACGACGGCGTGGTCATGGCGCCGTACGTGGTCGGCAGCGTTCGCGACCGTGTGGGCCGAGATCTCGCTGGCGCCCGCCCCAAGGCATTCACGACCGCGACCGATCCCGCCACCGCCCAACAGGTGACCACAATCATGCAAAAGGTCGTGAGCGGCGGCTCAGGTGCGCGGGCACAGATCGACGGCGTCGTTGTGGCCGGCAAGACCGGAACCGCCGAGGTCGGCAAGGGACAACCCACCAACGCGTGGTTCATCGCATTCGCTCCTGCCGACAACCCCACGGTTGCGATGGCAATCATGATCGAGGGCGGCGGAATCGGCGGGCAGGTGGCTGCGCCGGCGGCCAAACCGGTTCTCCAAGCGGCGCTCAAGGCACAGAAGACGAAGTAGGCGCCGTATTCTCGGCAACGCCGTGGAAACGCGCTGGAACGTACGGCGAGTGAAGCGACAGAAGTGGACTAGAATATCGGCAGTGGGGAATCTTTCCCGCAGGTGACGAGCACGGGAGCTTCAAGTGGAAGAACTGGTGTTTGGCCGCAGGTACCGAGCAACCGAGAAGATCGGTACGGGCGGGATGGCCGATGTATACAAGGCAGTGGACGAGACGCTCGGACGCACCGTCGCCGTCAAGGTGATGCATGCGCGCTATGCGTCCGACCCCGCTTTCGCTTCGCGGTTCCGTCAGGAAGCCCAAGCCGCCGCCAACCTCCAGAGCCCCAACATCGTCAACATGTACGACTGGGGAGCAGATGGCGACACCTACTACATCGTCATGGAGTACGTGCGTGGCAGCGACCTGAAGTCAATCATCCTCGACAAGGGCGCGCTGCCCTCCAAGAAGGTCGCCGACATCGGCGCACAGGTCGCAGCAGCGCTCTCGGTCGCTCACGGCTACGACATCATCCACAGGGACATCAAGCCGCACAACATCATGGTGCAGCCCGACGGCTCGGTGAAGGTCATGGATTTCGGCATCGCCCGAGCAGGCAACTCGACCATGACCCAGACCGGCTCAGTACTTGGAACAGCCCACTATGTCTCGCCTGAGCAGGCCCAGGGCAAGGACCTCACGGGCGCAAGCGACCTGTACTCGCTCGGCGTCGTGCTCTACGAGTGCGTGACGGGCACGCTCCCGTTTGATGCCGACACTCCCGTCGCCGTCGCTCTCAAGCAGGTCAACGAGCAGCCCCTGCCGCCTAGTGCGCGCAACAACCAGGTCGATCCGGGCCTTGAGGCAATCATCGTCAAGGCGATGCAAAAGCGCGCGCCCGATCGCTATTCATCCCCCGATGAGATGCGCAAGGACCTCCTCCGAGTGGTCAGCGGCGAGACTGTGCACGCCGCCTCTGCCTCCGCAGGCGCGATGGTTGCCGGAGGCGCGACGGCTGCGGCAGCTGCTCGAATGGATGCGACCTCTGTTCTGCCGTCCGTCGGAGCTTCCGGCTCAAACGGCTATGGCCAACCAGTCATGCGCCGCCCGGCTCCCCAGAAGCGCCCTGTGTGGCCATGGCTCGTCGCCGTCGCGCTTCTCGCGCTGGCTGGACTTGGCGTTGCCTGGGGGATGGGTGCGTTCGGCCCCAAGAGCGCGAGCGTCCCAGATGTTGTCGGCAAGACGCGCGTGGAAGCTCAGACCATGCTGACTGCCGCAGGCTTCGTGGTCGGCACCGTCAACGATGACTTCAGCGATTCACCCGTCGGCGTAGTGACGAGCCAGCAGCCCGCAGCCAACTCCAGCACCAAGAAGGGCGCCTCAGTCTCGCTGACCATCTCCAAGGGCCCCGACCTGATTTCGGTCCCCAGCGTGACAACGATGACCGAGACCGAGGCGTTCAAGACGCTTCAGACAGCTGGCTTCAACCCGCAGGCACTGCCCTCCGAGTTCAACAAGGACGTGGCCTCCGGAACCGTATTCAAGCAGACTCCCGAAGGCGGAACCCAGGCAGCAAAGGGCAGCACCGTCAGTTACGTGGTCTCACGCGGCACGGAGCTCGTCCAGGTTCCGGATGTAACCGGCAAGTCACAGTCCTCCGCCACCTCAGCTCTGGAGAAAGCGGGCTTCAAGGTGTCGGTGAGGGAGTCGACCAGCGACAAGACGGACAAGGGCTCTGTCATGTCGCAAAACCCGCAAAGTGGAGTTTCGATAGCTAAGGGCTCGACAGTAGCCATCACAGTTGCAAGCGGCCCGGCAACCGCTAAGGTACCTGCGGTAGTTGGAGACCTAGAGGCGCTCGCAAAGACCAAGCTGACTGAGGCCGGCTTCCACGTCACCGTTTTAGTCGCCGAATCCGGATCTGGCACCGGTAAGGTCATCACGCAGGACCCTGCTGGCAGCACGAAGGCCAACATCGGCTCTACCGTGACAATCACTATCGACGGCCCGGTGGTGCCACCCACACCCTAGCCTCTCCGCGAACCGCGCGTGTATGGTGGTTGGCATGGGGTTCTCTTCATCTGTAATGGAACACGACCGAATCCTGGCTCGCTTTCCACGCACAAATCCGCCCTTCTGACGGAGGAACATGTCTCCTGCCGACTCGCCCTACCGCCGCCGTCGAGACGATTCCGCGTCGATGACGCGCATCATGCT
>Ga0194063_10002714_pt1 | contig 10867 bp, 12 predicted proteins | sample SepL3720m_MetaG_FD_155459 | JGI IMG/M metagenome (GOLD analysis project Ga0194063, IMG submission 155459) | Anoxic zone freshwater microbial communities from boreal shield lake in IISD Experimental Lakes Area, Ontario, Canada - Sep2016-L373-20m | ecosystem: Environmental > Aquatic > Freshwater...
GCCAGTTTCGCTCAAATAATTACGCTGGTATTGATATTATTTATTAATTTAGTACTTTTTAGGATCTCTTTGCTCACCGAGATCTTTTTTTCTCAGATTCGTTATCTGGAACAGAACATTAGTATTTATGATTATTGGGCAGTAGTGAATATTGTAGTAGTGTTTTTTGCCTTTGCCACCACGTTAAATACTACCTTAGATGTAGTAAGTGCCATTATTATCAAAAAGAAAAAATATCCTTCCTCTACCGTTTCAAGCTTACTGATGGAAGGTACTAAAAACAGTCAGATTATCGGTGCCAGAATTATTAATAATATGTTTTATGTTTTCGTGGGCATGTCATTGCTATATATAGTTTTTAATAATCCAGCCAAGTACTCCAATCTTTTTGATGAACCGTTTATTACACAAAATTTAATTCTTTTCCTCAACGCAGCTGTGGCAGCTTTATTAATAGCTCCAATTACAGCATTGGTTACAGTTATTTATCTTGCTTCTCTCAAAGAGCCAGCCCAGATCAAGTTTTTTTAAGATTCTTTTGAGTTTAAACTCTGATCTAAAGTATAATTTAGGGCATATTTAAATTTATTCTTTTTATTAAAATTATGGAAACTCCTGAAAAGCAATATACCTATGAATTAGCTACTGATAGTGATAGCAACTGTACTTTGAAGGTTAAAATTGCAAATAAAAAATTTGTCGAAGCCAAGGAAAAGCTTTTTAAGAAGATGGCTCAAAATGTAACTATTACTGGATTTCGGCCTGGTAAAGGCCCCAAAGGTTTAATAGAAGCAAGATTGGGTCCTGATTTGTATGAGAAGACTTTGAATGAATTATTACCGCAAGTTACTTTGGAAATTATTGAAACTAAGTCATTGGAACCTTTGACACATGTTAAATATGAAGTGGAAAAGGTAAGTGAAGATGAAGGTGTAGAGTATCATGCTCATTTCGTGGTATATCCTGACATAAAATTGGGAAATTTTCAGAAGATTAAAATTCAAAATGAAAAAATCGCAGTAAGTAAAGAGGAAATCAATACAGAAAAGAAACGGATTTTAGATTTATACAACCAACAGCAAGAAAAAACTGCAAAAGATAAAACAAAATATCAAAAACTGGAAACAATTACCAATGAAGTTGTAGAATCTTTAAAAATTGGTATTAAAACAGTAGAAGAATTGGAAAAACAAATTATCGAGCAGGTCAAGTTTGAAAAGGAAAATCAGTTAGAAGAAAAAAAAATAAAAACAATTATTACAGAAGCAATTCAATTATCGAAAGTTATTGCTCCTAAACAGCTTGTGATTGAAGAAGTGGAAGGTCGGGGTAAAGATTATAAATATCGTATAGAGCAGCTTGGTTTGAAAATGGATGATTTTCTTAAAGCACAAAATACAACTGAAGAAGATTTGCGAAAGCAATGGGAAAAAGATGCGATTGAAAAAATTGCTTCTGAATTATTACTATTTGAAATTGTAAAAACTCAAAAAATAGTAGTAACAATTGAAGAAATTGATTTGGAAGTTGCTAAAATTTCTGATCCCAAATTACATCAGGAATATGATTCAAATGTAGGACGCAGAACCATATCAGCAATTCTTTCACAGCAAAAGGCTATCAAATGGCTTAAAGATCAGGTTAATTCCAAATAAATTTTAGTTTTGCAAAAGAATTTTATTATTCTCAGTTTCTAATTCAAGTGATTTATAACCTTGATTATTGAGCAGCTGCAGTTAAAAAATTTCCGTAATCTCAATCTCACAGTTGATTTTTCTACGCAAGTGAATTTTATTATTGGGCAAAATGCCTCTGGTAAAAGCAATTTTCTAGATGCTTTAAATTTTTTATACCGCGGAGAATCTTTTAAGCCTTTCGGTGATACTGAAAATATCAATTGGGATGAAAAAAATGATTTTGCTTTGCTTACTGCTAAATTTCAGGAAAACAGTAATGCATATAAAGTAGTTTTTAGTCCAGGTACTAATACTAATATTAAAAAATTTCTTATCAATGAAAAGTCAACTACCCGTAAAAATTTTATTAAAAACAAAAGTGTAGTAGTTTTTTCACCACACCATTTGAATATTATTGCAGGCGTTCCTGAAGATCGCCGCTCAGATCTGGATAAGTTTTTAATACAAATTGATTTTCATTATGAAAATATCTTAAAAAGATATAAACAAATTATTACCAATCGTAATCGGCTCTTGGAGAAGATTCAGGCAGGTTTCGCCAATGAAAGTGAATTAATTTTTTGGAATGAAAAATTGGTGGAAGCTGGAAGTTTGATTATCCAAAAACGTCTGCAGCTTTTTCAGGAATTTGATCCCGTGCTAGATGCTAGTGCAGAAGAGCTTTTTCATGCTAAAGGTGATTTCACTTTAAGTTATCATTCCAAGATTGCTATTCGCGATAATGATATTAGCACCATCGAGCAATCTTTTGCAGCCAAGCTTGCTGAAAATTCTTACAAAGAAATTGCTGCCGGCAGGACACTTTACGGCCCACAGCGAGATGACTGGGAAATGCATCTAGACGGAAATAGTATCAAAATATATGCTTCCCGAGGACAGCAAAGAATTGCTTCCTTGATTCTCAAATATGCACAATGGAAATTTTTATCAGAGAAAACTGAACAAACGCCAGTAATTTTACTGGATGATATTTTTTCAGAATTGGATCAGGAAAATGCTGCTAATTTAAAGAACTTTTTTTTAAAGCTGGATACCCAATTATTTTTTACCAGTATTACAATAAATGATCATCAGCAAAAATCACATTTAGAAACGAAAATTATAAAATTGGATTAATTAGTTGAAGAGTTTTTGCAGTTTTTCTTTAGTCAAATCTGCAGAAAGTTGTTTGTGTACATCTATTGCCTCATCTCGAGTAACACCACTTAAACCGGCAAATTTTTGAATTTCGTCACCGTGTTCCAAGTCTACGTTTACTGGTGTCCTCTGGGCACCAATCATGCCATCTACTGGATTGAGTACATTTAACATATATGAATTATTACACTTACTGCATTTGAGATGGATTACTGTACTTACTGGGGAATTTTTAACAATTTTAAAATCATTTTCTTCATATTTATTTCCACAATTGTCGCAATGCTTTGGAGCGACTGCAAGAAGATTTTTTATTAATTTTTGTTTATCAATATTATTCTTTAGCATTGGATTCAAGTATACCTTGAATATAGTAAAATGGTCAAATAAATTACCGGAAATTACGGGAAATTACCGAAAATTATTTAATGCTTGTTGTAAGCTTGATAAACTTAAAGCAGCGCATTTAATCCGTGACGGTGTCAATTCAGCACCAATGATTTTTAATAAATCGTCAATTGTGAGCTTTTTTAATGTAATAATTGCTTTGCCAACAACATATTCACTCAAAAGAGAGGCACTGGCAATACTTACTGCACAGCCTTCACCGTCAAACATCATTTTCTCAACAATATTTTTTGAATTTATTTTTAAAAAAACTGTAATCGTATCACCACAACTAACGTTTTCATTTGTAGATACAGAAGTTGCCTGTTCCAGTTTCCCGAAATTTCTGGGATTCTGATAATGATCAAGGAGCTGTTCACGGTAGATATTCATATTTTATGAGACTTATAGTATAATTATTTTAAGATTAATTTCCTTAAAATGAAAGAAGTATCAGTATTTGAGGAAGACAAAGCTTATAAATTATTAGATTTATTATCATTTGGTCTTTTTTCATTACTTGGCCTCTTGCTTGGTGGTAAATAAAAATTTATTAGTTTAATTGTAAAAGATAGTAGCTATTTTTTTCATGACTGCAAAAAATTGCTCAATTTCTGCTTCTGAATTATAAATACTCAAAGATACTCTAGTTGTTCCAGGTACTTTTAAAACATCATGCATTAGTACTTGAGCACAGTGGTGACCAGCCCGCACTGCAATATTATCTTGGCTTAAGAGCTCGGCAATATCATGAGGATGAATTTTTTCTATACCTAAACTAAAGACGCTTCCTCTGTGTTTCCAATCAGTTGGTCCAAAGAGTTTTAATTGCGGCAATTCAGTAACTCTACTTAAAAAATACTGTGATAAATTATTTTCAATTATCTGAATTTGGTCTATTCCAATTGCAGTAATAAAATCAATAGCTGCTCCTAAGCCGATGGCACCAGCAATATTTGGTGTGCCGGCTTCAAATTTTTCAGGCGCAGTTGTCCAAGTAGCTGCAAATTTTGTAACTTTATTGATCATTCCGCCACCACGTTTAACTGGATCCAGGACACCTAGTAAGTATTTTTTTCCATACAGCACACCAATTCCAGTAGGACCATACATTTTATGTCCGGAAAATGCCAGAAAATCAATGTCTAAGTCGCGAACATCAATTGATAAATGAGCGATTGATTGGGCTGCATCCATTACAATAATTGTTTGCGGTGAATTTTTTCTGACAAACTGAACAATTTCTTTTATTGGATTGATCGTGCCTAAAACATTACTCATCTGAGTAATTGCCAGCACTTTGATATTAAAATTTTTGAACTTTTCATGTAGTAGTTTTTTATTTAATTGAAAATTGTCAAGCAGTTCCAGATATTCTATTCGGACATTAGGTCTGGTAGTAAGCCTTTGCCAAGGAAGCAAATTGCTGTGATGTTCCATAACTGTAGTCAAGATTACTTCATCTTCATTTTCAGGGAAAAACAGTTTTTCCGGAAGCATTTGAGCAATGAGATTGATTGATTCAGTAGTGCCGGATGTAAAAATAATTTCTTCAGGCAGAGCATTGATAAACTTAGCAACTTTATTTCTGGCAGTCTCAAATAGATTTGTCGCTTTTTCGCTTAAAGTGTAAATACCGCGGTGGATATTTGCATTATATTTTTGATAAAATTCTAGTTCTTTTTCTATGACAACATTAGGTTTTTGAGTAGTAGCAGCATTATCCAGATAGATTAATTCTGGATAATTTTTAAAGATTGGAAACTGATTTTTGATATTCATATTTGATTTTATCTTATTTAACTGGATCTGACAAAAATCCTTTAATTATTTGTTTTTCAGCTGCCTGTAAAGTGAGACCGCGACTTTGTAAATAGAAAAGTTGTTCAGCATTGATTCTGCTAATGATAGCTGCATGGCCTGCTTTGACGCTATTTTCCATAATTTCTAATGCAGGAATTATTTTGGCTTCAGCTTGTTTTCCAATTAACAAAACTTGAATTTTTAGAAAAGTATTAGTTTCTTTTGCACCTTGAGCAACGCGAACAATTACCTGCAAATTGATTTTGGCTGCAGCAAATAAGACTACTTTCACGAGAATGTCAGAATGGAGATGTGGTTGCTGATGAATTATTTCGATCTTTTTATCAAGAATTGATTGATCATGACCCTGATAAGTAATTAAGATCGATTCATCAGCTGTAATAATCATTTTTTTCGGGAGGTTTATTAAATCAAATTGAGTTTTTTTCATAATTATCCGATAGAGCCCTCCATAGTCAAATTAATCAAGGCATTCAATTCCATAGCGTATTCTAGAGGCAATTCTTTGACGATCGGCTCGATAAAGCCGGAAACGATCAAAGCATTGGCCTGTTCTTCTGTAAGACCACGCGACATTAAATAGAAAATTTGTTCTTCATTAATTTTGGAAACTGAAGCTTCATGGGCGGTTTCCACATTTTTTTCGCGGATGTCGTTCGTAGGATAAGTATCAGTTCTCGATCGATCATCCAGGATCAATGCATCACAAACAATTTTTGATTTGCTGTTCGTAGCTCCGGGAATTATTTTCAATAAACCGCGGTAACTAGACCTGCCACCATCATGACAAATTGATTTGGAATGGATGATGCTGGAGGTATTGGGGGCTAAATGGATTACTTTGGCTCCGGCATCGAGATGTTGACCTTTACCGGCTAGAGCAATGGATAAAATTTCGCCATGTGCTCCCGGTCCTACCAGAATTGCCGCAGGATATTTCATAGTGACTTTGGAGCCCAGGTTGCAATCGACCCATTCCATTACTGCATTTTCATGGACTAGTGCCCGTTTGGTTACGAGATTATAGACATTGGTAGACCAGTTCTGTAATGTGGTGTAACGGACGCGGGCGTTTTTTTTGACGACGATTTCTACTACAGCACTATGCAAAGAATCGTTGGAATACATTGGCGCAGTGCAGCCTTCGATATAATGAATTTCACTATCTTCATCAGCAATAATTAATGTTCTTTCAAATTGGCCCATATTTTGTGTATTGATTCGAAAATATGCTTGTAAAGGCATTTTTAATTTCACACCCTTGGGAATATAAATAAATGTCCCACCACTCCAGACCGCAGTATTTAAAGCAGCAAATTTATTGTCAGTTTCTGGAATAATTTTTCCAAAATATTCCTGAAAAATTTCCGGATATTGTTTGTATGCTGAGTCAGTATCGAGAAAAATTATGCCCTGATCAGTCCATTTTTTTTTGAGATTTTGATAAATAACCTCTGACTCATATTGAGTAGCTACTCCAGCTAGAAATTTTCTCTCAGCCTGAGGAATCCCCAATTTTTCAAAGGTATTTTTGATAGTATCTGGTACTTCATTCCAGGTTTTACTTTGATCACTTGCAGCTTTGACGTAATAATGAATTTTTTGGAAGTCAATATGGGACAAGTCAGCACCCCACTTGGGTAAAGGAGCTTCACAAAAATGCTGAAAAGCTTTCAGGCGTTTTTGTAACATCCAGTTATCTTCATGTTTTAATTCAGAAATTTCCCGGACTATTTTTTGATCGATGCCAGTACCCAGATCAATTTTATTGGAAAATTCATCGGCAAAACCAAACTTAGTTTTGTAATCCTGATTAATATTACTTACTGTTTTTTGATCTGCAGTGAGTAATTCCAAGGCATTCGGGTTGTTATTTTGTCTCTTTTTCATGATAACCGTGTTGATTAATTGCTTTAACTATTTCCATTCCACCACTTTTGGTAATTTGACCTTGTTGCATTAAATGAACAAAATCTGGTTTTAGAAATTCGTATACTCGCTGGTAGTGTGTAATAAGAAGAATACTCATTTGGGGATTTTCAGTTTTGATTTGCTGAATGCCCTGAAAAATAATTTTAAGTGCATCCAGATCCAGACCGGAGTCAGCTTCATCTAAAATTGCTAATTGTGGCTTAATCAATGCTAGTTGTAAAATTTCCATTTTTTTCTTTTCCCCACCGGAAAGATTTTCATTGAGATTACGATCCAGTAATTTTTCTGGCACTGCTAATTCTTTTGCCTTTTCCTTTAGTAATTTTCGAAATTTGAATACTGGTAACTGTTTGTTTTTGGGTTGGTGATTATTATAGACAAGTCGTAAATAATTGCTGAAATTGACGCCAGGTATTTCTACCGGATATTGAAAAGCTACGAAAATGCCTTGTAAAGAGCGTTCTGTCACAGATAATTTGCTTAGATCATTTCGATTCATTTTGATTGTACCAGCAGTGATTTGATAATCAGGATGCCCCATGATTACTTTGGTAAGTGTGGATTTGCCAGAGCCATTCGGCCCCATGAAAGCATGGATTTCTCCCTTTTGAATTGTCAAATTAATTTTGGTCAGGATCTTGGTAGTATCAGAATTAACACTGAGATTTGTAATCTTAAACATTGTTGATAAATTGATGAATGCTAATTAAAAAATTATTTAATTTTATCACATATGAGAAGCGGAAAGAGAAAAAGTGAAAACGGTAAACGGAAATTGGAGATATTTCAAATAGCAAGTATCAAGTATCAAGTATCATGTATCAAGTATCATGTATCAAGTATCAAGTATCAAGTAGAAAAAGGTATCTGGTATCAAATGAGTAGTCTGTAGTCGGTAGACTGCAGACTGGAAAAGAAATAAAATTATAAATTAGTATTTGTCGACAGTATTAAATAAGAAATACAATTTATCTGTCTACCAGTTATTAGTATGCAAACCGCTCTTCTGGAGTTTCATCGTCGTCACCAGTGGGTGGTTCTGGTTCTTGAGGGTTTTTTTGTTCCAGATCCACAACAGCAAGATGTTTCTTCACTTGACGATTACGAAGATTGATAATGGTAAATCCGGATATAATTAAAGCGCATAGAATACTAAGAAAAATCAATTCATCACTGAAGCCACCAAAATATATGGCAATTACAGATACTATTGCCATACCTGAAGTTTCGATAAAGAGAACCTGTTTTTGGTTAAGTCCCATACTCATTAAACGGTGGTGTAAATGGACTTTACCACTGACAAATGGACGTTTCAAAAACTTGATGTCTTTGTGTTTATTCATCCGGTATAGGATCACCCAGATCATATCGATTAATGGTATCAATAAAATAATAATTGCAGTGGTGATTTTGGCTCCAGAAAGCATAGAAAAAACAGCCAATAAGTATCCATATGAAGTGTGTCCAGCAGTACCTCCAATGATTTTAGAAGGTGGAAAATTATAAGGAATATAGCCAAGTATTCCTGCAGCTAAAGTAGCTGGTAAAATCGCAAAGGCAAGATTACCAGACTTGATGCATAACATTGTCATAGTTATCGCAGCAACTACTGTCAGCAATTCACCAAGGGCATCAATACCGCAAACCCAGTTTACAGAATTAATTATTGATACAATCCAGATTATTGTGATTAAGTCAGCCGGAAAGATAAAGTTATAGCTGAATTGACCAATGGTAAATAAATGAGAAAAAAGTTGAAAATTGAAGTTAATACCGGCAAAATGTATTGCTTGGATTGATGTACCAAAAATAACTACTAAAATTGCCGATAGAAATTGAATTAAAAATTGTCTTTTGCTACTTAATTCATATTTATCATCGATAATTCCGCCAATTATTAAAATAGATAATCCCAGCAGAATCCCGAATAATTGTTTATTAATTGAAACTTGAGTTAAAAAAATAAACATAAATGGGATCAAGGCAGCAAGTGCCCCCAGTCTTGGCTTGGCGTGTGTATGAATACGTTGTGCCAGAGAAGGATCGCTACGGTCTCTTTGGCTGGCAGGCAGATCGAGAAAATTAAATTTTTCTGCAAAATATCCCACAAGTGGTGTCAGTAAAAGGCTTACCAAAAATACTCCACCAACTGCCGGAATCAAATTAAAATATGGTTGTAAGGCTGTAATATTCAAATTATTATATTAATACTAATGAAAAAATTTCCCAAAAGGCAATAATTCCGAGTATGTTAAAAAGAATTAAAGCAACGTTGATCATGTAGCATAAGCGTTTATCAAAGCTAAAAGTACTATGATTAAATTTTAATATTAATAAATTTAAGCCCAGAGTGATGACTGCATAAATTGGTAGAATTTCTTTGTCCATCATTTGCCAGCTTTGTGAAGCTTGCGAAAAAAATAAAGGAAATTGCTTGTTAATATGATTATAATTTTGTATTAATAAATAAACAAAAAATCCTTCAAAAGCTAATACTGACATAAATGCACCTACTGAAAAAAAATCTTTGGTGTATGAAGGAATTTCTGCAATTTGTTTTTCCGGAATAATTTTCTTTTTTGCTTTTGCTATCCAGCCTGGTTTATGTTTATTGACATCTACAAGCTGGAATTGTGAATCAAGCGGAATGATTTCATGTAAATCAGCAATTCTCTGTGCTTCATCATGTTTTACTTGTGGAGGCTTTTCTTCAGTTATTTTAACTTGTTTAATTACTTTTTTAATTTGGAGAGGATGCGAATTTTTCATTTATTATTGTATATTCAGCAAATCAATTTCTAGGTATTATACAATAAAAAGTAAGAAAGATATTAGATAATAATGAAAATTCAGAAGTAGCAAGTAGCATGTAGAAAAAAGAAAAATGTAGAGAACAAAGATTTTCATATTGTCATTGACTGCAAGTTAAGCTACCATAAATTAGAAAAAACTACTTTTTATTATTAGTTACCTTGTTCAAACGTAAACTGCTCTATCTTATCTTTTTCTTTCTCCTTGGACTCACCACTATTATTAGTATCGGTTATCTCAACCGCGATCAAAAAGAAATCGGCTGTGGAAAAGTTCAGGCTACTAATGATATTGGTTGCCCATTTGATGTGATTCTTATATTGGATACTTCCAACAGTATGGCTGATACTGCAAATGGAAAATCTAAACTAACTTGGGTTAAAGAAGCAGCAAATAATTTTGTGGATTACGTTTCTAATTCTAATCAGGCATCTAGTATTCGAATTGGTATCATTGCATTCAATTCAGGCGCTCCTGTCTATTCCGCTCCTACTAATAACTATAATAATGTCAGAGCAACAATTGCTGGAATTACCAAAGCAACTGGTGGCACTTGTACTTCCTGTGCATTAATACGTGCACATACTCTTTATTCTTCTCTTTTACCTCAACCAAATAATCCGATCATTATAATTTTTTCAGATGGAGGATCAACTGGTACATATGAATATCCGGATGCCGGTTGTGGCCCTAATACTCATCCTACTTGTACACAAATTCATAATACAGCAATCGCTGAAGACAATGTCTGGACTAATAAGCTTCTAAATATGTCACCTAAAGTAAATATTTATGCTATTGGTATGGAATCAAATTGCCCATCTAGTACTCCAAGTTTCCTTTGTTATGATCAAGCTCACCTGATTGAATTAACAGGCGGAGTACTAAGTCATTTTTATGATCAGATCGCAGCTCCGCAATGGGCAGAAAAAGTAATTGAAATTACTCAAAAATCAGAATTTTGTGTTGCACAACCTAGTCCGACACCAACATCAATTCCTACTCCCACCCCTACCCCTGTGATTTACAATCCCTGGATGCAAACAATTGGTGGTGATGTCTCATCAAAAACATTTGAT